>Ga0209692_10003351_pt1 | contig 15686 bp, 13 predicted proteins | sample tdDd472_FD_187129 | JGI IMG/M metagenome (GOLD analysis project Ga0209692, IMG submission 187129) | Marine sediment microbial communities from the Atlantic coast under amendment with organic carbon and nitrate - tdDd47.2 (SPAdes)... | ecosystem: Environmental > Aquatic > Marine > Coastal >...
CGCTTCGCGCTTACAAGAATGGAGAGCCGCGATAAAAGCTTCACTGGACTCAACCACTCGCATGCCTTTTCCACCACCACCAGCGGTTGCTTTAATCAGCAGGGGATAACCGATTTTATCTGCTTCCTGTTGTAATAGAGCCTCCGATTGATCGTCACCGTGGTAACCTTGAACTAATGGTACGCCAGCATCGTGCATGATAGTTTTGGCTTCACTCTTTGAGCCCATAGCCTCAATCGCGGGAACCGGGGGACCGACAAAAATAATCTTATTGTCGGCGCATTGTTTAGCAAAATCTGCATTTTCAGACAAGAATCCATAGCCTGGATGAACCGCGTTGGCGTTCGACTTTTTAGCGATTTCAATTATGGTATCGGCTTTCAGGTAACTGTCCTTTGCTGCTGACGGACCAATGTACCAGGCTTCGTCGGCAAGTTTGACATGTTGTGCGCTCTGATCCGCGTCGGAATAAACGGCGACACACTCTATTCCCATACGTTGCGCAGTGCGGATGATTCGGCAGGCAATTTCACCGCGATTGGCAATTAATAATTTATTAATACTTATGTGAGACATATTTTCAATCCTGTCGCGTTATTCGATATCTGATTTCAAGTTAAACCAGTTAGCAGGTCTTTTTTCCAAAAATGCAGAGACGCCTTCTTTACCTTCATTTGACGCTCTGATATCTGCAATGCGCTGCGCCGTATCTCGGATTAAGTCTTCTTCTATCGAGCGGTTGGCTACCAGGTTCACCAGTTTTTTCGCCTGATACATCGCTTGCGGACCATTTGCTAGTGTTTTTTGTAAAAAGTCTTCGACGCTATTAGCAAACTCGTTATGCGCGAAAATTTTGTGAACCAGATTGATTTGTCTGGCTTCAACCGCGTCAAATCTTTCTGCGGTCACAAAATAGCGTTTGGCATTTCTCTCGCCGATAGCCTTCACTACGTACGGACTAATGACGGATGGTATTAAACCGAGTTTGACTTCAGACAAACAAAAAACCGCTTTCTCGCTGGCAAGCGCAATATCACAACAGGCGACTAATCCGACGCCACCGCCAAAAGCGGCGCCTTGAATCATCGCCACGGTAGTTTTTTTACATTCATATAATGTTTGCATGAGACTTGCCAGCTGCAGTGAATCCTGATAATTCTGCTCCCAGCTGTAGCCCGCCATTCGTTTCATCCAGTTCAGATCGGCACCGGCTGAAAAACTTTTTCCTTCAGCGGCGAGCGCCAGAATTCGCACGCTCGAATCATTATCGAGCTTCTCAATGGTTTGGGTCAGTTCTCTGATCAATTCGTCGTCAAAGGCGTTGTGAATTTCTGGTCGATTAAGAGTGATAGTGGCAACGCCATTATCTCTTTTTGCTACGACTATGCTTTTATCAGACATCATTTATTCCTTAAATTTTATTCATGCCAGTGCTATCGCAAAGCACCAGATTACATGCGAAAAACGCCAAATTTGGTTTCTTCAGTCGGTGCATTCAAGCTGGCGGAAAGTCCGAGACCTAACACCTGTCTGGTATCAGCAGGATCGATAATACCATCGTCCCATAGTCGTGCACTGGCGTAGTAGGGGTGGCCTTGAGTTTCATACATTGCCTCAATTGGCGCCTTAAATTTTGCTTCTTCTTCGCTTGGCCATTCCACGCCTTTGCGTGCAAAATTATCACGTTTAACTTGTGCCAATACATTCGCCGCTTGTTCGCCGCCCATCACTGAAATACGAGCATTGGGCCACATCCATAAAAATCTAGGGCTGTAAGCGCGTCCACACATGCCGTAATTCCCTGCACCGAAACTTCCGCCAACAATTACTGTAAATTTGGGGACTTTGGCACAAGCAACCGCGGTGACCATTTTGGCTCCATTCTTCGCGATTCCAGAATTTTCGTATTTGCGTCCGACCATAAAGCCGGTAATGTTTTGTAGAAAAACCAGTGGAATATTTCGTTGACAACACAGCTCGATAAAATGTGCGCCTTTTAAAGCAGATTCTGAAAACAAAATGCCATTGTTTGCGACGATGCCGACTGGGTAGCCCCAGATTCGGGCAAAACCACACACCAGTGTCGAACCATACAGGGGTTTAAATTCATCAAACTCACTGCCATCTACGACTCTTGCGATAATTTCGCGGATATCAAAAGGCTTACGTGAGTCGGTTGGAATGACGCCGTAGATTTCTTCTTTAGGGTATAAGGGCTCAACGGGTTTTTGGATATCCCAGGGTGAAAATTTTTGCTTATTCAGGTGGCTGATCACATTGCGAGTCAGACTCAAAGCATGTTCATCGTTGACGGCGTAATGGTCAGTTACGCCAGAAGTTTTACAATGAACATCTGCGCCGCCTAAATCTTCCGCAGTAACTTCTTCGCCGGTTGCAGCCTTAACCAGTGGCGGTCCGCCCAGAAAAATGGTGCCTTGCTCTTTAACAATAATACTTTCATCTGCCATCGCGGGAACATACGCGCCACCGGCTGTGCAGCTTCCCATCACAACCGCTATTTGTGCGATGCCTTTGGACGACAAATTAGCCTGATTAAAAAAGATTCGCCCAAAGTGATCTCTATCGGGAAAGACCTGGTCTTGTTGCGGTAAATTTGCGCCGCCAGAGTCGACCAGATAAATACAAGGGAGATGATTTTGTTCGGCGATTTCTTGTGCGCGCAAATGTTTTTTAACCGTCTCGGGGAAATAAGTGCCACCTTTGACCGTGGCATCATTTGCAACAATGACGCATTCCTGGCCATTGACGCGACCAATACCCGTAATGATCCCTGCGGCAGGCACCTGATTCTCATACATGCCGTAAGCAGCAAATTGAGAGAGTTCTAAAAATGGTGAACCGACATCGAGTAGTTGTCGCACTCTCTCTCGTGGTAGCAGTTTTCCACGTCCTGTATGTTTGTCCTGTCTTTCTTTGCCACCGCCTTGAGCGATAACTTGCATCTTATCTCGCAGATCATCAATAAGCGACTGCATCTGTTCGGCGTTAGCGGTAAAATCCTGGCTACGCGGGTTGAGTTTCGATTTGATAGCTGGCATTGAAATGTCCGTTTATCCATTTAAGTTTTTGTCGTGGGTATCGCGCTCTTCGAGACACATTACAAAGCAAAGGAGAGGAAGCTCTGCGTTGTTACTCATTCATAACAGAGCGACTAATCACCAGTTTTTGTACTTCGCTAGTACCTTCATAAATTTGGCAGATACGAACATCACGGTAGAAACGTTCAACTGGAAAATCATTCAGATAGCCGTATCCACCAAACACCTGAATCGCATCTGAGCAAATTTTTTCTGCCGCTTCAGAGGCGAAAAGTTTTGCCATTGAAGCTTCTTTTAAACAGGGTTTACCGGCATCTTTAAGTCTTGCTGCATTCATTACTAATGCACGTGCCGCTTCGAGTTGAGTGGCCATGTCTGCAATCTTAAAACCTATTGCCTGGTGTTGATGAATTGCTTTGCCAAATGCCGTTCTTTCTTGCGCGTATTGTTTGGCCGCTTCAAGCGCCGCTCGCGCAATACCGACACATTGTGCTGCAATCCCAATGCGACCACCCTCAAGCCCCGATAGGGCGATTTTATATCCTTCGCCTTCTTTGCCGAGTAGATTTTCTTTTGGGATGGTGCAATCTTCAAACAAAATTTGCGCAGTATCCGATGCGTGCTGGCCCATTTTATGTTCAATATTTGCAACTTTATAACCGGGAGTACTGGTTGGTACAATAAAGGCCGATATGCCTTTTTTACCTGCATCGGGATCGGTGACGGCAAACACGATAGTGGTGTCTGCAGTTTTACCAGAAGTAATAAATTGTTTTACGCCATTGAGCACATATTGGTCGCCATCTTTAACGGCTTTGGTCCTGAGGTCAGACGCATCTGATCCCGCATGGGGTTCGGTTAAACAAAAGGCGCCTAAATGCTCACCCGCAGCTAAAGGTTTTAGGAATTTTTCTTTTTGTTCGTCAGTACCAAAATTGAGAATGGGTAAGCAGGCAACCGAATTGGTAACGCTGATAATTGTTGAACATGCGGCATCACCTGCTGCAATTTCTTCTAATACCAGCGCAGCAGAAGTATAACCAATATCGCAACCATTCCATTCTTCAGGGACTAACATCCCGTAAAATCCGAGTTCGCCTAATCCTTTTAAGGCTTCAGCGGGAAATGTTTTTTCGCGATCCCATTCAGCCGAGTGAGGTGCAATCATTTCTTGTACATATTGACGCGCAGCGTCCTGGATCATGGTTTGTTCTTCAGTTAAAAACATGGAATTTCTCGTCAAGTTAATCGCCTGAAATTTGAAAAGGTCGTCCGTAAACCCAAACGACCTTTAGCATTGTTTGCAAATAGAATTTACGTATCTCAGCAAAGTTAAACAAGTTCAATTGCGAGGGCTGTGGCTTCACCACCACCGATACACAGAGAAGCTATCCCTTTTTGCTTGCCGTATTTTTGTAGTGCGGCAATCAAGGTTATCAGAATACGTGTGCCGCTGGTGCCGATAGGGTGACCAAGCGCACAAGCACCGCCATGAACATTGACTTTGCTTGAATCGAGTTCTAGATCTTTGATTGCAGCCATAGTTACCACGGCAAACGCTTCGTTGATTTCAAAAAGGTCGACATCATCGACAGACCACTCTATTTTTTCAAGTAATGATTGAACTGCCGTTACTGGTGCGATGGTAAATTCTGCGGGTTTTCGTGCATGGGTCGAATGTCCGACAATTTTGGCTAGTGGTTTTAAACCGCGTTTTTCCGCTTCGGATTGACGCATTAATACTACCGCCGCGGCACCGTCGGAGATTGAACTGGCATTGGCGGCGGTGACCGTACCATCTTTTTTGAAGGCAGGGCGGAGCGCCGGAATTTTATCTGGGCGCGCTTTGAGCGGTTGCTCATCGTGCTCGACTGTAACTTCACCTTTTCGGGTTTTTAGCGTAACCGGAACCACCTCATTTGCAAATGAGCCGTCTTCGATCGCTTGCTTGGCGCGCGAAAGCGAGGTGATGGCAAACTCATCTTGTTGTTCCCGAGTAAAGCTGTAACGTTCAGCAGTGTCTTCGGCAAAAACGCCCATTGCTTTTCCTTCGTACGCATCTTCCAGCCCATCAAACGCCATATGATCGAGTAACTGACCATGGCCAAACCGGTAGCCGCTTCGGGCTTTGGGAAGCATATGTGGCGCATTACTCATGCTTTCCATACCTCCAGCAACCATGACATCGTTAGTCCCAACTGATAAGAGATCATTTGCAAGCATGACGGCTTTCATGCCAGAACCACACACCTTATTGATGGTGGTACATCCAGTAGAAAGTGGTAAGTCTGCGCCGAGTGCAGCCTGACGCGCTGGTGCCTGGCCGAGTGCCGCGGGTAAAACGCAGCCCATTATAACTTCTTGAACATCTTCCGACGAGATGCCCGCGCGCTCAACAGCTGCCTTTATTGCTGTGGCGCCGAGTTCGGTTGTTTTGACTGACGAAAGGTCGCCCATAAAACCACCCATCGGGGTGCGAGCCATTCCGACAATTACAATTGGATCTTGTGACATCTTGCTTTCCTCAATTATCTAGATTAATTGGTTAGTATTGTATCGCTATTTGTGTAACGCCTTAAGCAGTCCGGTGCGTTTACATACCAGCGGTTATAAAAATTTGCTGGTTAATTAAAAGACTACATTTGCCTTGCGAGATTACGTTAACTAACTTTATTCAATAAATACGACTTTAGTTGGCTATTCATCGCATACTGGATGAAATCCAACACCACCTTGTTGTTAAGCGGATTCGTTAAACAGCTCTCGACCAATTAACATGCGACGTACTTCTGAAGTACCCGCACCAATTTCATAGAGTTTGGCGTCTCGTAACAAACGTCCTGTGGCAAATTCATTGATATATCCGTTGCCACCTAGACACTGAATAGCTTCAAGTGCCATCTGAGTCGCTTTTTCTGCCGCAAACAAAATGACACCCGCGGCGTCTTTACGGGTTGTTTCGCCACGATCGCATGCCTGTGCAACCGCATATACATAAGTTTTAGCCGCATTCATGGTGGTGTACATATCGGCTAGCTTTCCTTGCATGAGTTGGAATTCACCAATCGCCTTGCCAAACTGTTTGCGTTCATGCACATAGGGGAGCACGATATCCATACAGGCTTGCATAATACCGGTTGAGCCGCCAGAAAGAACGACACGCTCATAGTCCAGCCCTGACATTAATACTGCAACGCCTCGATTTAACTCTCCAAGGATATTTTCTTTAGGAACTTTACAATCTTCAAAAACCAGCTCACAGGTGTTTGAGCCACGCATTCCTAATTTATCCAGTTTTTGGGCTGTAGAGAAGCCTTGAAATTCTTTTTCAATAATAAAGGCGGTAATTCCTTTAGAGCCAGCGGTTGGATCGGTTTTAGCATACACAATAAGTACATTCGCATCCGGGCCATTGGTGATCCACATTTTGTTACCATTGAGCAAGTAATGGTCGCCTTTATCTTCTGCCTTTAGACGTAAGCTAACAACGTCAGATCCAGCGCCCGGCTCACTCATCGCTAATGCGCCGATGTGTTCACCTGAGCATAGCTTTGGCAGATATTTCATTTTTTGTTCTTCGTTACCGTTTTTACGTAACTGGTTTAAACACAGATTGGAGTGGGCGCCATAACTTAGACCAATACTGGCGCTGGCTCGGCTTATTTCTTCCATTGCGACAACGTGCTCCAGATAGCCCAGACCTGAGCCGCCGTATTCTTCTTCAACGGTCATACCGAGCAGCCCCATCTCGCCAAATTTAGGCCAGAGATCATTAGGAAATTCGTTTTCCTGATCGACTCGTTCTGCAATAGGAGCGATTTCTTTCTGGGCGAAAGCGCGCACAGACTCACGAATCATATCGGCGGTTTCGCCGAGATTAAAATTAAAACCTGAATACATTTTATGCCTCGATATTTTGATTAAGCTTGTCTTCCAGCTGGTCTAATTCAGTCAGCATGGTTTTGATATCTTGCTGTTGCTGAAACAGTGCATTACGGCGTTCAGCGATTTTACGAATCAATAACTGAGTTTGTTTTTCTTCACCGGAAGGTGAGTCGTACATGGTGATAATTTCGCGAATTTCGGATAACGAAAAACCAATCCGTTTACCTCTAAGAATCAATTGCAAGCGTACTCTATCGCCGTTGCTATAGATACGCTGAGAGCCTTGTCTTTGGGGCGAAATCAGGCGCTCATCTTCATAATGGCGAATAGAGCGCGGTGTTATAGCGAACTCTTTGGCCAGGTCGCTGATGGAATAGGTTCTATTGATATCACTCATAAAACAAATTATAAGTTACCTTTACGTTAACGTAAAGCGAGGAGCTGTTCTATCACATATGGTAAGACCAGATTAAGTTTTAGCCTGTCAACAGCGGTTAGAATTTACTTAAAATAAAGTACTTAACTCCTTGATATTTGTTAATTAATATAAATTACATCAAAGATTTACGTATTTTGGACTAGAATGCACCGCTAACACTTGCCAGTGTTTACCCATCGCACTGGTTAAATTCTTCCTTCGCCTTGTCATATGCCGTACAAAAATCTTCATTATTGTCATCTGTAGTTAGTTTTTGGCCGTCGAATATTGCATTTATCACTTTAGATTTTGTGATGTTTAAGCGTTTGTTGCTGCAGGATTTCGTTGCCATTGCCTTACAAGCGGTGGCATCTGCAGCTTCTTTGAATTTTGAGCACGATGCTTTGCCGCGACATTTTTTGAAGCTGATTTTTTCTTTGTCTGGACAAGCGGTACGCGTGTACTGGATTTCACAAGTTCCAGCATAAATGGACCCAGACCAAAGAAATATTGCGGCAAGGACAATGGAAGTCTTTCTCAGAATCATAAATTTACCTCGTATAGAAATATCGGGTTAATGTAAATGCATCAGCAAGCTCATCAAGAACAATAGATTTTTATTTTGCGTAAAAACGCTGATAAGCCAAGCGTCAATTCAAGTTAATATCAGGTATAGCACCAAAAACCAATGTTTGCCGAGCTACAGACAATGACTATGGAGAAGTTGATTTGAAATCATTACAAGTAACTATTTTTATCGCTAAGCAATATATGCAATGATTTGACCGAATTCTAAAGAGGAACTCTTGCTTGGCAGATTCAGTTGCTTGTCACTAATTACTAATCGAAAGGGGAGGTTAATGTGACTGGTTTTGTATTTTAGAGCTACGTTCACAACAAAATGTGACCAGTTACTGATTACATGTAATGAATGAGTTGCAGTTTCACCTTGCGGTTGCAATTATCATTTGATTAGGTAACCTACTGAGTAAAGTCTACAGGACCTGAAATTTTTCAAATAAGTGCCTGTCAAAAAATATGTTGGCGGTTTAAAAATTGAGAATAATATGTCAGTATCCGTGCGCGGAAATCCAGTTTTAGTTATCACTTTGCTTCTGCTGGGCTGTGCAAGCGGAGGCAGCGGTGGCTTTGGAGCGGCGCCAAGTTTAACCCGCTCATTGAAGTGCTTCAATTAGCTGAAGACAACAATGAACTAAACTCGTTACCGCACTTGAACGATATGATCATATCAGAACGGATTTGCGGTAGGACTGCAGAATGAAATCTAAAAAAGAGCTAGAAGAACTCACTAAGGCGATGAAAAAAGAGCCACTAGAATAATACTTGTTAAAAATGTTCAATTAGTCAACGCGCGTTGCATTGATTTAATTAACGCTATAAAAACTCAGAATAATTTGAATAAAAAATCTGGTTTAATAATTCACGATTATTAGTTTGGATTTAACAAATTAGATTTAACAAATTGGATTTAACAATTAGGGAATAACGATGAAATCAATAAAAATTACTTTGTCCTTGCTTGCACTTTTCGCCTGTTCATTAAGCGTAAACGCCGAAGATTCATATTCTTTTGGCGTTGGATTGGGCACTGCATACAGCGGAATAGGCGTCAATGTTGCTCAGGTGTCTCAAGATGATATGAAGTATGCTTCCGCCGGATGTGTCAGTACTTCATCGATATACGGTTCGACCTGTGGCGTAGGAGTCGGCTGGATTACGACAGATTTGCTTGACGCAGAATCTAATAAAATAGGGCTAGGCGCTTATCTTGGCATTGTCGGCCGTAAGCGTGATGGTATTACCTTTGAACATGAGGCATCGTATGGAGTAGGAATCGGTTATCACTACTTTTTTAATGGTATCGATCAACCCGGCACACGCTTGGGCTTTTCGTTTGTCGTCGGCGCAGATAGTGATGATAATAGCGATGGGTTATTGCTTGAGTTGGGTTACCAGTTTTAATAATTTGTAAGGCTGGTTGGATAATTTGTTGAGAATCATAAACTCAGTTTTATGGTTGAACTGAATAAAGTAAAAACAAAACTAATCAGCATGAGGAAAGACAATGGGGATAAACGCCCCCACTGTCTGGTGTATCGTCAAGTGTTTAAGCTGGGCAATTAATACTCAGTTTTTAAACCATCTTTTCTTTTCCCATTTAATCATTATTGATTGAGTGTTCGCTCGATTTCTGATTATTGTCATACGTGCGATTGCAAACAAATCTGTCAATTTTTACTCTTATCATCCAGAAGTGGCTCAAAAGGAAATAGCGCCAATACCCATCTGCCCATCACACGAATATATTCACTTTAGTCTGATTAGTTCACTGAGTGAATGCATGGGTGTCTTTGTAGAGAAGAGGTGCGAAAAAGTATTCATGCCTTATGGCACTAAAGTGGGGTAGTGCTCAGTAACAAATTTGTTGAATATAATCGAACAGTTTAACAAGTTAAATAATGCGAGAAACCGAAGAGCTAAGTTATGAGTGCTTTCACGACAGATTCACCGTTGATTCCAGAGTTGATCCGTTGGCAAGGGCAATGGCGTAGCGGTCAGACGGCGTTTATTTGCAATGACATACACATCAATTGGTATGAATTTGATAACCTGACAGGCTCACTCGCCAATTTCCTGGCTAATTCAAAAGTAGCCCGTGGCACTCGCGTAATCGTGTTGATGGAAAATTCTATCAATATGGTGGTATGTTTGTTTGGGGTTATTAAGTCGGGCGCCTGCGTTGTTCCTATCAATCTGACTATTTCTGACGAGGCGCTTGCCGTTCAAATTAAAGACTCGCAGGCGAATGTGATCATCGCCAGCAAAGATCAGGCAAATAGAATCTCGGCGCTTATTCAAAGTCATCTGTTAGATAAGCCGTCCCTATTGATTTCTGATGATTTCGAAGATAAATATTGGTACAAACTAGCCGATATATTCGCGCAAGATACCAATGAAGAATTTTCTGTCGTTTTACAGGATCGGGACGAGTGCAATGTGATCTATAGCTCTGGGACGACGGGCTTACCCAAAGGGATCGTCCATACCCAACGAGCACGAATCGATTGGGCTTACGATTTATCTATTGCGCTAAAATATCACAGTGGATCAGTGATTATCTGTTCACTCGGTCTTTATTCAAATATCAGTTGGGTATCGTTACTCGCTAATATCATCGTCGGCGGTACTATTGTTATTCAAGAGAAATTTAGCGCTGAAGAATTTATTGGGCTAGTCCATAAGTATCAAGTAACTCATTGCTCGGGAGTGCCGATCCAATATCAACGCATTGTCGATGCAGACAATTTTAATCCCGAAAAACTTAAGTCGATAAAGATGATAATGTGCTGCGGTTCGCCGCTCGGAAAAGAACTCAAATCGGGTTTAAGGGAATTAATCGATTGTGACTTAATCGAATTGTACGGTTTAACAGAAGGCGTTATTACGACACTTGCACCGGAAGATGTTCATATAAAACCCAACTCGGTCGGTAAGCCACTGATTGGTACTCAAATCAAGATACTGGACGACAAGAACCAACTACTGCCATCAAATCAATCGGGAGAAATTATTAGTCGCGGTAGAATCTTAATGAAAGGATATTTGAATCGCCCTGATGCAGATAACGAAGCGAGTTGGTCTGATGAGAATGGACAAGTTTGGCTAAAGACTGGAGATATTGGTTACCTTGATGACGAAGGCTTTTTGTATCTGGTTGATCGCAAAAAGGATATGATTATTTCTGGCGGACAAAATATTTATCCGCAGGACTTAGAGAAGGTGTTGTTACAACATAAATCGATCGATGAAGCCGCTGTTATTGGCGTACAATCGGACGCGTGGGGAGAGACTCCATTAGCGTTAGTTGTTTCAGATGTTCAAGAAAATGAACTCGAAGAAATTCGCCAATGGGCTAATGAACGGTTAGGTAAGCAACAAAAAATCAGCAAAATTAAAAAAATTGATGCGCTGCCAAGGAACCCTAATGGCAAAATACAAAAGAAATTATTGAGAGAACAATTTAAGTAAAAGTTCTGATAAACAGTTGGAGTTAAAAATGACTAAGCCCGTGTATATAACTGCTAGCGCGCATACGAGTTTTGCAATTCAAAAAGAAGAGACTTTGTATTCGCTCTATGGCAAAGCGTTAAACGAAGTCATTGCCGACTCGAAGCTAGATGCGGAAGCGGTGGATGCGCTCTTTGTCGCCAATTACAGCGGTGGTAGTTTTAATAATCAAGAGCACCTGGCACCATACGCAGTCAATATTGAACCTGCTTTACGTTTTAAACCTATGTATCGCGTCGAAGGGGCATGCGCTTCTGGAGCGAGCGCGATCCATCTGGCACAAATGGCAATCCAGTCAGGGCAGATTAACAATGCTTTAGTTATAGGCGTTGAAAAAATGAGTAGCCTGGGAACACCCGGTGTGACCAGTGCACTCGCTAAGGCGTCTTACTATCCGACGGAAGGTGGTGTAGGGTATTCTTTTCCAGCGCTGTTTGCAGAATATGCCAAAGGTTGGTTAGGTCAATATAACCATTCTGCCGAAAAGTTACGCCAAACGCTCGCTTTAATTACTGAAAAGGCCTATGGCTTTGGCACGCAAAACCCCTACGCTCAGCTACGCAAAGTTCGTAGTGCGGCTGAAATTCTGTCGCTAGCGGATGAAAAAAATCCAACAATTGCTGAACCACTCAGGCTCCATGATTGCTCGCCGATTAGCGATGGCGCGGCAGCTATCCTGTTATCGAATCAACGACCGTCAAATCGTTCCGTGGAACTCAAAGCGGTAAAAACGAGTTGTGATTATTTAAATATTATTGAAAGTCGGAAACCCAATTATATTTTAGAGGCTGCTAAGGCGAGTATTGCATCCGTATTAGACGCACAGCAAATGACTATTCAGGATATCCAGTTTGCTGAGGTTCATGATTGTTTCACTATTGCGGAATTATTGATGTATAGCGCGTTAGGTTTAGCAGAGCCAGGGAGAGAATTTGAAGCTATCGAAACAGGAAAAGTTTGTGATGGTGGTGAATGTATTGTGAATCCATCCGGCGGTCTAAAATCCAAAGGTCACCCAGTTGGTGCGACCGGTGTATCAATGCACGCGTTAGCTTATCGACAATTGTGCGACGATGCGGTTGGGCATCAGGTGAGTAACGCCGAGAACGCATTAATCGTTAACCTCGGTGGCAGCGCGGCGACTAATGTAGTTTCACTATTGTCGAGATCCAGCTAACATAAACTCATAAGCAAAAAGCAAAAAGCAAAAAGCAAAAAGCAAAAAGCCAAACTATGACGACAGAAAATACAATTGTAATTACTGGCGGTGCCAGTGGTATAGGGTTAGCGGCGGCTGAATTTTTTCTGAAGAAAGATTTTAAGGTTTTTCTAATCGATCGCAATGATGAAGCGTTAGCAAAGGTTCAAGAATCCCTTAAAGTATTTCAAAAAAACATTCAAACTGCCGTTTGTGATATTACCGACTATCAGCAAGTTGGCGAGGTGATGGATCAATGTATTGAACACTTTGGTCAGATTAACGCTGTTTTGCCGTCAGCGGGCATTATCAAAGATAGTTTTTTTATTCGTACGGACAAAGAAACAGGCAAGGTTAAACAAGCCATGACCTACGAGCAGTTTCATGACGTTGTCGATGTCAATCTGGTAGGCAGTTTTAATACCCTTCAGCAGGCGGCAATTCGGATGGTGGATAATCGATGGCCAGGTGTACTCTATGTTGTCTCCTCAATTAACCAGATGGGACAGTTGGGTCAGCTTAATTATTGTTCAACTAAACATGCGTTAGCGCTCTGGCCAAAAATCCTGGTAGGGGAGTTCCATCAACAGGAAATTGACTTTATTCGGGTTGTCGGTATTTCACCTGGCTACGTTGATACGCCAATCCTAAGGGCGATTCGGTCAGAAATTCAGAACAAAATCACTGGTGATATTGCCCTGGGACGATTTTTAAATGTCGATGAGATTACCGCAACCCTTTGGCATATCTGGGAAAATCAGGCGATTAACGCGACAACAATTGAAGTCAGCGGAGGAATTGTGCAACGGGGCGTTTGTAAATAGCAGGTAGTAAGTGCTCGGCTGGGTGCTGTGAGTACAGTCCCGAGAGTATAAAGCTGTGACTATAGTACTAAGGTACCATAGCGGGAAGGTTATTATCTGTTTTAATTTAGCCTCAATTGGGTTTTAATAGAAATGTCTTACGAATCCAATTTTCTATCCGTACCTGGGGTCAGTATGAAAACGAAAGTAATAGTAGCAGACGACCACCCGTTATTTCGCGAAGCGATGAAACAGGTATTACCCCAGGTAATTGATGATTGTGATGTCCTGGAAGCAGAAAGCTTCTTTGAATTAGAGCAAGAACTAGCGACGCATGGCGATATCGATCTGATTCTGATGGACCTGCATATGCCGGGTAATAAGGGATTTGTTGGACTGAATCTAATCAAGGCTGAATATCCTGCAATTGCGGTTGTGATGGTATCTGCAACGGAAACCGCGCAGATTATTCATCGTGCTTTTAGCTTTGGCGCTTCAGGTTATATTCCCAAGTCTTCTCCTTTTGATGTTATCAAACAAGCCATTTCACAAGTAATGATGGGTGAAACCTGGATGCCGGAAGCGATCAAACCAGAAGTTGAGGTTGCTACCGCCAATACACCTGACGATGATTTCACTGCCCGTATATCCTCGTTGACTCCACAGCAATTTAAAGTACTCACCATGATCGCTGATGGTCAATTGAACAAACAAATCGCCTATGATTTGAATATTCAAGAAACCACCGTGAAGCATCATGTCTCTTCAATTCTTCGAAAACTGAATGTAATTAATCGTACTCAGGCGGGTGTTTTGTTTAATCAGCTAGAAGTTGAGGATGATGCGCAGCAAGTTGCTGAAGGTTAAGTTACAACTTATCGAGTGGGCTCACAGCGCCACTTGGGTTTCTATTTAGTACGTGGGTATAAATTTGTGTTGTCCGCACGTCGTTGTGGCCTAACAATTCCTGTACAGTTCTGATGTCCGCTCCTGACTCGAGCATGTGTGTAGCAAACGAATGCCTAAATACATGTGCCGTAACTTTCTTGTTTATTTCTGCTTTTTCGACCGCGTTTTTAACGTGTTTGGCAAATACTGAAGGGTGGACATGGTGCCTTCTAATAATCAAACTTCGTGGATCTGTGCTTAATCGTAAACTTGGAAATACCCATTGCCAGGCTAAAGTCTTTCCGGCATTTGGGTATTTTCTATCAAACGCGTAAGGTAATTCAACGCCGTTTACGTTTTCTCTCTCATCTTTGAGGTGCAGTTGTTTTACAAACTCTATTTGTTTCGCCAAGGCATCTTTACAGGTTTCTGGTAAAGGAAGAGGCCGATCTTTTTTACCTTTTCCTCGTCTTACTATAATTTGGTTTCTGTCAAAATCTATATCTTTTACTCTTAGTCTATGTACCTCGGTTTTTCGCAGGCCTGTACCATAAATGACTTGTGCCATTAGTTTCGGCAGTCCGTTCATTTCGTTAAACAAGCTTTTAATCTCTGAGACTGATAGAACTACCGGTAAGTTTTTATGGTATTTGGCGCGAACCGCATTTATGGCATTCTCACCTAGTGGCATTTCAAGCACCACTTTATAAAGGAAAATTAGAGCGCACAATGCTTGGTTTTGAGTCGCGGGTGATACATTTCGATGTACAGCTAAATAAGTTAAAAAATCGTTTACCTCGCCTGAGCCCATGTCTTTAGGGTGTTTTAATTGATGAAAGTGGATAAAACGTTTAATCCATCCGGCGTAGGATTGTTCTGTCTTGTATGAGTAATGCATCGCCCTGATTTTAGAGCGTACAATTACCATAAACTTTGGCTTAGCTGGTTTTTTCATGTTCTCCTCCTTGAGAAATCAAACTATATCAATACTACTCATACGAGTAGCTTTGTGTCAAGTGTAAGTATTTAGTTCGCTTTGAGTTCTCTAAGTAATTGTTCTGCGAGGAATTTATTTTCGTTGATGATTATTATGTTCACTAAACGAACATAAAAACGCTTGCGAATTCCTTTGTTGTGTGTAACATGCTGATTTAAATAGAATTTTAAAACTGTGCAGATTAAGTTTCGTTTTAGCGTGATTTACTGCACTCAATAAGCTGTTAAAGCGTGATACGAAGAAAACACCGACTTATAAAGTGCAAAAAAATTAAAAATAAAACTCGCCGCGGATGCTTAAAAACATTGGGTTTTATGTGAACATCTCGGAGAGGTAATCGGCGAGTAGT
>Ga0209692_10003357_pt1 | contig 15676 bp, 15 predicted proteins | sample tdDd472_FD_187129 | JGI IMG/M metagenome (GOLD analysis project Ga0209692, IMG submission 187129) | Marine sediment microbial communities from the Atlantic coast under amendment with organic carbon and nitrate - tdDd47.2 (SPAdes)... | ecosystem: Environmental > Aquatic > Marine > Coastal >...
CAAGCTTGCCAGATCAACCTGACTATCAGCAGCGCGATAACTCTGGTGGATAATCCAATCAAGCCGCGCACAGTCAGGCACAAAGGGAAAGTCTTCGAGCGCATTAATGCTCGCCAATAAATCTGCCAGGTTTTCGCCCCATTGGGACCAGTCTCCCTGATCAGGCGGTGACGCCTGTAATAAGAGTTCCGATACCATTTTCATTAAGTCGTCACCGATTAACGCTGTCACAGTTGGAAAACTTACTGTTAATGCCCGCAGCGCCGAGGCGCGTAAATTTCGCTGATAAATGGCAAGTCCTTTATGCTCAAATTCACTCTCGGCGTTGTAATGAAAAATATCGGTCAGCAATTGTTGCTGCATGGCACCGACGGTATTAACTTGCTGCTGCAGACTGTCTGACGAATTGTGGTCTGACGAATTGTCTGGCGATCCAATGTTCATCGTCATTACCCCTTAATACCGGTGATTTTCAGGGCAAGGTCACGCGCTTTATTCGCTTCATCAACCAGCACTTGCCAGCTGGGCAAGTTGTTATCCCATTCGATCAAAGTGGGCCGGTGGCCGAACCGCCGCAATGCATGTTCATACAATTGCCAACCGAGCTGAGATACCGGTTGCGCATGGTCATCAACGGCAATATCGCCTTCATCGACCGGGGTATATCCCGCCAGATGAATTTCGCCGACAGCGGCATCGGGAATTGCATCGAGCCACTTTGAAGCAAATTGGAGACTGTCCGTTGCTTGTTGGTGTGTTACTTGTTGGTTAAAGGCATTTACCAGAATGTTATTTAAATCGAGTAACAAACCGCAGCCGGTGCTTTCGGTCAGTTGACTGAGAAACTCGGGTTCGGTCATGGTCGCGCCGGGCAAAGCAATATACGCGGAAAGATTTTCAACCAATATCTGCCTGCCCAACATTTGTTGAATGCGATCGACATTTTGCACCATCAAACACAGGTTCAACTCGTTATATACCGGCGGCAATAAGTCACCACCATGCACGGGTTGACTGTCGATGTTTCCCCAGGCAAACGCGGCGTGATCTGAAATCAGAAACGGGTCAACTAACTGGGTTAGCGCGTTTAATTTTTCGAGATAGGGCGATGGAATCGAAGCTGACGATCCAAGCCCCATTGCGGTTGAATGCAAACTGACCGGGTATTGGTCGGCGATGTCCAGCAAAATTTGCTTGAGCGCACCGCCTTCGGCAAAAAAATTTTCCGAATGAACTTCGACAAAATCAACCGTCGCAGAAGCTGACAGCGCATCAGCAAAATGGGCATGGCGTAATCCAACGCCAATCATCGGTTTACTCGATTGAGAATTTGCTTGCATGGCTATTTCCACTTCTACGACAGTGACACTTTTCAATCGGCCTAAGCTTTGGCCGCTTGTGCTTCTTTATACTTGCGTTTTGCTTCGGCTTTTAACATACCGCCCAGCTCAACACAGGTTCCTTTAGCAACCAGTTTCCATTCACCGGGATCTTTGTCTTTAGTCGACTGACCCGCGCAAGAATGCGTACCGGCTAAATTGCCGCAGTCGTTCTGACCCGCTTTGGCAACGCCATAACATTTTTCCTTGCCTGCAGCCGCCACCGGAGATGCCGCACCTGCCGCAATAATGGTCGCAAGGGCTGCGCTAGTTAATAATGTTTTGCTCATCTGTAAAACCTCGTTATTGGTTAATGAATTAACATATGACCGTTAAGCCATTGCATGACTTGAGATTGGGTCTGTGCGCCCACAGTCGAATCGACCGGCTTGCCTTTATTCAGCAGTACCAAAGTTGGCACTGCCTGAATACGTTGTTCACCGGCAGATTCAGGTACCTGCTCGACATCAACTTTGAGGGTGGTCAGTACCTGCTGGTAAGCCTCACCGACTTTTTCAATAATCGGTGAATAGGAGATACATGGACCACACCAACCGGCGCTGTAATAAAGCAGCACCCAATCGTTATCCTTTAACTGATTTTGTAAATCCGAATAACTCGTTGTTTCTTGCATCATTCTCTCCTGCCCAAAAGGGTTAAGATTAGTCGTCGTTTAATTCCGCAACTGTGCGGCCTTTAATCTGTGGCCAGTTGTCTTCAGCCGTATCGATGTAAGTAGCCGTATCGGTTAACCATTTTTTCTGAACTGCTTTGTTCAGGTTCAGATAAAGTTTGTTATCGACGATGTAATAGGCGTGCGGGTCAGTATCGAGTTTTTTCTCTAAGGCAACACCCATAGCGCAGAATCCGCCGTATTGCGGCGCATATTTACCCGGATTAGCTTTGAATAGGTCGCGATTTTTTGCCGACGAGAATTGGTAAATGGCATTCTTGTAAGTCGCGCTGTACTTTGCGCTGCCTTCAACCGGTTTGCCGTCGGTGAAATACGACACAGTGTCATAACCTTTGATGGCGATATCATTCGTATCGGCATTCATATCGATGTCAGCGGCAAAAGTGAAACTGCTCATCATTAATGCAGCCGCAGCGACGGCCGATTTAGTCAAATTTAAAATTTTCATGTAAGGGGTTCCTATCAATCTAAAACAATAAAAGTATTAAAAGTCGCGTTACTCAGAAGGGGCTCTGGTAACGTCGGAATCTACTTTAACAAGCTTGAAAGGACTTATGGGATGCATTAGTATTTAATTTAATACCAATCGTCCAAGACACCCTGGAGATCTATCATGGACCGCTTATCAGAGATATTGGACCGCTTCACCATCAATGCGCATGTATTTTTTAGCGGTAATCTATGTGGCACCCAAAGCTTTGGCGACGAAGCCAACGAAGTCGGCCACCTTCACTTGCTGAAAACAGGCCACTTAAGTATTCGCGACGAGGCCGGAAACAACACCCACCTACAGGGCCCCTCGGTACTATTTTTCCCGCGCAAGACCCGGCATCGAATCATCGCCGAAGACCCATCGGGCGTTGAAGTCGTGTGTGCGGAAATCAATTACCCGGACAAACTCAGTAACCCTCTCACGAACGCTTTGCCGGCATTCTTGTACTTTGACCTGAGCGATCCGCACCGACTGACGCAAACTGCCACCTGGTTATTCGAAGAAGCTTTTTCGCAGCATTATGGACGGCAGCCGATGATAGACCGCCTCTGTGATATTTTTTTGATTAGCGTGCTCAGAAGAGTATTAGAAGAAAGCGCCATCTCTTCTGGCATGTTGGCCGGATTGGCCCATCCACAATTAGCGCCAGCACTTACAGCGATTCACAAGTCGCCTGCGGAATCCTGGACGCTGGATAGTCTGGCTGCGCTCGCCAATATGTCACGCTCAAAATTCGCTGAAGTTTTTAAGCAGCAGGTAGGGCAAACACCCGGGGATTATATTTCTGACTGGCGGGTCGCCATTTCACAAAATCTATTACTGAAGAAAAAGAATGTCAATCTGGTGGCTAACCTGGTGGGCTATGAGAATGGTTCGACCTTCGCTCGCGTATTTCGAAAAAAAACCGGCCTGTCGCCGCGCGAATGGCTGGCAAAAAATCAACAATCCACGTCAGAAATCCATGCCAGGCAATAGGCAAACAACCTGGTTTTTTCTGAACACTCTCTAACAATACCAGCGGTACTATTTCACAGCTAAAAGGCTTATGACATTTTACCAAAACACTGTATACTATTTGACCGGATAAAAAATAAACCTATGATTTACCGGGTTTTTAGTCATAGCAATTTCATAAAAGTTTGCTATGATTAGATTTAAGGATATAGGAATAGAAGCATTTCTAGTCGCGGGTAATAAGCAATGAGCTTTTTATGCGATTAGTTGTTGTAAACACAAGGAACGGAGGGATTTCAGTGCATAATCAATCGACCCACTCGCTGTCACCGGGTAATTACCAATTTCGTCCTAATCCATTTGTGCCCTGGATTAACGTTCGCGTTTTTCGCGAGTCAGCCGCAAATCGAGAAAATTTGCGGGTACGTTGGGCAGGCGTAGAAATAGACGTGGATAAACTGGCCAGACACGGAGAGTGGAAAGCTATTTAGAATCAATAATCTAGCTAAGCATCCTCATTTAAAACGGCGGCGACGCCGTTTTTTATTGGCAATCAAACAGTCGATTACATAAAATAATCGCCAAAGTTTGTTCATTCAAAAGTAGAAGTAGTCTAACTTGTCAGTCGTCCGCCTTAACGAACAACAAAACCTCGCGGTCAAACAAACCTCTTCCCCTTTGCTGGTCCTTGCCGGTGCAGGCAGCGGCAAGACGGCAGTTATTACCCAGAAAATAGTCCATCTGGTGACTAAGTGCGGTTATAAAGCGAATCAGATTGCCGCCGTAACATTCACCAATAAAGCCGCCAAAGAAATGAAAGCCAGGGTCAGTAAACTACTCGGCGAAGGCGCGGCGAAGGGCTTGATCGTTTCAACTTTTCATAACCTGGGGCTGAATATCATTCGCCAGGAATATAAAACCCTCGGCATCCGCCAGAACTTTACCATTTTTGATGATCAAGATTCGCTCGCGTTAATGCGCGAGCTGTGTAAAAAAGATGTCGATGCCGATAAAAGCGAGTTGTTGGACATCCTGAATAAAATTTCCAGTTGGAAAAATGACCTGATGCTACCTGATCAGGCCATTGCAAAAGCAAAAGATAACGACGAATTACTTGCCGCGAAACTATATGAGGCCTACAGGCGCAGCTTAAAAGCCTATAACGCCGTGGATTTTGACGACCTGATTCTCGTGCCGACTTTGCTCCTGAAACATAATGACGAAGTGCGAATCAAATGGCACAACAAAATTCGCTATTTGCTGGTCGATGAATACCAGGATACCAATACCAGCCAGTACGAACTGGTCAAATTACTCACCGGTAAACTGGGTAGTTTTACCGTGGTCGGCGATGATGACCAATCGATCTATTCGTGGCGCGGTGCTCAACCGAAAAACCTGGAACTATTACAACACGATTTCCCCAATTTAAAAGTTGTTAAGTTAGAGCAGAACTACCGCTCTTGCGGTCGCATCTTGAAATCCGCCAATGTTTTAATCGCCAACAACCCTCACCTGTTTGATAAAAGCCTCTGGTCAGACAAAGACTATGGCGAGCCCATTCGTGTGTTAAGCGTCAAAGAAGACAATCACGAAGCGGAACGCGTCGTGAGTGAAATTCTTGCGCGCAAAATTAAACACAATTATAAATTTAGCGACTTTGCTATTTTGTATCGCGGTAACCATCAATCTCGACTATTGGAACGCGCACTGGTTAATAAACAAGTGCCCTATAAAGTGTCTGGTAATACGTCCTTTTTTGCGCGCGCAGAAATTAAAGATGTATTGGCTTACTTAAAACTGCTGATTAATCCCGATGACGACAACGCCTTTATTCGTATCGCCAATGTTCCTAAACGAGAGATAGGTGCGACAACTTTAGAAAAGCTGGGCAACTATGCCAATGAAAGACATATCGGCATGTTTGAAGCCATTTTTGAACTTGGGCTCGAAGAACATCTGACCGGAAAAGGTTTACGCGCGGTCAGGAAGTTTGGGGAGATCATGGTCCGTGCTAGCGACAATTTAAAACGCGGTGATACCATGGAAGTCCTTAACGAATTGATGGCCTACATTGGTTACCACGGTTATTTGTTTGAAACATCTAGCTCACCCAAAGCCGCTGAATTTCGTTGGAGTAATGTATCTGAGTTGCTCGGCTGGATTGAGAAAGGGCTGGAAGATAACGCGAGCGAAGACGACCCTTTTGCAAGAACCGTCTCAAAAATTTGTCTTCGTGAAATGCTCGAACGTAATAGCGAAGAAGATGAAGAGCATAACGAAGTGCAATTAATGACCTTGCACGCCTCAAAAGGCTTGGAGTTTCCACACGTTTATTTACTCGGTATGGAAGAAGAATTATTACCTCATAAATCGAGTATCGAAGAAGATAATGTCGAAGAGGAAAGACGTCTGGCTTATGTCGGCGTCACGCGCGCCAAAGAAACGCTCGCTATTATGGTCGCCAAGCAACGCGCGCGTTACGGCGAAATGGTCAATTCCGTACCATCGCGTTTTTTAGAAGAAATGCCACAGGAGGACCTCGACTGGGAAGAAGATAGACTGCAAATTTCTGACGATGAAAAACGCGAGCGAGGCAAAGCCAGTATGGCCAACCTCAGAAAAATGCTGTCGTCCTGAATTCGCGCCTTCGACACTTTTTTAAAGCGAATAAAGATTGGTTTAAAATTCTATGAGTCTTACGATAAGAGTTGATCGCTTCGTATTGGTAACCTGAATTGGACTGATAGTTTGATTGCGGGCTGCAGATTTTCTAAAGTGGACATTTGAGCTTTTAATAAAAGCTCTTAAAACCGGTTTCGCAGCGCTGGGCAAAAAGACTCAAAGGCATGATGCCCGTCCTTATGTATCAAGGTCGGTTAGCTGGAATGACCAACATTGGGGTGGGGCATAAATACACACCAGTGGTAGGCAATTTATCGTTGCTAAGTTTCAGTACCCGGTCAATTAACTGTCCCAGCGGACCGAGCGTCGGGCATTTTTGGTTACTTTTTTTGCTCTTGAAAAAAGTAACTCGCAGGCAAGCGTAGCGCTGCGAAACCGCTTTTAAAGAGTTTTTGTAAAAAACGCAAACGCCCCCTTTTAAGGAAGTATTCAACCGCACACACCATTCATTCCCAAAGTTACGTATTCCGGATTCGATGAATTCTCTGATAGGTAGCAAGCACGATAATCGCGATTATCGAAGTGACAAAACACAATCCAACGGCCCAGGCTCCAATAGTATGAAGCGCACCAAATACCCATACCATGAACCAGGAGTAACCTTGCAAAAGAAGATAGGCCGTCGTCAACAATATTCGAGTCTTTCTGACGCCTGGTCCGTTAAATGACCATGCCAGCATAATAATAAATACCAATAGACTCAAAATGGCTTGAGTCATGACTAGATTCATTTCAGTTTTTCAACCTGTCGCGCCGCTTTACTTTATCATTGACCTAATGGGTACTTTACCGAATCCGGCAAAATTGCGTTTGTTTTAGATCAATAGATAAGTTTTATTCACAATCCACCTCAAACTTACCATTTGGTAAGCTTTTCCCGTTCCAGCTTACAAAACGATCAATTCAGGCTATTATTGTATTAACTTAAGTTGTTAGTACTTACTTTCATAACTCATGCGACTTTTATTAATCGAAGACGATAAAACCATTTTTGAATTCATTATCAATGGCATGAAGCAAGCGGGCTTTGTCATCGATCATGCCAGCGACGGTAAAGAAGGGCTCCATCTTGCGCTCAATAATTCTTATGACGCAGGCATTTTTGATATTATGCTTCCTTCCATGGACGGCCTGGAAATTATCAAACGCGTGCGCGATGAGAAAATTGAATTACCCATCATTATTCTCAGCGCCAAACGCTCTATCGACGATCGCGTCAAGGGCTTGCATAAGGGCGGCGACGATTACCTGACCAAACCCTTTTCATTTAGCGAGCTGCTGGCCCGCGTGCAAGCGCTAATCCGTCGTTCCCATAAAGATATTCAATCGACAAGCCTGAGCGTCGGCGAACTCACAATCGACCTATTGGCGCGCAGCGCTCATCGGAATGGCAAGAAAATTGACTTACAACCCAAGGAGTTTGCGCTCCTGGAATACTTGATGCGAAACGCTCGTCATGTGGTCTCTAAAACCATGATTATGGAAAGAGTGTGGGAGTATAATTTTGATCCGCAAACCAATGTCGTCGAAGCGCGAATCAGCAAGCTGCGCGACAAGGTTGATAAGGAATTTGACGCGCCGCTCATTCACACAGTGCGCGGCCTGGGATACGTACTCAAGGAACAAAATGATTAAAACCCTCGCAGCACGTTTGACGCTTTGGTACGGACTGGCATTTACGCTAGCCGTCGGGGTGCTCTTTGCCGTTTTTTATTGGGTTTTTGATTCAACCTTACAAGCCGCGATCGACGATGACCTTATCGAAGATATTGAAGAATTCCAACAGATCCTTGCCGATGAAGGAATGACAGGAATTGAACTAGAAATCCTCCGTGAATCCAAAGAAGTTGGCGAAGCGGAAAAGGCTTTCATTCAAATCATATCACGCGATGGTCGGGTCATTTATGCCACGGATATGGAACATTGGGCGGGATTAAAAACCGATGATTCGCTTTTAACTCAAATTTTCGAACGAGAAGCCCCTTACCTTTATAATCTGGAACTCGATAGCCGAGAGGATGAAGTCCGTGCCCTCTACAGTCAACTATCCGACAATTTAGTGCTGCATATTGGTGAATCTGTAGAAAAGAAAGATGACTTGATGGAACTCTTGCTAATGATTATAAGTGGAATGTTTCTAATCGCCTTGCCCATCGCCTTATATTTAGGTTGGCTAATGTCCCGTAAAGCAACCAAAGGGATTAACGCCGTGAGTAAAATTGCGCGTGAAATTGAATACCGTGCGTTGGATAAACGAGTTTCCGGTGAAATGTGGGGTAGCGAAATTCAAACTTTAGCGGACACTTTCAATGCCATGCTCGACCGAATTCGCGATCTGGTTTTAGAAATGCGCGAGTTAACCGACAATGTCGCACATGATTTACGCAGCCCACTGGCCAGAATTCGGGTAATTTCAGAAGCGTCTCTTTCTCAACACGATACGCCTGAAGAGTTTCGTTCGGCTGCTGCAGATATTATTGAAGAATGTGACCGTTTAATGCAAATGATTAACGCCACTCTCGACCTCGCTGAACTCGAAGCTGGCGCGGCCAGTTTACATAAAACCAAATTTAATCTCACAGAGCTAGTCATCGACGCGGTGGAACTCTTTCATCCGCTCGCGGAGGAGAAACAAATTCAATTAACCCTCAATAAAAAGCCCGAATGCTATGTTGTCGGTGACATGCAAAGTTTGCAACGCATGCTCGCCAACTTGCTCGATAACGCGATTAAATATACGCCTAAAGAAGGACACATCGATGTCGATATTATCCCTAACCATAACTTTGTTAAAGTTGTGGTCGCCGATACCGGCATTGGTATTCCACCCGAAGAGCAACAAAAAGTTTTCGAGCGTTTTTATCGCTGTGATGAAAATCGCCTGGAAAAAGGCTGTGGATTAGGTTTAAGTTTTGCGCGCGCGGTCGCTAAAGCCCATGGCGGCGAAATTGACCTCAACAGTGAATACGGCAAGGGAAGTGCGTTTAGTGTCTCGCTGAGTAATTTCTCTGGCGTAGTGTTGCACTAGAACGACACGAACAACCGACGCTTTTTTCCTCACCACCAACTATCACAGTCCGTCATTCAGTCTATATCATTAGCTAATTTCTACTCTATATCATTCAGACTCATCTATAATGATATTGGTGGGCCAGGTTCAATAGGTAAATTCGTGATTTCGCTGCCAATGGTCAATTTCTTTAATCATCTTTCGGTATTTATTAATAATGCTCAAACGCCTTTTGCTAACACTATTGCTTATCGGGAATGTAGCACCAATTATTTACGCCCAACAAAATAATGATTCTGACGGACAATTACCCGATAAAATCATCCTGGCCCTGCAACCTCACGATGCACAGAAATTCCAGGACAACGCTTTTGACGATAATATTTTAGTCAAATTAGCGCGTGCGCTGAACGTCGATATCGAGATTTACACCTGCCCATGGGTGCGATGCCTTCTTGCCATTCAAAAAGGACACGCCGATGTAATAGACGATTTGTTTTATAGTCCCGATAGAGAAACCTTTACTTATTTTCTGCAACCCCACTTTGATCAACAAACTGCGGGGTTTCGCTTTTACGCCAACAATACGCGAACGCCAGCCATTGAAAACTGGGAGCAACTTTATCATCTACGCATCGGTATGCTAAGAGCCTATAAACATTTTCCGCGGTTCGACCAGGATCCCCGATTAAATAAACAAGATTTTATCGACGTTAATGTTATTGCGAAGATGATCCTGAAAGATCGCCTGGATGTTTTTATCGCCCCTCCCAGCTTTGACGAAGAAAGCTTTAGCCAGGTTGATACTGAAAAAAAATTACGCCGACAACCACTGGCCCATATCGAAACTTTACCCTTATATATAGGCCTCTCTCGCCGTTCAGACTGGTTTCAACACAAAGCGCACATGGAAAAAGCATTAGCGACAATTCTCACGCAATAAACCAACGCGTACTTTACGCCTGACGACGCATTTTAGTATTTACTTACATTTCGACATCGGATTAATACAATACATTGTACAAACTTTTGTATAATATCATTTACGCAATCCAATGGTGTTAAAAGATGGCTAATCCTCCATTTTTCTATGACTCTCCCCATAAAGCCGCGTTTCTCGCGAATATGGCGGGTCGGTTAAAAGATCAAATCTGTGACTACAGCCAACAGCAATTCGACCGCTTACAACTGGTGATCCCCGTCGGTGATGTATCACTTGTCATGTTTGTCAAACAGACAAAATCGGCCTCGATTGCCGAAATCGCCGAGGCGTTAAACTACTCTCATCAAAGAGTTGCCGCCAGAATTAACGCTTTAATCGAATTAAAATGCCTGACCCGAACCGTGGATAAACGGGATCAAAGACGCAAAGTGATTTCACTTACCCGGTCGGGAGTTCAGCAAGCTGCAAAGATAGAAAAATATCATCAAAAAGCCGCCAAAGTCTTTGAGCAGCTATTTAAGTCGATTGATTGTGATCTGATGGCCAAATTGCTAGCCGCCGTCGATAGCCTGGAACGGCTCGATCTGATGGCACAGCTAGACTGATTGGCCTCCACCAAGATTTATTTTTGAGAAAACGTAAAATGAAATACCCCCTGATTTTTATTGTGATTTTGCTCCTAAGCGCCTGTAGCTTTCCCCGAGTCGACTACCGACAATCCATTGAAGCACCACGGCAATCATCGGTGAGTTTTCGCCAATTACAACAAGTGGACTGGCGTCATGGCGCTCAAGCTTGTGAAAACGCCGAACAACCGGCGCTGCAAACTTACCAGCACGATGCAACGACCTATTTGATCCGACAAAACAAATGTAGTCATTTTGAATCGCCCTTTATGATTTTATTTATCGGCGACAAACAAGCGGTGTTAATCGACACCGGTACGTCGGGTGATAGCGAGCAAGTCCCTATTTACACAACGGTCAACAAAATAATTGAGCAATCCAGCGGGACCAAATCCTCAATCGATAAAGTAACAATTCTACATTCACATAGCCACCGGGATCATCATCAGGGTGACGCGCAATTTGCCCATAACTCACGCTATTCGATCGTTGGCACCAGTTCGCAATCGGTTAACCAGTTTTATCAATTTGAGCGCACCAGTGAATTTCAATTTGACCTCGGTAATCGTGTGCTGACAATTTTTGCTATCCCCGGCCATCAACCGCAAAGTATCGCGATTTACGACTCAAAAACACAGTGGTTAGTCAGTGGTGATACGTTTTATCCGGGACAAATCTACGTGAGGAACTGGCAAAGCTATCGCGACAGTATTAAAAAGATGACGCTCTTCGCTCGTTCAAACCCGGTTGATGCTATTATCGGCACGCACATTGAAATGAGCCAGACGCCCGGAGAAATTTACCCCATAGGCTCAACGTATCAACCGCGTGAAACTTACCTGCCAATGTCGGTTGTTGAATTGGCAACGCTAGATAAAACCTTAGATAAACACGAGCAACCGACGGAACTCGTGTTTGATCGATTTATTATCACGCCGATGAGTGGTTTACAAAAAGGCCTCAGCTCGGTGGTGAAGTTTTTTGTTGAGTGATGTTCTCAGGCCGTCGCGACATAACAAACGGCCAAAGCATCTTTCATAGTGCCGTGCAATAATTTGACTAACTCATTGTCTTGATATTGAGATTGATCGTCGGCATCCAGTTTCACAGGTAGAGACCCAAAAACTGTTGTCGCAGCGCTTAATAAGTCTTTGTCCTGACAGGTCACCGCAACCACTGCGGTTAATTGGTTTTCCGTATTGTCAGAAATCGTAAAATTAGGCACTTTTAATGATGCCCGCATGATTTCGAATTGCCCACCACTTGTTTCAGTCCCATTGACAACATAAACACGGAAGCGACGTAGTACATCGTAGAGTACGGCTTTTTCCAATTCAAAAATGGGAATTGCAACAAGAGATGCAACGGTATCCACTAATGGCAAATTATTCGGGCTAACTTCCCAGATACCATTACAGATACAATTAATTATTTTGTGCGTCATGCCCGCCGTAACTTTTGCTGTAGTCGCTGCAACCTTCATAGCTAAAAACTCCGCATTTGCCTCGAGCTCAGCATTTCCCATGGCGCTGTAGCCTGGCTTGGAAAATGCCAGTTTTGACAGATCGGGGCGTTGAATTTTAAGCGAGAGTGGTAAATCATGATAACGATCTTCGGGTTTGGTACCGTCCTGACAGGCTAGCGGCTTTGACGAAACAAAAATATGTTCAAATGCTGCGGCTATTATTCCCGCGTAAGCGCGTAACATACCATCGCTGTTAGCGCCAATTGACTTCAACGAAGCTGATGAATGGGCAAAACCGCCGAAGGTTAAATGGGACTGGTTGCTATCTTTTATTGCTAATGCTCGATTAATGAATTGATTTGGGTTGATTTCAACGTTATCGATATAACTCAAAATCACCTTAAGCATATTTAGCCTTAACCTTTGCTGGGCTTTTTTATCGACTTCGGTTGCCTGCTGGTCAACAACCGTTTTGCAGCAAATCCAGTCATAGATGTGCCCAGGCGCCAAATCAAATGTATGCGCAGGGTCACTCTTTTCCGTGCTAATTAATTCAAGTTCCACAAGCACATTTTTAAATGAGCCACTAGTAGAGTCGAAAAACGCCAACACGGAAGCCGGGAATTCTACCCCCGCTTTTTTGCCACCTAAAATGGTATGGATATCGCTAGAAATACCATCAATAATAGGTAAGCGCGTTCCAACCATCGCTTCGACTGCAAATTTAATTGCGTCTAAGCGGGTTAAATAGTCATCGACCATTTTAACCAGCCCTTCGGCTTTTGAATTTCTAATCACCGCAAAAATTTGATAGAGCTTGAAATCTTCTGCTTTTAAGTGGGTAATAATTTGGTTGCGTATGGCCTCATGAGGATCATTTAACAGTTGCGCAAATTTTATGATCCGAAGATTTTTTATTTTTTTAGCGATAGGACCAAAAATATATTCATGTACGGCTTTAGCCACTCCACTTATGGATTGTCTAATCGGTTTGACTATTGCATCAAATGCCCATTTTGTCCAATCGGTCCAATCAGAAACTACGCCTGTTACTTTTTTACTCATCATCGTCACCTGTCATTGTTGCTCGATCGGACGACAAGAGTAAAACAAGGCTCTACTCGACAAAGAATCAGAATACCACAATAAATAATTGCGCCCTAAAATTTGCCGTTATTCGCATTCTTACTACTCGGTCAAAGTCCTTAAATACTCATAAAATTTACGCGCTTCTTCATTCCCTAAATCTAAAGCTTTTCTGGCGTCTTGTTTTGCCGATTGATAGTCATTTTTATGATAATAAGTACCAGCCCTTTCCAGGTAGGCGCGGCTGTCATTGGGGACCAAGGCAATATAGCGTTGCCAATATCGGATAATTTCGTCGAACTTGGCTTTTTTGACCAAGGTATAATCGAGTAAATGATAGTAAGCATAACGTGTCGGCTTAAGGTCGATGGCTTTTTTAATTAACTTAACCGCCTCATCAGTCTGATTTTTTGCCAGCAGCAGTTTCGCTTTTTCAAAATAATTGACGCTATTGGTGGGGTCTTGTTTAATAGCCTGATCGAGTCGACTGATAGCTAAATCAGACTCATTTTCTTCAACTTGTTCAACGCCGGGAATTTTTACATTAGACATCAGCCAGTCGCGATGTTTCTCGATAGCAGCGTCGCCAGGATTTAGCGCGTCTGCACGGCGAATATTCTGTAGCGCCGCGTTATAATATTTGAGCCGCGCGAGCGTTTTTGAGCGCCAGTAATAATAATCGTCATTATCATCATAAAGCGCAATCGCCCTATCAAAGTCAGCCAACGCTTTTTGGTACAACTTCTGATAATAATAATTTTTGCCGCGTTGATATAAACCGTCGGGATTATCCCCATAGCGCAGTCCTTTGTTAAATTTCTGCTCCGCAGGCAGATAATCCTTTTTGCGATATAGCAAGCGCCCTCGCTCAATATCGGCAAACCCATTGAGCAATTTCAGTTTATGATTGCCGCGCACCCAGCGCTGGGATTCCTTAGCGAAGTGCTCCATTTGCGCGATTGACCCGCCCCAACGTGGTTCGAGACTACGCATAAAAATGCGCCTTACCAGATAGCTGTTAGGATTCACTTCTAACGCAGCATCCAGAATAACTTTAGACTCGACATTATCGGCTTCAGATAATCTCATCTGAATAAGAAAGCCATGGGGTAAAATGGTTTGCCGATTGAGAGAAATGGCTTTTTTAAAATCATCCGTGGCTTTGTCAAAATAACTGCGCATCGCGGCAAACTGGGCGCGACTGGTTTCTTTGGCGTAATTTGTCCCCCTTGCTCGCCACCCCTGATGAAAAAAATAGCTTCCCCTGGCCAGATGGCTAACTGCACTGGTTGGGTAGTTAGCAACCCAGCTATCAAACCGGGCTTGTTGTTTATTGCCGGAGAAATTAAACGCCTGATAGGCCTGATACAAATATTGCTCAGCGTCTAGATCAGTCAGCTCAATCTCATGAAAAGCTGACAATTGCGCCTCCAGCTGAGCAAACTTTTCTTGCTCCAATAGCTTTTTCAGTCGCAGGTTTTCGCTGGGGGTTTCGACACGACGGTCTGTTACTTCAGTGGGAACTTGACCTGAGTTTGCGCGCGATTGGCTTTTACTGGGAATATCCAGCGCTTCGCTAGGTTGTGCGTCAGCGGGTGGTTTATCGCTGTAGTGAACCCGGCCATTTTCGTCGACCCATTTGTATACTTTACTCTGTGCACTAGAGCACAATAGTAAAAATAGTAAAACGATTAGTTTTTTCATTCGACTCAATTCCGTTTGATCTTTGCTCAATTCTCGCTTTTTCACATGAATTGATCAAATACTTAATTTCTTGAATTAATTACGCTTTCGTTAACAAAACAATCGAGATCGGCGTTTTGCGAAGGTCAAACGACGCGTGATTAAATCGAATCCCTTGATTTTCCCTTATAAGTCGCCTAATATATGTAACCATATGGTTACATATAGGCATGGCTAAACAAGTATTTCCATGAACGAGATTTCAATGAACAAGATTTCAATGAACGATAATAGCGACGAGCCCCTGGACAGCGTGTTTCACGCGTTAGCGCACAGCATCAGACGGCAGATATTAGATTACGTGCTAGCCCATCCGGGTTGCTCGGCCGGCGATATCTCACAGCAATTTCAAATCAGCCGCATTGCGGTCGGCAAGCACATTAAAATTCTGCAACAAGCCGAATTACTGGTGATTGAAAAGTCCGGGCGGACCAGTTTGCACTACTTTAACGCCATGCCTATTCAAATGATTTATGACCGCTGGACAGACGAATACAGTCAGTTTTTTGCCAGCCACCTTAACGCCTTTAAACTTCAAATTGAATCCGAACAAGAATCAGACCAAACAGAGGACTGCCATGAAAAGACTGCCTAAAAG
>Ga0209692_10003359_pt1 | contig 15674 bp, 16 predicted proteins | sample tdDd472_FD_187129 | JGI IMG/M metagenome (GOLD analysis project Ga0209692, IMG submission 187129) | Marine sediment microbial communities from the Atlantic coast under amendment with organic carbon and nitrate - tdDd47.2 (SPAdes)... | ecosystem: Environmental > Aquatic > Marine > Coastal >...
CCAGCCGGGGCCTGTTAAGCGACTCGCACTGCTGCTCGGCATGGACACCTGGTTCCCGTCCATGAAGGCGGAAGACAAACTCAAGCTGGTTCGCAAGTTGCAGCGCTCGGGCAGCAAGGTCGCAGTGGTCGGCGATGGTGTTAACGACTCACCTGTGCTCGCCGGCGCGGATGTATCTGTCGCAATGGGCGGCGGCACATCTCTGGCTCAACATTCAGCTGACTGTGTATTGATGAGCAACTCGCTGATCACTCTTGTCGATGGCTTTAATGTTGCCAATAAAACGATGCGGGTGGTCAGACAAAACCTGATCTGGGCGCTTTGCTACAACGTCGTTTCCATTCCGCTGGCGGCGAGCGGCGTTCTCGCTCCGTGGATGGCAGCCCTGGGCATGTCACTGAGCTCGCTGCTGGTCACCTTAAATGCGCTGCGCCTGAGCGGCGTTGAAACGCCCGCAAATACAGGGCCCCGGGCAGACAAAGACCATATTGAGGCCAATAAAAGCGGTAGCGGTTGCTGCGCCGGAAAGAATGCCGGAGCCGTATCGTGAACATTATCTATACGCTAATTCCGCTGGGGCTCGTACTGTTAGCCGGTGCCATTTACTTTTTCTTCTGGGCCGTAAAGTCCGGCCAGTACGACGATCTGGAAAGTCCTGCCTGGAAGATCATTCTGGACGATGACAGCAAGCCACCTACTGCGGCCTCTTCATCAACGCAGGCAGACACAACAACCGAAACAGCTTCTGAAAATGAAGCGGGTAACAAAGACTGATGACTGGAACAGGGTTAGAAAAACCCATCTCCGGATGACAGAACGTCATCGGATAATAAAAGACCGGCTCGCCTCCGCTAACCAACCCCTATTTTTTAAGCCTGCAAGCTGCGTAATTTCTTGCGTCGCAAAACCGTGCGCAACACAGGCTAACTGCATGTTCTGGCCCGCAACGCGGACCAAACCTTTATGACAACGCTGACGTAACCGTCAGAACAAATACTGCTGCCAATAAGGTGCTGGTCAGTATCAGCAACACGGCAGATTTTCGTTTCAACTGGATCATGACAACCCCTCAACTCGAAAATACTTATCTCGTGTGCCTCCCTAGCCCTATCCTGAACTTTTAGGAGCAAGAACATCCTAGCAACCTTTGCTGCGCTTTAACATAACCAAAACGGGTGATATCGCATTGATACACAAGGATGTTTTGCCCACTTTCTGTTAATAGGTGGCTGCAAAGCGCAAAAACACTGCTGCGCTGCTAAGATGCGCGGCTCTGCGATACCCGACGTAATACGGAACTCTTATGGCACACCGCCTGCTGCAAAACATCAAAATCGTTACCCACACGGTCGCCGACCTCAGTCATTCCAAGCCGGCCTGGCTCGACGTGACGGACTTCGTGGCTGTCGACGAAGGCACTGTCGATGAGCACACGGCGGCGGCATGGGATGCGCCTGCGGTAGCAGGAAAACCGTTTGTGTTGCTGAGACCGGAAAGCGACACCGGCTGGTACATGCGCCTGATCGAGACCGGTGAGAACCTGCCGTTCAGCAGCCCCATGCAGGAAGGCTGGACCGCCAACGAACTGCTTGCAGAAGACGTAGACCAGCTGGCCACCGAACTAAGGGACTCGGCTTTCACCATCTTAGGCGGGCCTGCTGACCTGTTTCCTCGTGCGAAAGCTCCAAGGGCAGTGCAGACCACCGGGCCGGATGGGGAACTGGTCTACTTCACCAGAATTACCGCGGGCGGCACAGTGAACGCATTGAAGCCGGCCGAGTGCTATGTCGACCGCAGCTTCAATCTGATTGTCGCAGGCAAAGACTTTGATGCAATGCGCAGCTTCTATGAAGAAACGCTCGGGCAACGCATGAACGCACCTGTGACCTTCAACATTCCTTACCTGTCGGAAGCCTGCGGCGTGCCGCCCGATACCCCCGTCACCATTCAGGTGGCGAAGATAGCGACGCGCCGCTCGATCATCGAACTGGATCAGTTGCACGGCAACGCCAGACCCCGTGCACGGAGCGACGGGCAAATCCCTCCGGGCATTTCTATGGTGGGCTTTACGGTCGAAGATCTGGATGCTGTTCCGGTACCTTTCCGTGCAACTCCCAAACAACTTGATGCAGCGCCCTATGACGGCGCCAGAGTCGCCGTCATCGAAGGGGCCGCCGGTGAGTGGCTGGAACTGATCGAGCAACCAAAAACGTAATACCCCCCGGAAGATGATCCCCTTAAGAGACAACAACCCGAAAATACTGACGCCGTATGCCACGGTGACAATTATTGTGTTGTGCTCGCTCGCCTGGGTGTTTCTGCAAGGGGCGGGGAACGAAACTCAGGTTGCGGCTTCTGTCTGCACACTCGGCATCGTGCCCGGCGAACTGCTGCAAACGTTGCCAGCCGGAACCGCACTACCCATTGCACCCGGCATGTTCTGTGTACTCGATGATGCCCCGAACTGGCACACCGTAATCACTTACATGTTCATGCACGGCAGTTGGTGGCATCTGCTTGGCAACCTCTGGTTCCTCTGGGTGTTCGGTCGCAGCGTTGAAGACTCAATGGGTCCGCTACGCTTTGTCACTTTCTATCTTTTGGCAGGCCTTGCAGCAGCCGCGCTGCAAATCAGTTTTGCGCCGGCTTCTTCCGTGCCGATGGTAGGTGCGTCGGGTGCGATAGGAGGTGTGATGGGGGCCTATCTGATGCTCTATCCCAGGGTTAAGGTCACGATGCTAATCATTCTGGTGATCTTCATTACCACCGTACCCATTCCGGCAATGTTCATGTTGCTGTACTGGTTGCTGGTGCAGTTCCTCGGTGGCATCGGCAGCATCGGCAACGACACGGGCGGAGTTGCCTTTTGGGCTCACGTCGGCGGCTTCGTGGCAGGTGCAGCAATGGTGTGGTTGTTTGTAAATCCGGAACTGCTGCGGCGACACCCGCATTACGGCTGGAACAAATAAAAAAACCCGCCATTGGCGGGTTTTTTCAATCTTAATGCTTTTGCCTTAGAGAGCTTTGCGGCGACGCACGAAGCCCAGCAGACCAAGACCGGATGCAAACAGCCAGACCGCGGCCGGCACAGGAATCGGGTTAACCAGTACACCTACAGCACCGATTTTCTTCTCAACAAAAGCCAGCTCGCCAACAGTAGTAGTTGAAGCCATCAGATCATTCTGCAACGTCACGGTTACAGCAGTATCGCTGCCCCAGCCGGCGGTATCGGCCAGATCAATCTGTGCGTCGATGTTCCATTCAGTCACTGCATCCTGTGCAGTCAGCGGACCGGCATCGAGAGCCTCGCTATCGCTGTTTGCTGAGGTGTCACTTTCAACCATGAAATTACCGGTAGCAGAAGCAGAAGCACCGGCACCCTGTAGCAGATAGTCACCTTGCTCACTCAGTGCAAAAGTTTCCAGCTGATACCCCGGCGTGATCACTTCAATGGTGATCTCGAGGGTTTCCGAAACACTGGTAATACCACCGTTGGTTGATGTGGCTTCAAAAGTGCTTGGGATAAAAAAGATGTTGTTGCCGATCACATTGGCTGTGCCGTACAACGTTGAATCATCGTAAGTGAATTTAAGGTCGTCGCCGTAAACGGTGACTGTGGCGGCACTTACCTGTGCACTCGCCAGCAATACCATCGCGCCGGCGAACATTTTGAGCTTAAGTTTATTCAACTTCCCCTGCTCCTTAGTTTTTCTAATTATGGGATCCATGATGCCGATGGCATGAAGCCACTCAAACAGGCAACCGGAAACTTCCTTTTAGTCGTGGTCTAAAGAATAGAGAGCTATGCTGCAACAGGCAAGGCTTTTTCCTTTTTTTACCGCAACTTATGTTTAATAAGGCCCGACAATCAGGCCCTTAGTTCAAAACGAGATATATTGACCGGAGACATCGTAAGCATTTGTTTGCGCAAGAATAAAAGCAAAATTCAAGGGCGCGGCAATTAAACTCCGGTGTTATCCTGACCGTCCGCTTCGCATGACCAGTCTCGTCGGAGCAATTGCACCGGAACCAGCATGTCCGAACAACAACCAAACCGGAGAATCGGGTGAACGACAAAACCGACCAGAAAGAATCCTTCCTCGATGAAAGCAACATCATCGACAACGGCCGCCGCAAGTTCCTGACGCGCAGTGCTGCAGGCATTGCAGCCGCCACAGCAATTACTGCCACCGGTTGTGCACCGACGGGCGATAGCGACAACAGCGCGGCTACCGGCGGTGAAATGAAAAAAGCCGACAAGATGGCTGCAGTCTGGAAGCGTGCACCTTTCGATTCTTTGCGTGACTACATGCAAGCCATCCAGGATGCCGGCCTGGTCTTCCACGTGAAGCGTCTCGATCAGGACAACTACGAAATGACGGCGCTCACCTACCGCCTTATTGATGAGTACGGTTGGTATGAAGCACCGGCAATCATGGCCGACGAAGTAAAAATTGACGGCAAGTGGGTAAAAGGCCCGTTAATCACGAACCATCACGGTCCGCTTGAAACAGAAGCGATTATCTTCGGGCTGGAAAACACTCCGGGTGACTCACGCGGCACGTACCGCCGGGTACTCGACAAGCTCAGCGGCATGATCGATAAGGGCAATTACCCGCGCATCGACCCCGTTGAAGTTCCGGCGGAAACAGCACCGTGTAAAGAAGTGATCAATACCGGCGACGATATCGACCTTACCCGGTATGCGTATATCCAAAGCAACCCGGCCGACTCGCGCCGCTATGTGAATACCGGTTCTATCTACACGACCGACCCGGAAATGGGCATGAACTTCGGCACCTACCGCTGCGAGCTGCGCGGACCGAAGCTTCTGGGCGTCAACCCGGAACCCAACCAGACCGGCTGGAAGATGCTGATGGCAGCCAAGGAACGCGGCGAGAAAGTCGCCAAGATTTCTATTGCGGTTGGTCAGGACCCGACAACCTGGATTGTCAGCGGCTCACGTGTGGTTAACCGGATCACCGAACGTGGTCCGATTGATGAGCATGCCGTTTCCGGCGGACTGCGTGGCAAAGCCATCGAGCTGGTGAAGTGTGAAACCAACGACATCATGGTGCCGGCCAACAGTGAAATGATTATTGAAGGTGAAGTACCGCTGGATGAAACATTGCCCGAGGGACCTTTCGGGGAAATGTACGGTTATCTCGGTGAGCCGAAGGATGAAAACTTCTTCATGAACATCACCGCGATTACTCACCGTAAAGACCCATGGGTTGTTAACCAGTTTACCGGCGCTACGCGTGGCTATGCGACAGCACCTACCGCGGCGCTCTACAACACTTTGCTGAAGCGTCTCGTCCCGGGTCTTGTGGAACTGCACTCACCGGTTGAGTCTACCGGCCTGACTTTCTTAAGCATTAAGAAGACCAAGCCGGGCGAAGGTCTGAAAGCCGGTCAGCGGCTCGCGAAGATTATTCCGATCTTCAAAGTGGTGGTCATCGTTGATCACGACGTCGATGTGATGGATACCGCTGCTGTCGGCCTGGCCATCGGCGCCAATGTCATGCCGGGTCATGCGGTAGACATTTTCAACGCGCGCGGCATGCCACTGGACCCCAGCCTCAGAGACCACAACGAAGCCGGCAAGCTTATTATTGACGCCACCCGCCAGTGGCCCGAGGAAGGCGGTCGCGACGTGTATCCCAGCTTCAACCGCACGCTGCTTGAAGACCTCGCGCCGCAGTCTTTCGATTTGGTAGACGAACGTCTGGGTCAGTACATCGAGCAAGGGCGTCCATGGCAGGGGCCGAAGAAGCCGGTGTAACCCGCCATTCTGACGGTACACATCAAAGGGAGCGCAAGCTCCCTTTTTTGTTGCCCGGACTTCCTTACTCCGGCACTTGTTGACGAACTGGTAACACTGCCAGACCATTCTGTGTTCAGACGGGGTTCCGGACTTGGCAGTTATCCCGAATACGCCTAGTCTGAGAGTATTCCAATCCGGTCCGGGAGTAACCGCATGTCTCAGGAAAACGAAACTGTTCGCGAGGACGGCACCTATCCGGTAGTCGACCTGCGCCGCCCGATGATCTTTGCCACCGTGGTGCAATCCCGCGTGCAAGGCGTCGATGGCACCAACCCGGGTCCGGATATCCGCCGCAACCTCGACTACATGCTCGAATGCATCGACATTGCACAGAGCAATGGTCCGCCGAGTGATCTGTTGCTGTTTCATGAATTTCCGATTACGGGCTTTAGCAACTGGACCCGCGAGCAACACTACAACCTGGCACTGGAAGTGCCCGGCCCTGAAGTGATGGAAGTCGCCGCAAAGGCCAAGCAATACGGTTGCTACATTGTCTTCGGCACCTACGCCAAAGACCCGGAGAACTGGCCCGGACACATTCTGCATCTGATGGTGATGGTCGGACCGGAAGGCGATGTGGTCGCCAAGCACTGGAAGCAACGCAATGTGCGCGGCATGTTCCCCGGCAGTGAGCAGTACACCTCCACGATCTACGACGTCTACGACCGCTTCGTCGAGATGTATGGCGTTGATGCCGTCGTGCCGGTCGCGCGCACCGATATTGGCAACATCGCCATGTCGGCCGTGCAATTTGAACCTGAACTGTTCCGTTGTTTCGCTATGAAGGGGGCGGAAATTATCTGCCGCGTAGCGACCGGCGGTTTCGAGTACGACGATATGCGTCTGACCTCGTATCACAACAGCCTGTACACGATGATCGCCAATAACTGTGTGACTACCGGAGCAAGAAACCCCGGCTTCTTCGATGATGAAAACTATGGCGGACCCGGGCGCTCAGCCATATTCGGTCCGCGCGGTGTGGAACTGGCCAAGGCCGGTCCCTTTGAATGCAAGCAAACCACCATGCTGCCCATCGCCGAGTTCCGCAACAAGCACCGCATTCCGGATGTGCATATGACGCTGTACCGCCCTGTGATGGATCAATACAAAGAGCGCTACGACCACAGTCTGTATGTAGATGAGCAGCCGGCCGACAAGCGTGATGCCTTCAAGCAGTTCTCGCAGAAGTCGCGCTGGACGCACTTCTGGTAAGCAATTCGATTCCGGTTATTGCTGCGTCACATTCTCCGAGCGGAATTCCTGCAGACGCTCGGTAAGCCAAACTTCTGCGTTCTGCTCGCGTTCGCCTTCACAACGAATTTTGTAGGGGCGCCCGGATAGCGAACTGCGGCTCGCCAGTTTGTCGATAAAACCTTCCGCACTGTTCACGTAGTTTTTGCCCGTACGGTATTTGGTACGCAGGTGATCCTCGGCTTCCTCTGAGGTATGGTGCGAGCCGTTGCGAATAAACATGCAACCACTGTCGCCCACGGTTTCCAGAAGGTATTCAATCTCGTCGCCGGCGGTATTCGCCGACAACGAGAGTGGCAACACTGTAAACACCACGAGTGCCAGCACCCGGCTCAACCAGGCAGGTCTTATCAACTGTTTCATGACCGTCCCTCCTGAGCATCGGCACCGACTTTATTGGTTTCCGCCGTAGTGCCTTCCGGCAGGATCCGGAACTCAGACCACAACGCATTGTGGTCCGACGTGTCGACCTGAAAGGTGGTGGTATCCAGCACTTCAACATCGCGAACCAGCACGTGATCCAGCACCCGGCCGAACACGCGGGTGCGGTGGTCAACTTCGAACTCAAGAATTGTCAGACCAAGCTCATCGGCGAAGTCTCGCAGATGCTGCATCCGCGCCTCACTCCAGGTATTAAAGTCACCGGAGATCACGACAGGGCCGTAATGCGCCTTAACAAACGGCTCGAACACATCAAGCTGGCGCTCCAGCGGTTTTGCAGTAAGCGTAAAGTTGACCGCGTGCACATTAATCACCATCAACGTGCGCGAGGTACCGGCCAAGGCATACTCGGTTACACCGGTTGCTTTTGGTGTACCCAACCAGGGCTCGTCAACTGTAAATACGCAATGAGTAAGAGGCTCCGTATTGCTCAGGGTCATTACACCGGTCAGATTCGCACGGCTCTTGTAGCCCGGGGCAAACGACCAGTAACCCAGATTCGGAAACTGGTTGGTCAGATCAGAGTGCAACGGTGCTTCCTGCACTACAACCAAATCGATGCCACTCGAAAGCACACCCAGCTGATACAAAGCTTCACTGTGCTGACCTTTTTCAAGGTTCCAGCTGAGTGACTGAATACGGTTTGGGTTCAAACCAAAATCCGCCGGTGTGTCGCTGCTATTGATGCTGGCAAGACACTGCGACGGATCGGTAATAGTTTTCAGTCCGTAGTTTGCCAGCTCGACTGATACACCTGCATCAACAGGTTGCACGGCCGTACAAGCCGGTAAAACAGCACAAAAAACCACCAGCGTTGCACCGCGACGGGCGCGGCGCAGCCAGGAAATAAGAAGATTGGTCGTTTCTGGTTTCATAGTTCTCTGATATTTGTTGTATACCCGAATCTTATACTGCACCGCACGTGCCGGCCTTTCGTGTCTCCGCGGGTCAGGGGGCTGTCCGTATTGGTCAATCAGACGGAGCGCACAAGAAACCGCCGGAAAGACCGCCCTCAATCGACCGCCCTCAATAGACTTTGATGAGGCGCGGTGGTTCACAATTCTGCACCGCACGACCTCAATCAAAACCTGAACTGAGGTTCAGTCAGCATATCTACCGATAGCGGGGCTCCCGGACTGCGCCTAATTTGAAGGTATAGGCACCGGAAAAGCCGAAAATATAGGGAGCACCGCTATGACACGACTACTTAGAACGCTCATTGTCTCTTCAATGCTTTTGACACCTTTCTCGCTGGCTCTGGCAGAAGAAAGTGCCGCGGATGCCGTCAAAGCTTTTAACGCCGCTGTTACCGCACGCGACATGGACACGGCCATGAGTTACCTGGCCGATGGTGCGGTGCAGATTCAATTGCGGGCGGTACACCCCGGCATGCCGGAAAACCCGCCACTCACTGCGGACCTTGCGCAAATGTGGAAAGCGGTAGCTGCGATTCTGTTTCCGGTGAGCAGCACTTACGACAGGACTGTCGAAATCACGGATCAGAAAACACTGGGCGAAGTATCGACGGTATGGACGGTGACAAGTACCCATACGCTCAGTAAGAAAGAAGGTAAAGCACCACTGAACAACGAGTTCAGCGAGGTCTACATGATGGTGAACAAAGGGAACGGCTGGAAGATTGCAGCGGTCGCCGATAACCGCGGCACCGATGAAACACCGGTCAACTAATTTCCCGACCGGGCATACCCTTCGGTCATGTGACAAAGCCCTGCCATTCGCAGGGCTTTTTTGTGTCTGCCCGCCTTGCCCGCCAACGCGGGCTAACTCCCTGAATCTTCTTGCTTAAAGAAGCCGAAGCGTGAGCTGCTTCATTGCAAAGCCCCTATGTTTATAGCACCATCGTCTGCACTTTAGCCGCCTAAGCAAACAGGACGTCAGCATGGCACTTCGCAACCTGCTCCCGGGAATACTCGGCGTTGTCACCATCGTATTGTCGACAGGGTTTCGTGCCCAACCGGCCTGGGAAACAAAAACCGCTCTGCTGATCACACTGGCCACCGTAGTGGCTTATCTGGCAGGCCTGCTGATACTCAACCTCAGTAAAGGCAAAGTCACAGGTGTCGCCCGTTTGGTTCAACTGTTTCTCCTTGCCGGTCTGGCTTGCCTGCCGCTGGTCTTCTTCTTACTCCCCGACGCAGGTGGCGTGAAACAACTGACCGCCCTGCTGATTCAGATGGGTCTCGTAGCGTTTCTGTTTTTCTTCAACGCATTGTTCGACAACCCCAAGCTGACGTTGTCGGTCAACCTGGTTGTCATCGCAATTGTGCTGGCCCTGAACCTCGGGCAACTGAGCAAGTCATCAGCAAACAAAAAGCCAGAGTTTAAGGCTCCGGCGCAGGCTGCGAATCTCACCCAGAGTTCTCTGTATCAGCTACAGGTCGACCGTTTCGATGTGGTGGAACGCGACGTTGAGAAGATCGGCTATCGCCTCGGCGGTGGTGCTTTCGATGTGATCGACGACTCCCGTCTGCTACTTATAGATGACACCGGCGTGTTCTACCTGCTGACGGTGGTCAACGGACAGGTGAACAGTCAGAAGCTTGATCAGATTGAAACCAACTTCGACCTGGCAGCGTATGTCGCCGGATCCAAGTCACGTTTCGCAAAGCATTTCCGTATCACCGATATGGAGCTGGAAAAAACCTCGGACGCCAGTCTGCGCTCGGTATTCATCGCCTACCATGACTGGGACACGGCACAACGCTGCATCACGCTGAATGTCGACGAAGGGCAGATAGATTTAAACAACCCGAACCAGCCTGTCGCATGGAACACGCTGTTCAAGTCGACCCCTTGTCTCGACATCATCGGCATGAGTAATGAAACCGGCGGACGACTGGCGGTTAAAGATGCAGACTCTGTGCTGCTGTCAGTGGGCGTCACCTACACACTCGGCGACACCTGGGAACGGGCTGCGGATGACAGCACCTCCTACGGCAAGATCATTGAGATCAACCGCAACAGCGGCGCATCACGCATTTACTCCAAAGGCCATCGCAACCCGCAAGGATTGCTGGTCGACGGTGACACCATCTGGTCCACCGAGCACGGTCCGGCCGGTGGCGATGAGCTGAACCTTCTTGTCGATGGCGGCGACTTCGGCTGGCCCTATTCCAGCTACGGCACGGACTATGGCAAAACCACACTGAAAGGCAGCGACACCCCGGGTGATCACACCGGTGGTATCCGCCCTGTGTATTCGTGGGTGCCTTCGATCGGCGTCTCCAACCTCATTCGGGTGAGTGGCGCAAAATTCCCCGCCTGGAAAGGTGACCTGATTGTGGCATCACTGCAGGGACAGGAAACCGGCTATGCGATGTACCGCGTGCGTCTGCGTGATGACGCGGTACGCGTAATCGAACGCATCGAAACAGGCCTCACCATCCGCGACATCGTCGAGATGCCCGACGGCACGATTGTGTTGTGGGACGGCCAGAAAACCGTGCAGGTGGTGTCACCTGCAGTGGATGTCTTCGCACAATGCACCGGCTGCCACGGTAAGGGTGATGGCGGCGAAACCTTCGCCATTGGTCCGACACTGCAGAACGTCATCGATCGCGAAGTCGGTACCGCCGATCTGTTCAACTATTCCAATGCGATGAAGCAGGCGGGTGGAGTCTGGTCGGTTGAGCGTCTAGACAGCTTCCTCGCCGACCCGCAAAAAGAAGTTCCGGGCACAACGATGGTGTTCGATGGCATTGACGATGCCGCAACCCGCAAAGAGATCATTGAGAAGCTGCGGGAGCTGGGGCAGTAGCATCCGGCGGAACCTCCGGTCGGTTCGACACCTGCTCTGGCACGGTTCAATAAAAAAACCCCGCACAGGGCGGGGTTTTTCTTTATATGACAACGGAAAGAGGAGTTGGGTCGCTCATTTCATTCGCTCCCCGTTCCGCGCCTGCGGCGCGTGATGAACCTCTGATTCGGTTCCATCCCCCGGACACCATTTTCCAAAGAAAAAGCGCCTTCCCGAGCGGGAAAAGGCGCTTTTTCTTTGGAAAATGGTGCCGGAAAGAGGAGTCGAACCTCCGACCTACCGCTTACGAGGCGGTTGCTCTACCAACTGAGCTATTCCGGCTTGTCTGCCTGCCAATTCTACCGGCGGGCGGGAGCGGGATTCTACACTAAAAAGGCCCCGTTCAACGGGGCCCCATTAGTACCGTTTCTGGTTATACAGATCAGACGGCGTTGCGGACACGAACGATGATTTCCATGTCCATTGCTTCCGTGCCGGCTGGTAATTCCGGCAGTCCGCTGATTGTCACGTCGTCCTGACTGATGTCAGTCAGTTCACCGGTATCAACATTGTAAAAATGATGATGAGCATGTGACGTTGAGTCGTACACCATGCGTTCCGGATCAACCGCAATCTCTCTCACAATCCCTTCGCGGGACAACAGGTTTAACGTGTTGTAAACGGTCGCCTTTGACAGACGGCTACCCTTTTCACGCAATTCCTGAAGAATCTGATCGGCTGACATATGCCGTGGAGAAGCCAAAAGCAGCTCTCCGATTTCCATACGCTGACGCGTGGGTCGAACGCCCTTTTCACGCAGACGCTCTTCTATAGTTACCTGATTGTTCAATGCTGTCTCCCCCAATCCGCAGGCTGACCATCCCCCTGCGCGATGCGACATTCTAGCCACACGCACCACCGACTGCAAAACCCGGATTCAATAGTCTGCTCTATGTAGATAAACGCGTTTTCAGAACATTTTTGGAGCAAACGCCCGTAAATAGCTATTCACCCTCAACTTTGCGAAAAGCACACTCCGGTGGATGAGCCCCCAACTCCGGAAAACCATTTTTGCCACCGCACCAACCTGCGGATATTCCGGCAAAAATCACCTTGCAGGACTGACACTTTTCGAGCTGATGGCTGCCCTGACCGTGGCTGCGGTAATGCTCTCCGCCGCAGCAGGCAGCCTCCGGCATATTGTCCTGGACGCCCGCCTGAGAACCCAGGCGAACGAACTGCGTCAGCTGTTTCTGACAGCCAGACGTCATGCCTCGGAGCAGGTTCACCCTGTCATCGTTTGTCCGGCAGCAGAACTTCCGGTTAGCGATTCAGCAGATACAACCACCTGCTCGGGCAGCTGGAGCGATGGTGCCGTCGCACTGACTACCAGCGAAAGCACCAATAAGATTGGCCAAACCTTGCTCAGTATGCATGGCAGAAGTCAGACGCAGGTTGTTTCAAATCGCCGGAGCTTTACCGTTCGCCCGCTCCTGCGCTCCACCAACGGCACGCTGTTGATCTGTGACCACCGTGGCAACGACAAGGCTATCGGACTGGTAATCGGTTACAGCGGCGAACCCCGTTTAGTTAGTGCAGCGGATGCGTCCCTCAGATGCAGCTAGCAAATCCGGGAGACACAATGCGTGTGAAGAGTTCCGGCAACACGCTCACGGAATGCATGATCAGCCTCGCGCTGGCGACGATAGCGACTGTCGCGATCGGTCAGTTGCATATCGCCAACCTGCAACGCCTGAATGCAGCGCAACAAGCCCTGAGCGAAGCGCTGGAACAAGCCGACTTGCTCGCGCTGGACTTATCAGACCCTGCCTTGCAATGAGGCGCGCAGGACAAGCTGTCGTTCAGCAGGGTTTTTCGCTGACAGAGTTAATGATCGCCTCGGCTATTGGTGTCTTTCTGATCAGCGGCGCACTCAGCCTGTACCTGTCACACCGCAAAGCCGAGCAGCTGTTCGAGTTACACATGCAACTGCAGGAAGCTGCGTTGTTTGCTCTCAACGAGATCGGCCGCGACGTGCAGCTGGCAGGTTTTGCCGGGCTGCACAGTGACAGCTCTAAGCTGACCAACCGGATTATCGGCAACATCTACTGCAGTAGCAGAAACGTAACTCAGTGGACCATCGCGCCTGAGCACCCCCTGCGCCATAGTGATGATCATTACGCTCTCCCGTGCCCGCCGAAACAACACATCACGGGCAACGACACACTCACTCTGCGCTTTGCCGCGCCTTCTGTCAGCGAACCTGAGGCGGGACGCATCCAGATATTCACCGATGAACGCGGCGGTTTTCTGCACAACTCACCCGCCCCCGACACGTTGACCGAAGCGCTCAACTTACAGCAGCCCCAAAACCATCAGCTGCGACTGCATGCCTACTTCATCGGTTTTAACCCCGGCACCGGGCAACCGCAACTGCGGCGCTGGGAACTGACAGGTAACCGGCTGAGGAATGAACGGGTCATGACAGGCATTAGCGGTCTGCAGGTTCAATACACAAACCGCCCGGGCAAAGGCGAAGAACCGGCATGGACAGACACACTGCCTGAACAACCGTTTGCCGCAAGGCTGGAAGTAACGGCCACCGCGACATTGCGCGGCAAACCGGTGGAGCAAACAGTCAGCCGCGTGTTCCGCTTACGCAACTTGCACGGCGGAAACACAAGTTGAAGCACTTCACACAAACAGGCGCTGTGCTGCTAACTTGCCTGATCGTGCTAACCGCGACCAGTATCGCCGCCATCAGCCAGACCGACCGGCTACAGGTGAACCTGAAACTACTGAGCAATATGCAGCTCAGTCAGCATGCCTTCCGGTTAGCCGAAGAAAAGGTCGAAAACTTAATCGCCGGTATAGAGACCACTCCCATGCAACTGCATTACCGCAGCGGCCTGTCGCAGGACTGCGAAGGGAGAAACTCATGCGGAACGATAGCGATCCGGGATAACGCCGCTGGTTGCGCCGGGTCGGATGAGGCGCAGCAGTTTTATTTGCAGATCAGCGGCACCGGCATACCGTCGTCGCGGGCCTATCTACGGAAAACGATTGTGCAAGGCGCAGAAGCCTGCATCGATATTGAACGGGGAACGCTGCTGGAGTTACACCGGACCTACTGGTTTATCGCAGATCCGGCCGAGCCTAATTGGTAACCTTTACTTAGTCACCTGAATGATCACTGGCTCTGCGACCACCGCGCTTACTTTCCAGGAACACGTTGTCGAACAGAATCAATGCGACGCCGCAGCTGATCGCGATGTCTGCCACGTTAAATGCCGGATACGACCAGTCGTCGATGTAGAACAACAGGAAGTCGACTACATAGCCGTACAGAACCCGATCGATAACGTTGCCGATGGCGCCCCCGAGCACCAGCGCCAGACCCAGCGACAACACAGTGTGGCGGGTCTTCGGCAAATTCCATTGCCACCAGATGATGACCGCACTGACAACCAGAGCCAGACCGGTAAAGAACCAGCGCTGCCAGCCGCCGGCATCGGCAAAGATGCTGAATGCGGCTCCGGTGTTGTGCAGACGCACGAAGTCGAACACCGGGAACACATTGACCCGCTGATACAACTCAAACGTATTGATCACATACACCTTAGTGACCTGATCCAGCAAGATAATCGCCAGACTCAGATACAACCAACGCAACGAGTCACGTCCTGCAATAGAAGCTTCGGCAGAACGACGGTCTGTAGCTCGCCGGCCGCGGTTCAGCGGAGTTTCAGACTCAGGCATAACGACGTACTTCGCCTTCACCATCGATGTTGTCGGCACAACGACCACAGATCTCAGGATGACCTTCCACACTGCCGACATCTTCACGGCGGTGCCAGCAGCGGATGCACTTCTCATTGCTGCTCGGGGCCACACTTACCCAGAAGTCTTCAACTGCTTTCGCATCGGATGATTTCTCTGCCAATGGCAGCACCCTGGCTTCCGAGGTAATGAACACGAAGCGCAACTCCTCGCCGAGTGCGGCCAGAGTATTCAGCAACTCGCCGTCGGCGTACACGGTTACTTCTGCTTCAAGAGCCGAACCGATGTTGCCGGCAGAACGCTGATCTTCCAGCGCTTTCGACACGCCTTCACGCACACGGATAATCTCGCGCCAGTTTTCAGACAACTCGCCAACGTCCGGCAGTTCTGCGAACTGATCGAAGAACACTGACTTCTCACGCTCACCCGGGATCAGCGTCCAAGCTTCTTCAGCAGTGAAGCTAAGGATCGGTGCCAGCCAGCGCACCATGGCTTCGGTGATGTGATACATCGCCGTTTGCGCCGAGCGCCGCGGATGACTGTCTGTGCCGGTGGTGTACAGACGGTCTTTCAGAATATCGAGATAGAAGCCGCCCATATCGACGATGCAGAAGTTGT
>Ga0209692_10003362_pt1 | contig 15665 bp, 16 predicted proteins | sample tdDd472_FD_187129 | JGI IMG/M metagenome (GOLD analysis project Ga0209692, IMG submission 187129) | Marine sediment microbial communities from the Atlantic coast under amendment with organic carbon and nitrate - tdDd47.2 (SPAdes)... | ecosystem: Environmental > Aquatic > Marine > Coastal >...
CGTCGACCTCACCGAGGTGCGCTCCCTCACCCGCGCCGCGATACGCGGGCTCGTCGTCGTCGCCAAGATGCTCGAGCGCCGCAAGGGCGAGATGCGGGTCTGCGGCGCCGCCGAGCCGGTCCGGGCGGTGCTCGAGGACCTCGGCCACGACCATCTCATGCGTCTCGATCCGACCCTCGAAGCGTCCCTGCATGCGCTGGCCGATCGCGCCGCCCTCGAGCCGGCGCCGGTGGTTCCTCTCGCCGGTGCCCGGAAGGCATCGCGGGGGAAACCGAGAGACGTCGCCCGGCTCGCCCTCAAGCGGCGCGCCGGCTGAGCCGGGGGAACCGGAGGACAAACCAATGACCGGACACACCATCCCCTCGCTCAGGCTGTTTCCCGGATCCGGCACCCTGTGGATCTATCCGACGCTCGGGACTCTGGCGCTGCTCGCCGTCGGCGGCATCGCCAAACTGATCGAAACGGCCCTGCGCCGGCGCCGCGAACAAGTCCGCTGGAAGCGGACTCGCGCGATGCTCCGCGCCATGCCCGACCACATGCTCCGCGACATCGGCGTCGCCCGCCACGAGATCGCCGATCTCGGACCAAACCACCCGATACGGCGGAGGGAACCGTAGCCGCGCGCCGCAAACGAAAAGGCCGCGCCGGGAATCGCCCGGCGCGGCCGAAAGCTTCAAGGGGTCCGTTGTAGCGGGGAGCCCTCTTCCGCCCTACTCGCTGCTGTCGTCGCCCTTATCGTCACCGTCGCCGCCGTCGCCGTCGCCGTCGCCGCCGTCACCACCACGCTCGGCGATGTCGGTGACCCGGCGGACCACCACGCGACGGTTCTTGCGCTCGGATTCGTCGGTGTCGATCAACAGGTATTGTTCGCCATAGCCGACGGTCTTGAGGTTCGATGCCGGAATGCCGTAATCCTCGACCAGCGCCAGCATCACCGTCTCCGCCCTGAGTTCGGAAAGCTCCATGTTGTCCTCGGCCTCGCCGGTGGCGTCGGTGTAGCCTTCGATCAGGATGCGCTCGTCGGGCTTGTTGCGGACGATCCGCTTGATCGCCCGGGCGAGGCTCGCCAGCTTGTCCCGTTCCCGTTCCGACAGCGTCGCCTCGTTGGAGTCGAAATTGATGGTGTTGACGTCGACCGAGCGGACCGTCGAACGGATCTCCGGGTCGTCGACGATCTCGTCGAGCGAGTAGCGGCGCGAGGGCGCGACCACCGGCGGAGCCATCAGCGTGTCGTAGAGCATGTCCTCGTCCGCGTCCCCCATATAGACATAGTAGAGGGCGGGGGCCAGGGCGATGCCCGCCGGCGGCAGGAAGTAGACGCTGCGGCCGCGGCGGAAACGATTGCGATAGCGCGGCAGCCTGACCCAGACCCGCCGGCTGCGGAACCTGACGACGCGACCGCGCCGGTCGGTGAATCGCCGGCTGCGGACGAACACCCGGTCGCCGCGCATGCGCCGGACCCGCGTGGTGGATCGCCTTAGGCGTGTGTCGCGTGCGGATTTGCGCGAGGACATCCGCTTGAGGTCGATCCCCCGTTTCTTGCCGCGATCGTCGACGAAACGCTTGCCGCCGGTCTTGCCGGTGCCGCCGTTGCGGAAATCGGTGCGCCTCTTGCCTGTGCGGCGGGTGTCGCCGAAGGTCTTGCGGCCGCCGGTATCGAAACGGTCGCGCTTGCGATCCTTGCGACCGCGATCGCTGCTGCGGAAGGTCGGCTTGTCCTTGCGCCTGCCGCTGAAATTGTTGTTGCCGCCGCGATTGAGGCGAAAGGAGCCCGAATTGCCGCGGTTGTTGTTGTTGAACCGCCGATTGTTGTTGCGATTGTTGGTGTTGCCGCGATTGGTGTTGCCGCGATTGTTGTTGGCCTTGCGGTTCTTCCGGCGCCTGTCGTCGTCGTTGGCGGCGACCAGAATCGGCGCGTCGCCGCGCTTGATCTCTTTCGCCGTCGCCCTGTTCGCCGTGCCGTCGACGGCAAAGGCGAAAGACGCGGCCCAGATCGCCGCGGCGGCGGCGAGGACCCATCTCGTGGAGAATGTCATGAGGGTACTCCTGTTCCTTCGATGCCGACCCCGTCGGTCCGCCGGATCCCGGAGAGATCCCGCTGCGGTGGAGGGCCGGCTCCATACGCGGCGCCGGCCGAAAAACACCAGCGCGTTCGCGCCCTTGTAGGAAATCGCGCATGTACGCAGGATGAACGGATCGGCGTGGTTTCGTTCACGCCGGACGATAGCGGCGGGCGAGCGGATCGATCACCAGCTTCTCGCCGGCGATGAACACGATGACCACCGCGAAGCAGGTGGCGAACACGATACCCGCCTGCGACTGGGTCTGCGCCCTCTGCATCAGGAAGCCGAGCCCGCTCTCGGTGCCGAACAGCTCCGCGACCAGCGCGATCTTCCAGCCGACCCCGTAGGCGATCCGCAAGGCGGCGACGATATAGGGCATCAGCAGCGGCACGGTCACTTTGAAGAAGATCCTGGCCCGGTTGCGGGTGAAGCTGCGCGCCATCTCGATCATCTCGCGGTCGATCTCCCTGAGGCCGGTGGAGACGTTGACCAGGCAGAACGGCACCAGAATCGCGGTCTCGACGAAGATCGTGGTGCCGTTCGAGGGTCCGAACCAGATGCTCGCCACGATCGCCCAGCCGACCGAGGGAAACGAGTTGAGGAACGGCTGGACCCGCTCGTGCACGATCACCCGCAGGATCGGGAACCGCTCGGGGAGCAGTGCCAGCCCGGTTCCGATCACGGTCGCGAGCAGGACGGCGGCAACCACCCGCAAGGTGCTCGCGAGCGTGTGCGACAGCATCTCCGGGCTCGTGAAAAGCTGGCCGGTCGCCCTGGCGACTTCGAGCGGTCCGGGCAGGATGTAGGACGGCATGTCGCGCGACAGCGCCCACCAGCCGAACAAAGCCGCCACGATCAGCCCTTCCGCCAGACCGCGCTCGGCGAGCCCCGGACGGGCCCGTCCGGACGTGTTTCCCGGCCTGTTTGCGGGTGCGTCAGGCCGGGCCATGATGCCGTGCCAGTCGCCGCTGCACCGGTACGAAGACCCAGCGGTCGGTCGAATAGACGAATGCGATGATGATCAGGATGATGCCGAAGATCAGCGGCGTGTCGAAATCGTTGCGCGCCAGGTTGAGCAGATAGCCGAAACCGGTATTGCCGCCGAACAGTTCGGCGGTCAGCGCCACCTTCCAGGCGACGCCGAAGCTGACCCGCAAGGTGGCGAAGACGAACGGATAGAGCGACGGCACCACCAATGTCCTGAAGATCCGCCAGCGGCTGCGGGTGAAGCTGTTGCCCATCTCCATCAGCTCCGCGTCGATGGCGTCGAGCCCCTCGCGCATGTTGAGAATCGCGAACGGCACCAGGACCATGCTGATGACGAAGACCACCGTGAGGTCGTTCACCCCCAGCCAGATGATCGCCAGCATGATCCAGCCGATGCCGGGAAACGAGTTGAGGAAAGGCGTCAGCCGGCCGTGCATCATCAGCCGCGTGCGCGGCAGGTAGAAGGCCAGGAAAGCGCAGGCCGAGCCGACGACAAAGGACAGGGCGACGGCGCCGATGATGTGCCCGAACGAGATGAACATGTGGCGCAATTCGCGCCAGTCGGTGAAAAAGTCCGCGAGCCGCCGGAGGATGTCGAGCGGTCCGGGCATCTGGTAGCTCTGCACCGAAAGTCCCCAGACGGCCCAGGCGCCCAGCACCAGCAGGGTAAAGACGTGTCCCGCGAGCCGGGCATGCCGGTCCGCGGGAACGCTCGTCGCATCGGTCATTGGGTCGACCGGTTCTGGTTCATTTGCGCAGCGCGTGCTCCCAGACCACGTCCTTGGCCATCGGGTAGGTCTTGAGGATGCCCATTTCCTTGGCGTTCTGCCAGACCACTTCCATGGATTTCATGTCGCCGTCGGTGACGACCGCCGGATACTCGGAAAAGTTGGTGAGCCAGGCCTTGAAGAATTCCGGGCTGATCTTCGCGGTCTTGCTGATCGCCTTTCCGACCTCGTCGGGATTGTCGCGGGCGTATTTCGCCGATTCATAGAGCATCCGGTTGAATTCCCTGAACGCCTCCGGCCGCGCCTTGAGCTTTTCGGGATAGGTCACGTTCACCGCAGCGACGGCGTTGACGCCGAACAACTTCTCGATGTCGGCGTTGGTCCAGGCGAGCGAGCGGTAATTGCCGGATTTCTCGGCTGTGAAGGCCTGCGCGTGGATCAGGGTCGCGGCGTCGACCCGGCCGGCTTCGAGCGCGGTCAGCAGCGCCGGCGCCGGGATCTGCACCCACCGGAAATCGCCGCCCTCGTAGGCGACGTTGACGTTGTGCGCCTTCCACAGGGCGATCCGGATCCAGGTGGTGCCGGTCGAGCGCAGTGCGTAATTGCCGATGGTCTTGCCCTTGAGGTCGGCGACCGTCTTGTAGGGACTGTCCTTCTTGACCCACAGGCCCGCGCCGGTGCTGCCGTGCGGCGCCCTGAGCGCCGTCGACAGCACCACCAGGTCGAGGCCGCGGCGCTTGGCGAGCGGGATCGCCATCACCGCGTTCATGATCACGTCGAAGCGCTTGGTCGGAGTCGACTGGATCAGCGCCGGGATCGCCATCGCGGTCGCCTCGATTTCGATCTGGTCGGATTTCACGATGCCGTTCTTGATCGCGTAGAGCACGCCTTCGAGCGAGGGATCGAGCAGATAGGCGAAGGTCACCTTCTCCTTCGACAGCGCGGGCGCGGCGCCGAGTCCAACCGCCAGCGCGGCGGCAATCAGTGTAAGCCGTTTCATGATGCAGTCTCCTTTGCCCGTTGTTCGTCGTCCGCACCCCGTTCGAGCTCCTCGAACAGGGCGACCAGTTTCTCGCGCCGCGCCTTCAGCGACGCCGCCGTGTCCAGCGCGCGCGGCCGTTCCTCATCGAGATCCATCACCTCGAGCACCTTCGTCGGCTTGCCCGACAAAAGCAGGATCCGGTCGGCGAGCGTCAGCGCCTCGTCGATGTCGTGGGTGACGAAGACGATGGTCTTGCCGGTCTCCTGCCAGATCGAGACCAGTTCGGAGCGCAATCGCCGCCGCGTGTTGAGGTCGAGCGCGGAGAACGGCTCGTCCATGAGGATGATGTCGGGATCGACCGCCAGCGCCCGGGCGATGGCGACCCTCTGCCGCTCGCCACCCGACAGCATGCCGGGATATTTGTGCATGTCGCCGCCCAGGCCGACCAGCGTGAGATACATCTCGGCGATCGCCTGCCGCTCGCGCTTGCCGCCGGCGACGTCACGGAGTTCCATCCCCAGCGTCACGTTCTGCAGCGCGTCCCGCCATGGCGCCAGCCGCGGCGACTGGAACACGTAGGCGAGCTTGTGCCAGGCCTGGCGCGGCGGCATCCCTTCGACCCGGACGGTGCCGTCCTGGACGTCGAGCAGGTCGCCGATCAGCCGCAGCGAGGTCGACTTGCCGCAGCCGCTGGGACCGAGAATGCACAGGAACTCGCCCTGGCGCACCGAAAACGACATGTCCCGATAGACCGTCTCGCCGCCGAACCGGACGGTGACGTCGCTGAGCTCGATAACCGGGGTGTCGTCCGCCATTTCTGTCAGCCCGTCGCTTTCGCCATCGATCCCGCATAGGCCTCGACCGGCACCGGAATGCGCCAGTCGAGCCCGGCGAGATCGGACACCGGCTCGACGATGTCGTCGAACCGCATCGTCATCCGCTTCCTCGAATCGTAGGCCGGCCAGTGCGGCAATTCCGGGGTGTCCGGATTTCCCGTTTTTGCGAACGCGGCCCAGCTCGCCTGCATCGCCGCGCTCAGCCCCGCGACCGCGTCCGGGTCCGAGCCCTCCATCATCGGCGAGGTCGTCCAGGCGCCGGGATTGTTGAAGACGAAGGGGATTTCCAGGCAATGGCAGGAATCGAGTCCGGCCATCGGCGACTGCCAGTCGAACTGGAAGACGAAGGCATTGCCGCCGCGCCGGCCGACGGCCTCGGCGAAGGCGATGCTCGGCCGGGTCAGCCGCAAATGGGTCTCGGCGTCGGAGACGATCTCCGCATGGCTTCCCCCCGGCCGCCGCCGATAGGCTTCCGCGAGCCGCGCCGGGGCCTCGTCGCCGAAGCACAGCCGGTAATATTCCTCGACCTGGGCTAACGTCGATTTGTCGAAATCGGGATCGAACCGGAAGAAGGCCATCATCTCCTCGCGGGTGGTGCCGATGACGATGTCGATATCGGCTAGCCCGCCCTCGGCCGCGATCGCGAAGGGCGAACCGGTGACCAGTTCGCCGTCGCGGATCGGCGCGACCGGCGTCATGATGCGCCCGAAGCGCTTCTTCGCCATCCCCAGGGTTCGCGCCGCGACGAGCAGCTTGTCGGCCGGGGTCGCGACGAATTCGTCGATCTGCGAGCCGTCGAGCCCGAGGATCGCCATCAGTTCGCCGGCGGTCGCCTCGGCTTCCTCGGCCGTCGGCGGCATCAGGCCCAGCGGTGCGCTCTGCAGGATGGCGCGGGCAAAGAGACCGTGGCAGTCCCTGTTGGCCATCATCAGCGCAATGCTCCAGCCACCCGCCGACTGGCCGAAGGCGGTAACCGCCTCCGGGTCGCCGCCGAAGGCCGCGATGTTCGCCTTCACCCATAAAAGCGCGGCGATCTGGTCCTGAAGGCCCATATTGCCGGTGCTCACGCCGGGGATGCGCAACCAGCCCAGCGCCCCGAGCCGATAGTTGACCGAGACGACGACGACGCCGTGGCGGCGGGCGAATTCCTCGCCCGAATACCAGTCGAGCGAACCGGCGCCCGAGGAGAAGCCGCCGCCGTGGATCCAGAACAGGACCGGCAGCGGTCCCTTGGCTTCGGCCGGCTTCCAGATATTGAGATACAGGCAGTCCTCGCCCTGTTCGGCCTCGAAATCGCCCATGGCGAGGTTGAGCCGCGAGGCGCCCTGCGGTGCAATAGGACCGAATTCGGTGGCGTCGTAGGTGCCCAGCCACGAGCCCGTCTGGACAGGCGCCTTGAAGCGCAAGGGGCCGACCGGCGGCTCGGCGAAGCGGATGCCGCGAAAGACGTGGACATCGCCCTGATCGACGCCCTTGATGGCTCCGAGCGGCGTTTCGAGTGTCACCGTGGCATTCGTCATCGCGCGTCTCCCGTGGCTTTTCCAAGACAGTAGCGACGCCGCTAGCGTTGTGAATATGGAAAAATTGCATTATTTCTTCCCAATAATGGAACACTGGAATCGGCCATGATCGACCTGAACGAATTGCGGATCTTCGCCGACGTGGTCGAAGCGGGCGGCTTTTCCGCCGCCAGCCGGCGCACCGGCATTCCGACCTCGACGCTCAGCCGCCGCGTCGCCCGTCTCGAGAAGCGGCTCGGCATCCAGCTCCTGCACCGCAGCTCGCGTCGCTTCAGCGTCACCGAATTCGGCGGCGTGCTGCACGAGCATTGCCGCTCGATGATCCGTTCGGCCCAGACCGGCATCGAACGGGTGCAGGAACTGACGGGCGAGCCGGTCGGTACCGTACGGATCAGTTGCCCGGTAGTCCTCGCCCATTCCCGCGTCGGCAACATCGCCTCGGACTTCGCCAAGGCGCATCCGGGCGTGCATATCGTCTTCGAGGCGACCACCCGGCCGATCGATCCGATCAACGACAATTACGACGTCGCGATCCAGGCGGTATTCGGCGAGCTTCCCGACAGCCACGCGATCGCCCGCCGCATCGGCGAGGTCGACATGTATCTCGTCGCCAGCCCCGACCTGTTCGGCCCCGACGGTCCTCCGCGCCATCCCGACCGGCTTTCGGACTATGACGGCATCGGCTTCGGCAATACCGACCAGGAGATGGTCTGGACCCTGCAGAATTCCGAGGGCCGCCGCTTCGAGCACCGGTTCCGCCCCCGCTTCGTCACCGACAGCCTGCTGGTCGCCCGCGGCGCGGTCTTCTCGGGCATCGGCATCGCCCAGCTCTCGAGGGTGGTGTGCAGCGAGGATATCGAAAGCGGCCGGCTGGTGCGGGTGCTCGCCGACTGGACGCTGCCCAAGGTCACCTTCCATGCCCTCTACCCGCCCCGGCGCAGCATCGGCTCGGCGACGATCCGCTTCGTCGACTTCCTCGCCGAGCGGTTCCAGCCCGAGCATTTCCTGGTCAGCCTCCTCTCGCCCGACGGCCGCTACTATTTCGATGCGCCGGACGATCCGCGCACTCCGGCGCCGTAGATCTGCCATGCGCGTCTCGGCGTTTGCCCGGCGCGACCGGGGCGGCTACGATCCCGGCAAATCGCGTCCTCTCCCCGTCGCGATCCGCGACGAACTTCCCCAGCCCGGAGGCCATCTGAACCTTGTCTGAGACGGACGAGCCGAAACATTCCGCCATCGAGCCGCCGGCGATCGAACCGGACCTCTTCCGACGGGTCATGGGCCAGTTCGCCACCGGCGTGACGGTGATCACCACCCGGACCGCCGACGGCATGCGCGGCATGACCGCCAACGCCTTCATGTCCGGATCGCTCGACCCGCCGCTCTGCGTGGTCTCGGTCGGCAAGCAGGCACGTATGCATCGGGCGCTCCGCGACGAGGGGCGCTTCGTGGTCAACATCCTCGCCCGCGACCAGGCCGCGCTGGCCAGCCATTTCGCCGGCGCCCCCGGCGAGCCGCCACGCTTCGAGATCGACCGGATCGACGATCTCCCCTGCCTCAAGCAGGCCATGGCCCATCTCGCCGCCCGCGTGGTCGCCGGGCACGATTGCGGCGACCACACCTTGTTCGTCGGCCATCTGTTCCACATGGACGCCGCGCGCGGCCGCGAGCCGCTGCTCTATCATTCGGGCCGGTTCGGCGCGCTGCGCCGCACCCGCGATGACCGCGAGGTGCCGGCGCCGGAGTATCAGTAAGGGACGACAGCGAGGAAACCATGCGCAATTTCGACGAGCACAACATCACCGACGAGGTTGTCGCCAAGGTCGGCCAGGGCGACAACCCGCGGGTCCGCCAGATCAGCCAGTCGCTGGTTCGTCATCTGCACGACTTCATCCGCGACGTCGAGCCGAGCTTCGAGGAGTGGGAAGCCGCGATCCGCTTCCTGACCGAGACCGGCGCCATGTGCTCGGACACGCGCCAGGAATTCATCCTGTTGTCGGACACGCTTGGAGCCTCGATGCTGGTCGACGCCATCAACCACCGGCTCGCCGGCAACGCCACCGAGACCACCGTGCTCGGCCCGTTCTACGTCGACAATCCGCCGGCGCTGGAACTCGGCTCGGATATTTCGGGCGACCACGAGGGAACGCCGATGCTGGTGCGCGGCAGCGTCGCCTCGTCGACCGGCGAGCCGCTGGCCGGCGCCGTCGTCGACACCTGGCACTCCGACGATGAAGGCTATTATGACGTTCAGCACTACGACCAGGGCGGCGGCGTCTCCCTGCGCGCCCGTTTCCGCACCGATGCGGACGGCCGCTTCCGTTTCTGGTCCATCGTGCCGAAATACTATCCGATCCCCGACGATGGTCCCGTCGGCAGGATGCTGAGGCAGCAGGGCCGCCACCCCTATCGCCCCGCGCATGTGCATTTCATGATCGGCGCACCCGGCCACGAGAAACTGGTCACCCATGTCTTCGTCGCGGGCGACGAGTATATCGATTCCGACGTGGTTTTCGGGGTCAAGGATTCGCTGATCCGGGAACTGAGCCACCATCCCGCCGGCACCGCCCCGGACGGCCGTACGCTGGAAAGCGACTACGCGATTCTCGACTACGATTTCGTGCTGAGCCCTAAGCCGGCATGACCATCTTCGTCGTGGCGAGCGCGCGGCAAATTTGTTAAGAGTTCGGTCATCAGGAACTCGGGGAGGACATCATGATCTTGGGCATGGACATCACACAAATCATTATCATTATCGTCGTCGGCGGCGTCGCCGGCTGGCTTGCCAGCCTCATCGTACGCGGCGGCGGAATGGGACTGATCGGCAACATCGTCCTGGGCATCGTCGGCGCCATCGTCGCCGGCTGGCTGCTGCCGAAGGTCGGTATCATCATCGGCGGCACCATTCTCGGCGCAATCATCAACGCCCTGATCGGCGCGATCATCGTCCTTCTGGTGATCCGACTCATACGGCGCGCCTGACGCCCGCCAAAATGCGAACCCGCGAAGGCGTCAGCGCCTTCGCGGCCCTTCTCGGGCTTCGGTTTTGCCCGGCACGCGTCGGCCAAGTCCGGTTTTCCACACCCCTTTATTCCGCCTGCCCGGCGGACTCGCTATTAAGCGAGTCCGCCCGCGATTCAACGTTTCCGCCGACCAGGAGACCCATCGGCCACCCATGGCCCGAACGCGACATTTGTTGCAAATAGGTCGCAATCAGGATTGAGCTGGGCGCGATCGGTTGAACCGGTTCCTCCGCATCGCCTACGATCGAAGCCTAAATTTTGTGCATTTTTGGCCCGTCTCCGGGCATGCGACTTGTGGAATTTCGCAGTGTCGGCGACTGCGGGACGGACCGGAAACCGGTGAATACACGAGGGGAGGGCTCGATGTTCAAACATATTCTTGCGCCCGTCGACCTGGCCCATCTGGGCAAGCTCGACCGCGCTCTGGCCGTTACGGCGGAGGAGGCGAAGCTGCGCGGAGCACGCGTCACCTACGTGTCGATCAGCGCCTCGGCGCCCGGTCCGCTGGGACACAATCCCGAGGAGTTCAGCGAACGCCTCGAGGCCTTTGCCCGCGAGCAGGCCGACAAGCACGGCATCGATGCCCGTGCGCTGGCCCTCACCAGCCACGATCCGACCACCGATGTCGACGACGCGCTCCTGCGCGCGGTCGAGGAGACCGGAGCGGACCTGGTGATCATGGCATCGCACAATCCCGGCTTCGCCGACTATTTCTGGCCGTCCAACGGCGGCAAGGTGGCCGCCCGTTCCGACGCGTCGGTCTTCATCGTTCGCGGCGCCTGACAAGACGCCCGCGCCGCTCGCGGCCAGCACATTTCATTGGAGGGGGAGACTATGTCCGACAATACAGTGGATACCGGCATTCCCGAGCCCGAAGGTCACTCGGAAATCATCTCGACCGATTACCAGATCGGGCAGGACAATATCGAAGGCGAAATGGGGCCGTTCGGCTTCGATATCCACAACCCGGTCTTCATGATCGCCGGGCTTTCGATCGTCGCTTTCGTCTTCTACGCCCTGGCGCTGCCGGAGCAGGCCTCGACGTTCTTCAACTGGCTTCGCCCGGAACTGACCAAGACCTTCGACTGGTTCTTCCTGTGGTCGGCGAATATCTTCGTCGTGTTCTGCCTGGCGCTGATCGTCAGCCCCTGGGGCGGTATCCGCATCGGCGGGCCGGATGCGAGGCCGGACTACGGCTATGTCGGCTGGTTCGCCATGCTGTTCGCCGCCGGCATGGGCATTGGACTGATGTTCTTCGGCGTCCTCGAACCGGTTTACCATATGGCGATCTCCGAACCGCTCGGCGTCCCCTCGCCAATCGCCAAGGACGGAACGATCATCGCCGGGAACGTCGCCGCAGCCAAGAGCATGGGCCTGGCGGCGACCATCTACCATTGGGCCCTTCACCCCTGGGCGATCTACGCGATCGTGGCGCTGGCGCTCGCCCTGTTCACCTACAACAAGGGACTGCCGCTCACCATTCGCGGCGCGTTCTATCCGATTTTCGGCGACCGGGTCTGGGGCTGGACCGGCCATATCATCGACACGCTGGCGGTGTTCGCGACCCTCTTCGGCCTTGCGACCTCGCTCGGGATCGGCGCGCAGCAGGCGAATGCCGGCCTCGCGCATGTCTTCGGCATTCCCAACAACGTCACCGTACAGGTGATCCTGATCACCATCATCACGGCGATCGCCCTCGTCTCGGTGCTTCGCGGCCTCGACGGCGGCGTCAAGCGGCTGTCGGAGATCAACATGATCATCGCCGCGCTGCTGCTGGTCTTCGTGCTGTTCGCCGCCGGATTCACCCGTATCATGTCCGACTTCGTCGCCGGGCTCGTCGCCTATGCCCGCGACATCATCCCGCTGTCCAATCCGCACGGGCGGACCGACACCGGCTACATGCAGGGCTGGACGTCGTTCTACTGGGCCTGGTGGATCAGCTGGTCGCCCTTCGTCGGCATGTTCATAGCCCGCGTCAGCCGCGGCCGCACGGTTCGCGAGTTCATCACTTGCGTGCTGATCATCCCGAGCATCGTCTGCGTATTGTGGATGGCGGTTTTCGGCGGCGCCGCCATCGATCAGGTGGTCAGCGACCCCGTCAACAGCGCGGTCAAGGCGCAGGTCATCGACGCCTACAAGCCGGAGATTTCGCTGTTCGCGATGCTGGAATCGCTGCCCATGTCGCAGGTCACCTCGACCATCGGCATCATTCTGGTGATCGTGTTCTTCGTCACCTCGTCGGACTCCGGCTCGCTAGTCATCGACACGATCACCGCCGGCGGCAAGATCGACGCACCGGTGCCGCAGCGGGTGTTCTGGTGCACCTTCGAGGGCGCGGTGGCGATCGTGCTGCTGGTCGGCGGCGGGCTCGGCGCCCTGCAGGCGATGGTGATCTCGACCGGGCTGCCGTTCACCCTCGTGCTGCTGTTGATGTGCGTGGCGATCGTCAAGGGGCTCATGGCCGAGAAGAAGGCGCATCCGTCCTAACTGCGCGAACGATCCGGGCGCCGGTCCACGGCGCCCGGGACAATCGCAACGCTCTAACCGGCCAGCACCCAGTCGCGCAGGATCTTCGCCACCTCGTCCGGCCGCTCGACCGGGGCGAAATGGCCGGCATCCTCGATGATCGCCAGCCTGCTGTCCGGCAACAGCCGGCGCATGTCCTCGTGCTGCGACACCGGGCTCCAGGCGTCCTGGCGGCCGACCAATAAGAGCGTCGGACAGGCAATCTCGCCCAGATAGGCCGAAGCGTCGGGCCGGTTGACCAGCGCCTTGATCTGGCGCTCGTGCAGGGCCGGATTCTTGGCCTCGACCATGCGCTTGAGCGCTCCCATCAGATCCGCGTCGCCGTGGCGGTCGGGATGCACCATGCCCGGCAGCCAGCGCTCGGCCAGCGCCGACATGCCGTTTTCATGGGCGAAGGCGACAATCTCGGCGCGCTTTTCCGGTTCGCCCTCCTTCAACGGATGGATGCCGGTATCGAGCAGCGCCAGCCGCACCACCCGGTCCGGCGCCAGCCGCGCCATCTCCATGGCCACCCGCGCGCCCATGGAATGGCCGATGACGCAGAGCGCGCCGGGCGTGGCGGCGAGCAGGTCCTCGGCCATGACGGTGAGATTGTCCTGCGTCGACAGGTCGGCGACCCGCACGTCGCATTCGCCCTCGAGCGCCGCGAGCGTGCTCTGCCAGACGGTCTCGTCGCACAGAAGGCCGGGAACGAGGAGAACGGTGGGCTTGTCCGACATCTCCGGGCCGCTACAGCTTCAGCAGTTTGCGGGCGTTTTCCTTGAGGATCAGCGGCTTGACCTCGTCGCGGAAACCGGCATTCTCGAAATCGGCCAGCCACCGGTCGGGAGTGATCGCCGGCCAGTCGGAACCGAACAGCATCTTCTTCTTCAGGAGGCTGTTCGAATAGCGGATCAGGATTTCCGGGAAATATTTCGGGCTCCAGCCGCTCAGGTCGATAAAGACGTTGGGCTTGTGCTGGGCCACGGAGAGCGCCTCTTCCTGCCACGGGAAGGACGGATGCGCCATGATGATCGGCAGGTCGGGGAAATCCACCGCCACGTCGTCGATGGCCATCGGGTTGGAATATTTCAGCCGCATCCCCATGCCGCCGCGCATGCCCGAGCCGACGCCGGTCTGCCCGGTATGGAACAGCGCGATCAGCCCCTCCTCCTGAATCACCTCGTAGAGCGGATAGGCCATCGGATCGTTGGGCCAGAATCCCTGCATGGTCGGGTGGAACTTGAACCCGCGGACGCCGAAATCGCGCGCCAGCCGCCGCGCCTCGCGCACCCCCATCTTGCCTTTCCACGGATCGATCGAGGCGAATGGGATCAGGATGTCGCTGTTCTCCGCCGCGATCTCGGCGACGTCCTCGTTGGTATAGCGGTGGAAGCCGGTCTCCCGCTCCGCGTCGACGGGGAAGATTACCGCACCGATCTTGCGCTCGCGGTAGTAGGCCGCCGTCTCCTGCACGCTCGGCAGCATGCCCGAGGCACCGGCGGGATTCTTGAAATAGGCGGCCATCCCGGCCTGGAACTCGTTGTAGCCGTCGTCGCGGTCGTGCTTGCACGGCTCCTCGGCGTGGGTGTGGATGTCGATTGCGATCAGGTCGTCGATATTCATGCTTTTTCTCGTTTCAATCCCGTGAGCTTGCACAGAAGCCGCGTCAGCTCCTCGACCTCGCGGTCGGTCAGTCTGCCGCGCTCGATGTCGATATATTTGCGAAATTCGGCCTGGTTTCGCTCCACCAGCGCCATTCCATTCCCGGTCAGCGACAGTCGCACGGAGCGGCGATCGTTCTCGGGAACCGTCCGGCTGACAAGGCCCTTCTTCACCATTTCCTGGACCAGCTTGGTCATGTGCGCCGGCTTGATCCTCAGGATCCTGGCGAGAGCGCCCTGCTGGGTGTCCGGATTGTGGGCGAGCACGCGCAGAACCGTGAACGCGCCCGGCCGCAGCCCGAAATCGCCCAGCGCCTCGAAGAAGCCCTCGTAACTCTGGATCTGCGCGATCCGCAGGAGGAAGCCCACCGAATCGAACAGCGGTTCGAGGTCGATGATCTCCTTGCTTTGGTCGAGGATTTCCGTGTTGGTCATTTGCAGGGCTCTAGCACATAATTTTCCGGTAGGAACCGCGACAAAATAGTTTCCAAGGAAAATATATTCTTGTAAACGAATTGCAAGGCCCGTTCGGGACCCGCGAAAAGCGACCGCCTTCGCCCGCGAAGGAAGGCGCCCGGCCCGGAATCACCCGACAGGCCGTTCTGCAGCGAGGGAGGGCTGCGAACCCATGACCGATACCGAAAACGCTTTCCAGACCGCGCCCTATCGGCTGGCGGCCCTCGCTCCGGCCAAGGTGAACGCCGAATACCGGGAGGATGGCAGCATTCTGCTGACCTCCCCCATTGAACTCGGCGACTATTACCGCCAGGTCGGCGAACCTTTGCGCCACTGGGCCGAGGCAGCCCCGGACCGGGTCTGGCTCGCCGAGCGTGACGCCAGCGGCGCCTGGCGCAGCGTGACCTACGGCGAGGGCCGCGCCCTTTGCGACCGGCTGTCCCAGGCGCTTCTCGACCGCGGTCTCGGTCCCGGCCGGCCGCTGGTGATCCTGTCGGAAAACTCGGTCAATTTCGGGCTTCTGAGCGTCGCCGCGATGCAGGTCGGCATCCCCTTCGCACCCGTCTCGCCGGCCTATTCGCTGATGAGCCGCGACTTCTCGCGCCTGAAGCCGATCTTCGAGCAGCTCGAACCGGGCATGGTCTATGTCGAGGACGGGGTTCGTTTCGAAACCGCGTTGCGGGCGTTGCCGCTCGACCGGGTCGAACTGGTCGTCACGCGCGACCCGCCGCCGGAACTGGCCGCCACCCCGTTCGACGACCTCGCGGCCACCGAAGCGACCGGCGCGGTCGACGCCGCCTTCGATTCCGTCACCGCCGACGTCACGGCGAAATATCTCTTCACTTCCGGTTCCACCGGCACGCCGAAGGCGGTGATCAACACCCATCGCATGCTCTGCGCC
>Ga0209692_10003363_pt1 | contig 15659 bp, 10 predicted proteins | sample tdDd472_FD_187129 | JGI IMG/M metagenome (GOLD analysis project Ga0209692, IMG submission 187129) | Marine sediment microbial communities from the Atlantic coast under amendment with organic carbon and nitrate - tdDd47.2 (SPAdes)... | ecosystem: Environmental > Aquatic > Marine > Coastal >...
AGGATTTTCTGGAACATTTAGACTTCACCCGTAGGGTGGCTACGAATAAAGCCTAAATAACCCATAAAATCCTTAATCTTCAGCACTTTATTAATTCTCGCTACGACCCAACTGATTAATTTAGGTTTAAGCGATGACTGCTCATCAGTCATCGCTCTTCAAAAAACAAATATATCAGTCAAACATAATTATTATGCTTTAAGTTTTGCCAATTCCCGCTGCATTTCTTCAACATAATTACTCACCGTCTTGGTAATTGTTTGGGTTTCAGATGCGTCACCGGAGGTACTACTAGCCACTTCTGAAACACTACTAATGCGGTGTTGAATATCTTCTGCCACGGCGCTTTGTTGCTCCGTATTGGCGGCAACTTGCATGAGTTGGCCAGAAATCCGATTAATTTCTTGCTCTGTACTACCCAGAGTTTCACCGGCCAGGGTGGATTTTTCTACCGTCTCAACAATTCTTTCACTGCCTTTGGTCATGACATTTACTGCAGTGTGAGTACTATCTTGTAAGGCTTCAATACTGGTTTGAATATGGGTTGTAGATTCTTGGGTTTTATTGGCTAGGGCTCGAACTTCGTCGGCAACCACGGCAAATCCTCGTCCTTGTTCTCCAGCTCTGGCGGCTTCAATGGCAGCATTAAGTGCCAGTAAATTAGTTTGTTCGGCTATACCCCGAATAACATCAACTATTTGGCCGATTTCAGTCGCATGAGCTTCTAAGGTATTGATCGTCGTAGCAGCGTGAGTGATATCTCCCTCTAATAAATTAATAATGCCAATGGCTTCCTTGACATGATTTAAGCTGTTTTTGGTATTGGTACTGGCATTTTGTGCTGAATTGGCGGCATTGGTGGCATTGTTTGCCACATCCGCAATATTTGCGGCCATTTGGGTGGTGGAAGAAACCACTTGTTCGGTATCTTGATATTGCTGTTTCACCCCTTGATTGGTTCGATGAGCAATATTGTCCAAAGACTGGGTTTGGGCCTTAACTTGATCAGCATGTTCTAGAATATTGTGGACAATTTCTCTAAAACTACTGGTCATGGTATTAAATGCTTTGGCAATTTCACCCACCTCATCAGCATTGTCCATTTGGATAGTTTGGGTAAGATCTTTATTCTCTGAGGTTTTTAAAATAGCTTGATGTAAATTCTGGATAGAAGTCACAATATTTGTTGAAACTAACCAGGCGACGAGTACAGAAAAAGCAATAATTAATACGATAATTAAGGCAGAATCGGTAATGTTTTTGAATACGGTATCTTCAAGATCATCGAGATAGATACCCGTTCCTACCACCCAACCCCAGGGCTGAAAACCTTTGACATAAGAAATTTTACGACGGGCTTTATTGTCTTTAGCCGGATTTTGAAAGTAATAGTCGACAAAACCTTCGCCATCGCTTTTCACGGTATTTACCATTTCACGCCAATGATATTTACCTTTTGAGTCTTGATTATTACTCATATCTTGACCATTCAGGCTCGGTTTTGTCGGGTGCATAATAACCCGGTGTTGCATATCATTGATCCAATAATATTGTTGAGCGTCTTCATAGCGCAAATCGTTAATGGTCGCTTTGGCGGCATTTTGAGCATCTTCAATGCTCATTTTATTGGCTAGCTGCAAGCCGTGGAAATGTTCGAGAATACTATGAGAGGTTTCTACCAAATACTGAATGCGCTTTTTTTGATCATCGAGTAAAGCTGACTCTAAGGTTTGGATGGATAGGGCAGCTAAAATTAGCATACCGACTAAGGTTACTGCGGTAATAAGAAAAAGTTTGTATTTGATTTTTAAGTGGTTAAGAAAGGCGGTCATTGTTGCTCTCCATGATACATTGTTTTATGACAGCTAATATTTCCGTTCGAAATTTGACAAGCCCTATCAATTTTTCGAACAGATATTCTCCCCCTTGAAATGCTATCGGTAGATACTATTTTTTCTTTAATTTATTATTAAAGAAATCATTATATAATAATTTACGTATTTATTATATTAATAATTGATAAATAAGTATTAAATTGATAATCAGCATTATGCCGCTGAAGCTTTGCCAAAAGAATAAGGGATCGCGTTCAATGAGCGGCATGGCATTTTTATTGATGAAATTGGGATTAGGATTTTTTAAATCGTATAAGAATTCATCAATATCCTCATGACGTTGTTTGGGGCTTAAGGAGAGCGCTTTTTCAATGGCACCGTCCATCCAATTGGGCACCATGGGATTAAAATGCACGCTATGTGCGTATTTTAATTGGCTGAGTTGGCGCTGACTGGGATTTTCAGGCATCTCCTTGCCAAATGGGAGATGGTTATTGAGCATTTCATAACAAATAACTGCCAGGGAATATAAATCGGCACGGGGATCGCCGGACTGCCCCAAAAAGTATTCAGGAGCGGCGTAATTAACCGTACCTAAGAGAATATCGCGCTGGATATTTTTTTGTTCCGCAATACCGGCGATTTTAATAGAACCAAAATCAATGATTTTGATTTGACCATTGCTATTCAACATAATATTTTCAGGTTTTAAATCTTGATGTAACATTTCCAAGCGATGTAAGCTGCGTAAGCCTTTAATAATTTGCTCAATAATAGCAATGACTTTGTCTGGACTGGGCTTGGGATTTCGTTGCATCCATTCCCGTAGGGTAATTCCATCCACGAATTCAGTTATATAATAAAGAAAAGTAGGTTTTTCCTCGCTTTCAATTACTTTTAAAATATACGGGGAATCAATGCGTTTTCCAGCCCATTCTTCATAGAGAAACTGCTCGATAAAATGCACATCATCCGCATAATTTAAAGAAGGGGTTTTGATAATAACGGTTTGTCCCTCTTTGGTCGCTTGATAAATTTGGGTGCGATTGCTGGCATGCAATTCTTTAATGATTTGATAACCATCCAAAATTAACCCCGGTTCTAATGGAGGTGGGAAGGGACGTTGCTGGGCTTTCGCATAGATTTCCTGTTGTTCTTCCAGAGGGAGATTATTGATCCCCAATAATTGTAGGCTGAGATTATCGTCGCTATTGTTTTCTATGGCACAGTTGGCAATAAAGTCGCAACAATATTGAAGACCTTCGTTATCAATGCTTTTGGATAAGTGTTCGGAAAGAATGGTTTTAAGATCTTTGTATTTAATAAAATCATGGATCCCATCGGTGGATAATAAAAAGATATCGTTTTTTTCAATGGCAACTTTTTTATAATCAATATCCAAATGTAAATCGATACCCATGGCACGGTTTAAATAGCTTTTATCATTACTCGCCCAAATGCGATGATCAGTGGTGAGTTGTTCCAGCTCATCGTCACGATAACGATAGATGCGTGAATCGCCAACATGAAAAATATGTGCGGTACGGGATTTTATAATTAACACACTGAGGGTCGTTACCATACCTTTACTGCTTTGATAGTCACTATGACCACGAGCGTGTAACCAATTATTCAAGGCCGAAAGGATTTTTTGCGCTGAATTCACCACAGTCCAGGAATCGGGGGTACTATAATAATCGTTGATGAAACCGTTAATGCAGGTTTGGCTGGCTTCTTTCCCGGCTTCGCTCGAACTCATCCCATCTGCAATTAAGGCTACTATACCTTTAGTATCAATAGCGGTTTTTTCCGGAATATGAATAGCCAGAGCATCATCATTGTCTTCCTTTATACCTTTATTGGAATAAAAACCTTGGGATATTTCGAGTTTATGCTTCATTCTTATTAATCTTTTCTATGAGTAAATCAATTATTATTTTTCTTGCACTGATTGTGCTTGGAAAAAGCCTACTTCCACAACTGAGCACAAATAGTGCCATATATCCTAATTATTTGATATTTAATTAAATTTATTTTTTGAAAGTATCGAAAAATAGCCCGATTCAATGCTTATGGTCCGATTTGGAAAAAAAAATCTGAAGGCAATAATAAATTGCACCAAATCAGAGCATCTGAATATAAGCAAAATAACATATTAAATAAAAGGCTAATTTAAATAATTGAATATTAAGATATAAAAAATATTTTTTTAGTTTGGCATAGCTGTTGCTCTAAGAGAATTAATTGTAAAAGTTACAAAAACTATATGTTTCAAAATATGGTTATTTATTAGGGACTCAGAGATGAAAGAAAAATTAGTTATGATTGGAAATGGTATGGCCGGTATGCGTACCATTGAAGAATTATTAAAGATAGCACCGGATCTTTATGATATTACTGTATTTGGTGAAGAACCGTATGGAAACTATAACCGAATCCTTTTATCCCCCGTTTTAGCCGGTGAAAAAACCATTGATGACATTATGCTTAATACCAAGGAGTGGTATCAAGAGAATAATATTAAATTGCAAGCCGGTAAAAAAATCACTTCCATTAATCGAGTCAAACGAGTTGTTATCGCAAATGATGGGACTGAAGCCGAGTACGACCGTTTATTAATTGCCACCGGTTCCAAACCGTTTATTATTCCGGTTCCCGGTCATGATAAGGAAGGGGTAATTGCTTTTCGTGATATTAAAGATGTCGATACGATGCTTGATGCCACCAAAACCTATAAACATACCACCATTATTGGCGGTGGTTTACTAGGTCTGGAAGCGGCCAATGGCATTATGCAGCATGGGATGAAAACTACCGTAGTGCATTTGCAAGATATTTTAATGGAACGCCAAATGGACGCCGCATCAGCAAAAATGTTGCAGGCTTCATTAGAAGAAAAAGGCATGGATTTCCGTATGCAAGCACAAACAGCAGAAATAATCGGTAATGGTCGTGTCCAAGGTGTTCGATTTGCTGATGGAACTGAGTTAGAGACTGACCTGGTCGTTATGGCTGTGGGTATTCGACCCAATGTGGAATTAGCTCAACAAGCAGGTCTTCATTGTGAACAAGGTATCGTAGTGAATGATACCTTACAGACCTATGACCCAAGAATCTATGCCGTTGGTGAATGTGTTCAACATCGTGGAACCAGTTATGGCTTGGTTGCTCCACTCTTTGAAATGGCTAAGGTCTGTGCCAATCATTTGGCCAAAATGGGCATTGGTTTCTATGAAGGCTCGGTCACCTCAACCAAACTTAAAGTGACTGGTATTGATCTCTTTTCGGCAGGTGATTTTAATGGTGATGCCAGCACCGAAGAACTCATTATGCAGGATGCCAGCAGTGGCATGTATAAAAAATTGGTTTTACGTGATAACCACTTAATTGGAGCGGTTATGTACGGCGATACCAAAGACGGTGCCTGGTACTTCCAAATGATCCGTGAAAACAAAGATGTTTCGGATATTCGCGACCGTTTACTCTTTGGCGAGGCCCATTTAGGGGACTCCGGTCATGGTGGGGATGTGGCTGCGCAAATGTCTGATGATACGGAAGTCTGTGGCTGTAACGGCGTCACCAAAGGTGAAATTACCGTTGCTATTACCAAAAATGGCTTGTTCACCTTAGATGAAGTGCGTTCGCATACTAAAGCATCGGCCTCTTGTGGTTCTTGTACTGGCTTGGTCGAACAGATTTTAGAGTCGACTCTGGGTAGCGATTATGAAGCACCAGCTGCCAAACCTCTCTGTAAATGTACCGATATGTCACATGAAGAAGTGCGGGTGGCGATTCGGGAACGTAAATTAACCGCTATGCATGATGTGCGTCGCACACTGGACTGGAAAAATGAAGATGGTTGTCCGACTTGTCGTATGGCACTGAACTATTACCTAATCAGTACTTGGCACAATGAAGCCAAGGATGATAATCAGTCTCGTTTTATTAATGAACGGGTACACGCCAATATCCAGAAAGATGGTCGTTATTCCGTGATCCCAAGGATGTGGGGGGGAATGACTACCCCTGATGAATTACGGGCCATTGCCAATGTGGCAGAAAAATATAATGTAAAAGATGTGCATTTGACGGGTGGTCAGCGTATCGGACTATATGGTGTGGAAAAAGAACAATTACCGCATATTTGGAAAGATCTTAATGATGCCGGTATGGTGTCCGGTCATGCTTATGGTAAAGCCTTGCGCACAGTTAAAACCTGCGTTGGCAAAGAGTGGTGTCGGTTTGGAACGCAGGATTCTACGGCCTTGGGGATCAAGCTAGAAAAAATGACCTGGGGTTCCTGGATGCCGCATAAGTTTAAGATTGCGGTCTCGGGTTGTCCCAGAAACTGTGCAGAAGCGACGATTAAAGACTTTGGCGTAGTCTCGGTTGATTCAGGATATGAATTACATATTGGTGGAAATGGTGGAGTTAAGGTTCGTGCCACAGATTTGCTTTGCAATGTGAAGACAGAAGAAGAAGTCATGGAATATGCGGGAGCCTTTAGCCAGATTTATCGTGAACAAGCCCATTATTTAGAGCGTACCGCTCCATGGGTGGAACGAGTTGGTCTGACCTGTATTAAAGAGCAAATTGTTGATGATGCGGATAAGCGTAAATACTACTACGAACGATTCTTAGAGTCGCAAAAACTATCTCAGGATGATCCATGGGAAGCTCGTGCTTCGAAGGGAGTAGATAGTCATGAGTTTGCACCGATAAAGGTTGTTGCTTAATCGCATCGGCACATAAAAGGTTTTACAGTTTGAAGTAATAGATTAAATAATCATGGAATTAGTCAGTTCGTCCCTAGTAAATATATTGTTAATTAATTTCTAATTATTCAAAGAATATCGGCTTGGTTTTACGGTTTTTCAGACTCCTCTTTTTAAACGTAAAGCCTGTCTTCCTCAGTCGATGTTTAAGGGCAAATTGCTAATCTATTACTTCTTTTTTATTCCAATAAGGGAAAAAATCCCTTATTAAAAAGTTTTTTTTAAAGGACACAAACATGTCGAATTGGATTGAAGTAGGTAAATTGGATGAAATTCCAACCTTAGGTTCCAGAATAGTAAAAACAGCAGAATTTGATATTGCCGTATTTAGAACGTCATCTGACGAAGTCTTCGCCGTCAAAGATGTCTGTCCGCATCGCCAGGGTAAATTATCGCAAGGCATTGTACATGGTAAAAAAGTGACCTGTCCCTTGCACAATTGGAATATTAGTTTGGAAAGTGGGGATGCCTTAGAGCCAGATGTGGGTTGCACTAATGTTTATGTGGCAAAAGTTGAAGATGGTTTAGTCTCTATTGAACTTTAAACTTTTTATATCTAAAAAACTAACCCCTAAACCCTAAACTGAACGTTAAGGATCTTCTATGTTATTTGGTCGCAAAAAGAAAAATCCCATCAAAATAGCAGATAAGCAGGTGGTGGATTGGAAATACACCACTTGTGGATATTGTTCAACGGGTTGTTCTATTCAGGTAGGACTTAATCAAGCTGGTGACGCGGTTGCTAGTCGCGGTGCGGCAGGAGCCGATGTTAACCGAGGTAAATTGTGTATTAAAGGGATTTTTGAACATGAGTTATTTAAGTCTGATGGCCGAGGCAGCGAGCCTTTAATTCGTAGTAGCATTATTGATGGTTATGAACAAACCAGTTGGGACAATGCCCTAGATAAAATGGGCAGTGAAATTGAACGAATTCAAGCCACTTATGGTCGTGATTCTTTTGCCATTGTTTCTACCGGACAGTTATTGACGGAAGAATTTTATACGCTGGGCAAATTATCCCGAGGGGTTATTGGAACGAATAATTATGATGGCAATACGACCCTATGTATGGCCTCGGCGGTTTCCGGTTATAAACGTTCCTTTGGTTCAGATGGACCGCCGGGCTGCTATGATGATTTTGAACACACGGAATGTTTAATTGCCTTTGGTTCTAATCTACCGGAACAACATCCAATTATATACTGGCGCCTACAAGAAGCGCGTGAAAAACGAGATTTTCCACTGATTGTGGTTGACCCTCGCGTCACCATGTTAGCCCAAAATGCCGATATGCATTTGGCCATTAATCCCGGCACCGATGTGGTGTTACTCAATGCTTTAGCGCATGTGATTTTGGCGGAAGGGTTGGAAGATGCCGAATATATTCAACAACATACTAATGGCTATGAACAATTTGAGCAATTAGTCGCCGAATACGATCCGGTATCAGCTTCTAAAATCTGTGGCATTGATGAAGATACTATTCGTGTTGTCGCACGTTTGTACGCAAAAGCGGGCGCTGCCATGAGCATCTGGACCATGGGCATTAATCAGAGTACCCATGGTTCTGATGGCGTGGTCGGCATTAATAATCTGAATTTAATGACCGGAAATGTCGGCAAACAGGGTGGTAGTAGCCTATCCATTACCGGTCAATGTAATGCGATGGGAACGCGGGAATGGTCATCTTGTTCCGGCTTACCCGGTTATCGCTATTTAGAAAATCCAGAAGATCGTCAAGAAATTGCTGATTTTTGGGGCATTGATCCAGAGTTTTTCCCGAAGAAACGTGGACTGACCGAAACGGATATTTTCCCGGCCATTGAAACGGGTCAAATTAAAGGTTTATGGTTGGTGGCCACTAATCCCATGACCTCCATGGCCAATACGGCTCGAATTCGAAAAACTCTAGAAAAATTAGACTTCTTGGTGGTGCAAGATTCTTATGCCGACGTGGAAACGACTCAGTATGCTCATTTATATTTACCCGCAGCGACTTGGGCAGAAAAAGAAGGCTGTTTTACCAATACGGAGCGGCGTGTCAATATTGTTCGTAAAGTGGTCGAACCAAATGGCAATAGTAAATCTGATCTGTGGATCTTTAATCAAGTCGCAAAACGTTTTGCCCAAGCAAAAAAAGTAAAATTCCCGGAACAACCCGAAGACGTATTTAATGAAATGAAACACCTCTCCAAGGGGCGTTTGGTGGATATTTCTGGGATGAGCCACGATAAAATTGAAGAACAAAAGGGCATTCAATGGCCGTATACCCATGAAATGGCCGAAACCGGTGAAGAGGTCGGCGAGCAACGTTTATATACGGATGGTCACTTCAGCTATGCCGATGGCAAAGCGAAATTAATTCCTTTGCCCTTTATCGATAATAATGAACGACCCGATAATGCCTTTCCGTATTGGTTAAACTCCGGCCGGGTGGTGGAGCACTTTCATTCCCGCACTAAGACTGGAAAAATCGGCAATGGTAATAAATATAGTCCCATTCCCTATATGGAAATGAATCCGGATGCCGCAGAAAAAGAAGGCATTGTTCACGGAACCTATGTACGAGTAGTCTCCAAACGCTCCGATGCGGTGGTCATGGTGCAATTAACCCAGAGGGTGCCGTTTGATATGGTGTTTATTCCCTTTCATTTTCATGATTGTGTCAATCGTCTTACTCTAGGTCTACTCGATCCTCATTCCAGACAACCCGCGTTTAAACAATCAGCGGTTCGGATAGAGACTATCGACCAAGCCGAAGCGGCACAATTAAATCTGGAAAATCGCAAGTTTTAGCCCCTTTTGCCGGATTAGGAGTTTTAAAGAATGTTTCAAATTAGAGATAATGAACGTGAATATGCCTTTCTCCAAGATAAGGAGAGTAAAAGCATCAATCGTTATGGCAAGGCCATTGAGCTAGTCTTGGAAGGCGATCCCCTACATGGTCAAAGCCTAAATATTAATAATGATAATGCTATCGGTGACAATCCCAATCGTTATAAACAACATGGTTTTCACTTTACCGCTGATAATTGCATTGGCTGTCATGCCTGCGAAGCCGCCTGTAGTGAAAAAAATGATAATCCCGCCCATATTGCTTTTCGCTCCGTGGGTTATGTGGAAGGGGGAACTTATCCGGATTATCGTCGGATCAATATTTCCATGGCCTGTAATCACTGTGATAATCCAGTGTGTTTAAAAGGCTGTCCTACCAGAGCTTATACCAAATTTGCCGAATATGGGGCAGTATTGCAAGACTCGGATATTTGTTTTGGCTGTGGCTATTGTACTTGGGTTTGTCCTTATAATGCGCCTCAACTCGATCCCATTAAAGGGCAGGTAAGCAAATGTAATATGTGTGTGGACCGTTTAGAAGTTGGTTTAAAACCTGCTTGTGTGGCCGCCTGTTTGGGCAATGCCTTAAATTTTGGAGTAGTAGAAAATATTCCTGATAATCGAGAACAAGCCAAAACCCATATTCCAGGTATGCCGAATACGGAAATTACCAATCCCAATATTCGGTTTCAACAGACTCGTTCTACTCATCGAGAAATGACTCGTACTGACTCTATGCCCGTTAAATATCATCGCAATGATAAAACCAATCAATTTGAACCCACGGTGGATGAAAAACATGGCGTGGAAAAAAAATGGAGCCTGGCGCAATTGAGTTCGCGTGAAAATCCATTAGTGTTTTTTACCTTAGTTACTCAAGGAGTTATTGGGGCTTTCTTATTATTTTTCTTAGCGCCAAAATTGGGTATTGAATCTCTTAGTGGGATTAGTCAAAGTGCTGGTTTTGGCTACTTATTATTATTTATGTTGGGTATTGAAACCCTGGGACTGTTTTTATCTACTATGCACTTGGGTAAACCGCATCGTTTTTATCGCGCCTTTAATAATTTAAAAACCTCACCGGTAAGCCGAGAAGTGGCAGGAGTAGCGGTATTTTTCAATTGTTTACTTGGGTATGCCTTTTTTAGCATATTTGAAAATGGTTTTGCCCAGCTTTTATCCCAATTAGCGGGATATGTGGCCGTTATTGCAGGCCCGGTGGCTTTGTACTTTATGCATAAAATTTATCGGATTAAAGCCAGACCGTATTGGAATCATTGGCAAGTCTTAAGCTCTTTTTATGGCTCGATGTTAAGTATGGGCGGCTTATTAATTGCCATAACGGTTGTGCCTTATATGGCCTGGACGGGGCAAGCGTATAATGAACTGTTAGTGGTTTTGGCCAAAGTGATGGCGCTGGGGTTGATAATTGAAGCCATTGGCTATTATTATCATGCCCGGGATATGAAAAAACAAGGCGCAGAAGGTGCAGCGGCGCAATATGATTTAAGCACCCGATTTGGTAAAACCTATATGGCGCGTAATATTATATTAGCACTGAACTTAGTGGCTTTAGCCATGCTGGCAAACGGCGTATTAGGTATAGAAGCTTGGTTGTTGATTGCCTTAAGTATGCTAGTAACGGCAGCTATTGGTAGAGCTTTATTTTATGTCTTAGTCATTCCAACTACGATGCCGGGGGCCTTTTTCTGGAAAAATAAAGCATTTCAGGAACATGCCAGAGAAACTGGTTTGGCGCATCGGCCTCAGGTGGGTGTGGTATATGAGCGCCATTAAATGAGTCAAGACCTAAAAAACCGATTAAAGGCCATTCTCAGCACATTAAATCACAATTTAATTGAACGAGAAACGGCCACTGGATTGGCCCTCCTGTCCTTATTGGCCGGAGAGCACTTTCTGCTTATTGGTGCGCCGGGAACGGCGAAAAGTGAATTAGCCAGGCGATTACATTGGGTTACCGAGCAGGGAAATTATTTCGAACGTTTACTGACTAAATTTTCCGTACCGGAAGAATTATTTGGCCCCTTGTCCATTAAGGCTTTGGAAAATGATCAATACCTACGCTTAACGAATAAATACCTGCCGACTGCCAGTATTGCCTTTATCGATGAAGTTTTTAAAGCCAATAGTGCCATTTTAAATGCCTTATTAACGATTTTAAATGAGCGTGAATTTGATAATGGTGACCAACGTGTCAGTATCCCTTTACTCTGTGTGATTGCTGCCAGCAATGAATTACCGCAAGAGGAAGAATTAGCCGCTTTATATGATCGATTTATCTTCCGCTATCAAGTTCAAACCGTGTCTGAACAAGGTTTTGGAGATTTATTACGACTGAAGGAAGAGAAGCCTAAACAGATTCCGATACACTATAAATTTACCGCTTTGGAATTACAGGACATTTTGACTCAGGCCAAACAAATTGCTATTCCAGATGATGTCATTGAATTACTAACGGCCTTACGTCAATTTTTACAGACTCAAAACCTCTATATTTCCGATCGGCGCTGGCGCAAAGTGATTAAAATTTTGCAAGTGTCAGCCTTTACCAATCAACAATCGGAAGTAACGGTTTGGGACTGTTATTTATTGCAGTTTTGTTTATGGGATAGGCCGGAACAAAAGCAATTAATTTTTAATTGGTATCAATCCCATCTGGGGGTAGGTTCGGGATTTAATCAGGAGCGTTTAGAAAAATTATTACACACCTGGGAAAGTACTTTAATCGAAGAACAAAATGCCAAGATTCAATTAAAAAATGCATTGGGAAAACGCTTATATAGGGATCACAATGGCAATCAAAGTACCGAAAAAAACTATCAATTATTGGCTGAACGCGATGAGGAACCCTTGTTTTTAGCGCCGCCTGATCAAGTGGATCGAACTAATAATAATCAGGGTTATACGGCGGAAGAATTATTAGCACAATTTTTTGATGATCATTTCAGACAATGTCATATTGATGGTCAATGGCTGCCGATTGAAAAATATACCCAGGGAGATAAAAACCGGCTGATTCATTTTATTGAAAATCATCCCTTAACCGAAGCCAAACTTTATACGCCACAACATGTTCAAAATCGCCTACAAGAAACGCAGGAAATTTTGGCCGATATTCAGCAATTAGGGCAGGAAATCGAAAATCAAAAACAGAAAATGTCCCTGATAGTTGAGGATCACCTTTGGATCAGTCCTGATTTTATCCAGCAAGCCTTAAGCAGTTTAAACAATACCCAAAATATCACTCAGGCCTATAGTACAAGAATGGAAAAAGTAATTTCGGGATTTCAACAATTGCCTACCACTAGCCATGCAGTTGCAGCAAACGTTTAATCGGCTGGACGCTAAATTTCAGTTATTGGATCGTCTACCAGAATCACTCTATCACCCCATCGTCACCCATACACACGGTTCCTTAAAGCAACGGATTGAAGGAATTCTACAATGGCGTGACTATTTATTAGCCGGAGAGTTACCAGAATTGGCCTTATTAGCATGGCCGGAACCAGATATTGCCCTCGTGGTGTTAAAGCGTTTGGAAGCCCTGGAAATTGTTAAATATTGTCAGGACCAAGAAGAACTAACCGACTCTATTTTACTGGATATATGCGAGGCAATTAGTTCGGTTGAAGCATTCAATGAACTGGACCCAGGCTTTGATGATCGCTTGGCACAAGAACAAAAACAACGCGATCGGGATTCTCCTTTTGACGATCCACGAAATGAATCATCCAATCAAAACTCAAATAATAAGGGAGAAAATATCGATGATTCAGAAGGTGGAACTGAATTTAATTCAGAAATATCACCTGAAAATAATCCATATCAAGAATTAAGCAATACACAGTCTACATCGACTCAGGTTCCAGAAGACAATCCAGAAAATGAATTTTTTGACCTAAATAATGACTTAATCAGCAAAAGCCAATTTCCCGTTCAGCATACTGCTGATAATGAACCCACGTATTCTGACAAACATTATATTGACCAATACCTAGAAAATAATTGGCAACAACTCGCCCAAAATTGGGATAGTCTGGCGGCAGTTTATACTGAACTTGGTGGCTTTTTAGGCCGAGGCTGGGATTTAACCCAAGGATTATTGGCCAGCCAGGGATGGAAGGACATCGAAAAATACCAACAAAACCTTCAAAACCTGCCCCAAATTACAAAAATTATTGCCTCTATCGGTCGTTGTCGAGAACGGCAAGGCCATGAAAAATCCCATACTGAAGCAATAATGCAACCCATTAAACGTATTATTGAAAAAGAAACACCGATTCAAACCCCCAATGTGATTATGCATACCAGTGGGATTAAACAGAGTGATGATATTAGTCGTTTATTAGCCTCAGAAGCAGCCTTATTAGGCAATTCACAATTAAAAATGTTATGGCAGGCCAAACGAGCCGAACGTACTCTTCTGACCTATGAAATTGATGGCGTATTATCGCAACACGAACCCATTGAAATCGAAGACTTGGAAACGATTCAAGAAGAAAAAGAAAGCATAAATCAAGGCTATGGGCCAATTTTAGTCTGCCTAGACACCTCCGCTTCCATGCATGGTGAGCTGGAAAACACAGCCAAAGCCATTACCCTGGAAGCTTTTCGAATTGCTTTAGAAGAAAATAGAGGCTGTTATCTGTTTTTATTTGGTGGGCCAGAACAAGTCATTCAATATGATTTAAATTGCAGCAAGTCGGGTTTATCAGATTTATTAAATTTTATTAGTCAATCTTTTCATGGTGGTACGGATATTTTGGGTCCTTTACTAATGGCCTTAGAAAAGGTGCAAGAGCGGGATTGGGAAAAAGCAGATATTTTATTGCTTAGTGATGGTCGGTTTCCGGTGATGGAACAACAAAAACAAAAAATCCAGTGGGCGCGTAGAAATAATGAATGTCGTATTCACGGAGTACAATTAGGGGATTGGCGTGGGGAGGGGATGGGAGAGTTTTGTGACTTTATTCATTATATATAAAATCACCTTGATTAAATGTTTTATGTTAGAATGTTCCGGTGCTTGAAGGAGGGCAGGCGACAAGCTTTAAGTCATAATGACTTAAGGTTGGAAGAAGCGCACCAATTGATGCGCTCTTCAACCTTTTACCTTCAACAAGGAGGACTTATGAGCTCTTTCGTATCTATACTCATAACCCTTGCATTAATAGTTTGGAGTAATCCAGTCTATTAATGTATGTAGTGAGGTAGTTAGCGCTACCTCACTCACCTTTATAATATAGTCCATATCCATCATCATTTCAATTAGTAAAAAATTAGAGGTGACAACTATTCTGACATATAGGGAATGCTTGTTGAAGAGTTTCTAAAACCTATGCAGATTACACAAAGAGAGTTGGCGGATGCCATTCATGTCCCTTATCAGAAAGTAAACAACCTCTTTATATGGCAAAACACAGCTTTGCTTGAAGCGGGGCATTAAATTGAAAAAAATAGCGAAGTCTAATTAAGTATCAACTGAGGTAAAATCCAGGGGACTTTTAGCTTGCTTTTTAGTTCTGCTTTGTAAAGTATGGGTATACTTCATTGTTGTTCTGATATCACTATGACCTAGCAACTCTTGAATGGTGCGGATATCATAATTCTCCTGTAGCAGATGACTGGCGAATGAGTGACGAAATGTATGAGCAGATGCCCGTTTCATGATGTGAGCAGAATTAACTGCTTTTTTTATTGCTTTTTGAACCACTGTATCATGAAGGTGATAGCGTCTGTATTCCGTCTTTTCGGCAATCCGGGTTAGTGTTGGTGCTGGAAAAAACCACTGCCAAATATATTCTTTTGGTGCATTTTTGTATTTTTTCTCCAATTGATTGGTTCATCTAAATAATCTAATATCAGGTCTATTTCATTCCGAGACAAAACTACTGGAATATAGGGTTTGCGTTTAGCTCGTATTACCCCTTTGATATCATCAAAATCTTTTTTTAATACCTGTTTAAATAAAAAAAGCAACGCATTAAAAGCCTGATTTTGACTGGAAGCAGATACCTTCCTTTCGACCGCCAACCAAGTTAAAAAATCAATGACATCTTGCTGGCATATACCCATGATCTTTGAAAATGATTGATTTTTAGTTAAACAAAGATCAAAATATAGAAATGAGCAAAATCACTTTAACACCAGAACAAAAAAAAGATTTAGAACACCGGCATAAAAAAGCCAGAGA
>Ga0209692_10003364_pt1 | contig 15652 bp, 9 predicted proteins | sample tdDd472_FD_187129 | JGI IMG/M metagenome (GOLD analysis project Ga0209692, IMG submission 187129) | Marine sediment microbial communities from the Atlantic coast under amendment with organic carbon and nitrate - tdDd47.2 (SPAdes)... | ecosystem: Environmental > Aquatic > Marine > Coastal >...
GCCTGCAGGTACCGTAATGTTACCAGAAACACTGATAAATTCGTTCCATTCACCCGAGACATCACCAGAAACTGTTGTTCCCAAATCATAAATGGTGGTTTCACCCAGGTCGGTATCTTCCACGATGGTAACAACTTCCAGTACAAAAGTTGTTTGATATCCCGGTTTTTCATACCATACAGAATATACTCCAGGAATAATATTGTGATTTTCAAAATAACCAAGTGCATTGGTGTAAACGCTATCTGCAACAGCAGAAGGGGATTCGGGAATAAACTTTATTTTAATGTTGGCATGGTTATTTTGCGCTTCAAGGTAAGCATATCCCAACACGGTGGTTTGGCCGGTATTATTCACCAGCAGATTGATATAATTTGAAAATGATTCAACGGGGATGCCATCATAATCATAATTTGCCGAAACCAGGTAATAGTAAGTGTGGAAATCCGACACGGTGGCATCAATAAATGCCGTGTCAATAATTGTTTCCATCAAAAGGTTAATTCCGCCGGGTGAAAAATTTTCCTGTTCACTGCGATAAATATTGTAATGTGTAAAATTGGTAAGGTCATTTGGTGGATACCAATTGAGGTTAACAGTTCCATCATTATTATCGGTACAAATCAAACCATAAGGAGGAAATCCGGTAATCTCGAAAGAATACAATTCTGCGGGTGCAGCCTGCGGGGATATATAGTTATCTGTACCATCCGTGGCTGAAATATAATATTCGATAAAAGAATTTATGGCTTGCCCTGGAATGTCTGTAGAAAATTCCTGGATTTCCTTACTTTCTGCCATTAAAACTTCAGTAAACGCACCATCATTTATCCTGTAGTGAAGTTTCGCATCGGTAATAGGGTCACCTTCATTATCAGTGATCAATGCGGTTATTTCGTAGGGACCGTTAAGGTCGTTGGTATTTGACAATTGTTCGTGAACAATATTAAGAAACGGCCCAAGGTAAGGATCGGGATACACTTCACCGCTATTTGTAAAAGTAGCAGAATTTAGCCTGATTCGTCCGTCACCACCATTACCGCCAGGATTACCATATTCTCCCATTCCGCCAGTACCACCTGATGATGAAATTATACTTGAAAGATCAATATTCACAGCTTCCAGAAGGAGAGATCCACCAGCAGCTCCACCTCCACCACCTGAATTATTACTGTCATTTGCACCATTAGCGCCATTTGATTCGATAACTCCTGAACAATCAATCGTATTAGAAGATATGTAAAGCAAGCCACCACCATTTCCTCCAAATCCAGGGTTGTAACCACTGTAGCGCCCTCCACAGCCACCACCGCTACCAAGATATAGTTTTAATAGATCTGCGGAACCATAAGTTCCACCACCACCACCACCACCGCCAGTACTATGATATCCTCCATTTCCCGAGAAACTTTCTCCACCATTTTGGCCGTTGTTACTGTTGCCATAACTATTTCCTCCATATCCAAAAGTGCCATATCCGGCACCCCCTGCACTTCCGGCATGTCCGCCACCGCCTCCACCTGCACCACCAAGATTGGCAGACCCAAGCCCGACCGAACCTCCGGTAGCGCCCCCGCCACCTCCGGCAAGTCCATTACCACCACTATAACCATTATAAGCTGCACCACCTCCACCGGCACCCACTTTACCATTGGGATCGGCAGTGTAGTGGCCACCTTCTCCACCTGTACCAATAAAACTTTCGCCGCCCTGGCCTCCACCGTGTGAATCACCGTACTGCGTTCCGCCGCGGTAACCTTTACCTGATGATGAAATGATGCCAGAGACGTGTACAAAAACAGTATCATTCGACCTGAAATATAATATTCCACCGGTATGCCCGTCCCAGGCAGGACAGTTAAGCGTACCGGAAATATTTACACTTGTGTATTGCGGGATTTTAAGCACCTGATGTTTCTTACCACCAGTTGTATCGTAGGTATGTTTTAGAGGTTTTGATAGATTGAAAAAACCGGCCTCCAGGCTAGAAACATTATGTACTTCCCAATGCCCAACACTATTTTCATCCATATCTGTTTCAGGATCCTGCATTGAGATGACTAAGATTTCATCACCTGCCTGAATGCTTGCGGCGCTATCAATAAAAATCTGCTGCGTACCATAAAAATTACTGCCGGTAACTGTTGTTCGTTCCGTGTTGATGATAAGGGTCTCCCCTTCATTTACGGTTAATTCACCATCTGATCCGTTGCCAAATGGATTTTGTGCCTGGGTTGAAAAGGCTATTGAAGCCAGGATTGTGAAAAGAGTAAAGAAATTTTTCATAGGATTAAATTATTAAGTTAATATTATTATTTCCTAGTATTTCTTAGTAAAAACACAATAAGCAAATGCCTACAGAAAGTAACAGCATACAGCATTGGCAGGTAATAGAAAAAAAAGAACGAATCAAGATTTGGTTTAAGATGACTTTAGGACAAGTGTTAACATGGGAAAAATTGGATAGTTATACCTTCAGAAGCAAATCTACGATAATAAGAACCAGATTCCAAAAAAAAATAACCATGAATACGCTGTGCAGTAAAAGTATAATTATGCTAATAGGTATAGAAACACCTTCAACTTATGATGAATAAGTAAGTATGGATACATAGCAATATATTATATATTTTAATTGCTGAACTTGAAAAAAGGATCCTTTTTAAGATTTTTTAAAATATAGAGGTATCGTTTGTATTATGTCCTAGTTAAGGTAGGTTATCATCTGATGGAAATGGGGAATACCTAAAGAGTATCAGAGCTTTTTGATTACAACAATATTAAATTCTTCCCCTCATTCTTCCCCCGTTAAAAAACAAAAGCCTCGAAAAACTTAATTTTCAAGGCTTTATGGTTTTATTTCGTACCCGAGGCCGGAATCGAACCGGCACGAACAAAGTTCAATGGTTTTTGAGACCATCGCGTCTACCAATTCCGCCACTCGGGCGGGTACAATAAATGAACAATTTTAAAGTCACCTGGACTGCTTTAACCAAATAGAAGCATGCCAAAAGAACAGTATCCCGTTTGGGCGGGCAAAAGTATTATTTTTTGTTTAATTATAAAAAAATAGAAACACTTTTTATTTGCCATCATGAATAATTGTCCTACTTTTGCCGCCTGAAATTTCAAACTCTAAATCCTTGATAACATGGCAGCAGCCGTAAACATTTTCTCTGGAGAAGCAACCCATTACCTGGCAGAAAAAATTGCCAGTAAATATGGAACTGAACTTGGTAAGGCTTCAGTTGCTCATTTTAAAGATGGTGAATACCAGCCATCCTTCGAGCAAACCATCAGAGGTAATGACGTTTTTGTGATACAGTCGACATTTGCCCCTGCTGATAATCTTTTTGAACTGCTATTGATGATTGATGCTGCCAAAAGGGCTTCTGCTAAAAGAGTGGTTGCAATGATTCCTTATTTTGGTTTTGCCAGGCAGGACAGGAAAGACAAACCAAGGGTATCGATAGGCGCAAAATTAATTACAAATTTACTTGTTGCCGCTGGTGTCGACAGGATAATTACAATGGATCTCCACTCTGATCAAATTCAAGGATTTGTGGACATCCCGGTTGATCACATGTACGCTTCGTCAATTTTTGTACCCTACCTGATGAAAATGGATTTACCCAACCTTATTATGGCATCCCCTGATACAGGAGGTACAAAAAGAGCTGCAGCATATGCAAAATTCCTGAATACCGACCTGGTGATATGTTTTAAAACCAGGGATAAAGCCAACGAGGTTAGCACCTTAAGGATTATAGGTGATGTGAAAGGAAAAGATGTTGTTATTGTTGATGATATTATCGACACAGCTGGTACAATTACCAAAGCTGCCAACATGATGATGGATGAAGGTGCCACTTCAGTTCGCGCCGTTTGCACACACCCCGTATTTTCATCCAATGCTTGCGAAAAAATTGAACAATCTGCCCTTGCTGAGGTTTTGGTAACCGATACCATACCCAGAGAAGAAAAGGGTAAAATTACTGTTCTATCTACCGCTGCAATATTTGCGGATGTGATCAAACGTGTAAATAAAAACAAATCCATCAGTACACACTTCGATTTTTTGACAATGTTATAAATATTAATCGTTTAAATTTTTAAATTATGAAACAAGTATCATTGAGCGGTTCTCCAAGAGAGAACGTAGGGAAAAAAGATGCAAAGAAACACAGAAGGGACGGTAATGTTCCGTGTGTGCTTTATGGCGGAAAAGAACAAAAGCATTTTATTATTCCCGAACCGGATTTAAAAAAGGTGATTTTTACACCTGAAACTTACATTATAAACCTGAATATTGATGGCGTTGAACACTTAGCAATCCTTCAGGATATTCAGTACCATCCTGTTACTGATTTAATTCTGCATATTGATTTTCTACAGGTTTTTGAAGATAAGCCAGTAATATTGTCTGTTTCTTTAAAATTCTCTGGTGATTCACAAGGTATTTTAAAAGGTGGTAGACTGGTTAGAAAATATAGAAAGCTAAGAATCAAAGGACTCATAAAGGATCTTCCTGATGAAATCGTTGTTGACATTACCAAGCTGGACATTGGTGATAGCATAAAAATTGGTGAACTGAGACGTGACAATCTTGAATTTCTTGATGTTCCTACATCAATTGCAGCTGCTGTTAAAACTCAGCGTGTTATTGTTGAAGACGAGGTTGAAGGAGAAGAAGTTGAAGGTGAAGAGGGTGAAGCAGCCCCTGCTGATGGAGAAGCCCCAAAAGCGAAAGAAGGCGAAGATAAAAAAGAGTAGTATATCTATCAATTCATTGATGAAAGGTACAAAGCAATTTGATTGGTTTTGTACCTTTCATTTTATAAGCCCATAAAGAAGTGAAATACCTAATTGCCGGCCTTGGAAATATTGGAGCAGAATATACCAACACAAGACATAATATTGGTTTCGTTGTACTGGATGCCCTGGCTCAAGACCTGAAAACAAGTTTTGAGATTGACCGACATGCCTTTCTGGCTAAAGGCCGAGTGAAAGGCCGCCAATTGGTGATGATCAAACCCACAACTTATATGAACCTTAGTGGGAAAGCCATCAGGTATTGGCTGGACAAAGAAAACATCCCTATAGAAAATTTACTTGTGATTTGTGACGAAATTGATCTGGACACCGGGATTCTGAGGATGAGAACCAAAGGCAGCGGTGGTTCACACAACGGGATGAACCATATTATAGAAATCCTTGGTAGAAGTGATTTTTCACGTTTGCGGGTTGGTGTTGGTAAAGATTTTGCAAAAGGCTTCCAGGTGGATTATGTTTTAGGACAATGGACAAAATCCGAAGAAAATATCATGATTGAAAAAATCCCTGTGGCTGTAGATATGATCAAGAGCTTTGTTTTTGCCGGGCCCCAGCGTACCATGAACCTTTTTAATACTAAAAAGGAAAAAGGGGCATAAGGTATTGGGCAATAAGGTATAGGGTATAGGTTTTAATGGAAATATGTACAAAAGTTCTGATACAGATCACTGATTACGAATTACTGGCTACTGTCTGCTAAATTTCCCCATTCTCACATTCTCGCATTCAATCATTCAGTCACTCTCGCATTGCTCACAAAACCATTCTGTAAATCATTCTGTTATAATTTCTAAAATTATCCTTATGCAGGAAATATGCATGGCCGTTTCGGATTTTTAACTTATCGATGTAAATCAAACCGCTAACTTCTGATACTTTAATCGGCTTAAAGTCTGATTTATCGAGTTTTGTGATCTGGGTTATCCCACCCCTGTTATAGCAGGTGTAAATATCCTGCCAGGTTTCATCAATCACAAGTTGTTTGGTCCAGCGCCTATCTAAATGAAAATTGATGGGTATTTTTTGTTTTACGTTTAACTGTTGGTCAAATCGAATCACCTCAGAATGTGTAAAATCGAAAATATGAACGGTGTCATCAATTTTATACAGAGGGGCATATACCGGGGCCAGGATTTTACTGTCCATCCAGTCGGTCCCAACAAACTGCCTGTAATAATCCAGGTTTTCACGAAGGGTTTTAACCGATACCATATACTCTTCAACGCCCAAATTTCTCAGGTCAATAAAATATTTAATATCATACTCTCTTTCGAGATAGGATTGTTTGGTGCTGTCGGCTACCGAGTAAAAAAGTCTTCTTTTTCCTTCTCCAATTGCAAAATATAAAGTCTCCAATCCTCTATACTGACCTCTGTTGACTAATATACAATTGTTATATTCGGCTTTGCACTGATGCATCGTCGACATAAACTCCCATTTCTGCATAGAGTAAAGCAGATGAATATTTTCGTAATCATAATAAATTTGAAAAGCACTGTCAACTGTCAGCAGGTGTACATTCCCCAAAAAATCCCTGAAAAGCCCCTCGGGTGAAACAGATAGTTTTGTTGACAAGATAACCTTACCGTCATCTTCAAGCACAAGGAGTTGCGATTTTTTTTTGGTTTTTTCAAAGGCCAGTACCAGGATAAAATCCTCATAAAATTCAAAATCGTAAGCATAGAGTTTTTTATCGGGATGTATATTTTGGATTCGCTCTTCCTGGATACTAACAGCTTCAAGCATCTGAACCTTTGGAGCAAGCCGAAGAACAATGTCCTTTTCAGTTACCTGAAATTCAGATGTGTGGTGCCTGATTTCTGAAACTATAAGTTGAACCGGAAGCGAGCTAACTTTTAAACTGAAGGCTCCTGTGCTATCGGTAGCAGATCCAATGAGTGTACCTTTCACAAGGATGTTTACATCACCTATTGGTTTACCCGAAAGACTGTCGGCAACTATTCCGGTAATTTGAATTTGTCCAAAAGTAAAAACTCCGGCAAGCATGAACAGGAAAAATAAACAATGCTTTTTCATCCTGATTGATTTTTACGTAACCTCGCCACTTTTCAAACAATCAACAAAGCTATCAACACTTTTGACGATGAAATTACAAAAAAAATATGGAAAGTCAATACGGATTAAGCCAACTACCTGTCTAAGCTTATGAAAGGTAAGTATGAATCAGTAAATGGATAATAACAGAAATTTCTTATTTAATTTCCAATCACAATTTTATGGCTTGTTATTTCGGTCCCTGTACTTATCATCATCATGTAAACACCAGGACTTAACGAGGGTATTGAAATCTCGTTTAACCTACCAGTTTCCAAAGAGCCATTTAACTGTATTCGCCCAAGTAAATCAGTAATAATATATGTGCCATTCCGATTAGGTTTCAGCCTGGTTAAATCAACGTTAATGGTGTTATTTTGAACCGGGTTGGGATAAATATTGATTTGACCTATATTATTTCCAAACTCCGGAATACTGGTGTCGTCTACCTCAAAATAAATAATACCACCATTGTTAACCCTGTTTCTTAAGGTATCGATGCGCTCATTCATAATATCCATCGCCTCAATATCATCATCTAAATTATAATCCTGCGCAAAAACATAGGCAATATCCACTGATTGAACTTCTCCGGCATCAAAATTAAATGGCCCCGTGACGCTTAAACCCCGTATGTCAAATGGTAAGTTTCCAGCGGATTCATAGGTCCAGTAAAGATCATTCTGGTTGAAACCACCATTGGGATACTCACAACTGGTTCCCCAATTCAAGGGATCGGATGCACCGGGAAACATAAAACTGCATTCAGGCCCAACCGTGTTAAATATGTAATGTCCGTTGCCTCCATAAAGAACCGGAGTATTGTCATTCCATAGTCCTTTTAAAAAGTTGTAGTATTCTGGAGCAACCTGAGGGTCACTTGTTGCGGAGCCTCCACCATTTCTAAAAAACGAAAACCTTGTCATTCCTTGTCTTTCATTATCAACGATTCCATCCCCAAAATTCATTCCATTTACACTTTCATTGCATTCTCCTGCAGGATTATCCAGGTTATCGTTCTCCATTTCAGGGCCACCTAAAATTACCATACTTTGCAATGGGGGGTTAGTGCCATAGCCTGAGTATTCTTCAGTATTTTCATCATAATCGTCCCCATTGTAAACATATGCATAACCCCGGCCAACATCGCATCCAACAAAATCATCATTGGGATTACCTAGATCAAAATCAGTGAATAGTCCAAAATAAGTACTGTCATACACCTTGCCGGAACGGTTATAGATGTCGTAATGCACAAAAATGGTATTGAAAAATGCACTGTCGGAAGGATTATCAAAAGCGTAAGCCATGCCATGAATTTCAACATTCATAGGATTACCTTCGGTTTCTGTGTGGATATCCTGACCATCATTAAAAATGAAATACAATGCCTGATCTCCCCTGATCATTGGATAATCACCATCCATACAATTGTATTCCAGATCACTATTACTGTCGTAATAAGGTGCCAGCTGTTCTGCCTGGCCTAAAATTGTATTTCCGTTTCCGGGCCATGACAATATGGGTAAAATCGGCTGGTAGTCCGGGTTAGTATAATTCGCAATATGATAGTCAATCTCAGATTTATTCACCTTCCAAACCCCGTAGAAAGTATAGTTTTCCGGGAGGTATTCATCTGAAACCGGGCCAGGCCAAAAATCCTCCCCCTCCTGGCGATATCTTTCAGCAGCAACATGCAAAGTATCATCTGATACGCCGCCGATCCAGATAGAGCTCGAAAAAATACTGCTTGTCCCACTCCCCTTTGGTGCTTCAAATTTTGAATATCCTTCCTCATCAAGATATGGATCCCAAAAGTTCAAATTGAAAGCACTAAAAGTAGCACAGATATTATTCACATCCAGTGAATCGATCAGGTTCCGGCTATTCACTGTGACTTTAACTTTTGCACCGGTTTTTGGAAACGGGAATGATGAGGGCGTACTTACAAAATATGCAAGTTCATATTCTCCCGAAACAGTTGGCTCAGATTTCATTTGTAAGACAGAGGTATCGGATGCGAATGCCTGAACATATGGATTCGCTGAGAATATTAATGTTAACATCATGGTCTCGGCCAATGGATTCTGGTCATTCTCAAACACTAAAAGTGAATCCTGGAATCCAGCAAGCAAGCTGATCTCATCACTAACGGCCAGCAAGGAATCAGTATTTGGTAAAACATTGACAGTTAAGTTAGCCCAGTTAGAGATCATTGCAGGATTCCCGGTTTGATTGAAGCGATATGAAATGTTTAATACACCATCATAATTGACCGGGATGGTAATCGATGCAATACTATCAAAGCGCTGAACATCAACAAATTTCATGTCGATTGATGATCCAAACTGCCGTATAGATATATCCGCATTGTTAGGGTCTTGGTCATTCAACAGCAGGTTAAATGAATCCTGTTCATATGCACTAATTGTAATTTCGTCATCAATGGCTATGGGTTGATTCGTATTCTCAATAATATTTACATAAATGGTAGCGTAGCCGGAATAATGTGCTGAATTTTCTGTTTCCTGAATACGATAGGAAAATGAAAAATCCTCAGTCAGATAACAAAATGGTGACAAAACAATCACCGAATCATTATTGGTGTAATATCCGTATTCTTCTACATTTGAGGTCACATTAGAAATCTTAACAGGATCTCCATTAATATCATAATCATTTTCCAGAACCATAATTTCGTAAGGATATCCGGCAAGTATTGAAACGGTATCATTAACAGCAACAGGAATGTTGGGATTGCCTAATACCTCAACGTATGCGTCTGCTAGATTTGAAAGATGTAGTTCATTATCATCCTCACGGTTCTGATATTCAAAGTACCTGTAAAGTCCTGTTGCTGCCTGCGCTGAGGGGACAAACATAATCAGACTATCATTAAAATCGAAGTACTCCATTGAATATTCTTTGTCCACATCCTCATATATCAATTCGTCACCTTGCAGATCATAATCATTTAATAGCAGGTTATAAATACAAGTGTCTCCCTGGTAAGCCTGTATAGTGTCGTTAACAGCAAATGGATATTCAGTATTTTGAGTTACTTCATAATATAGATAGCCATCAACAACCATATTGGAAGCAATCTCCCTGATTCTCATCCTGGTTGAATCAAACCCGCCGTAATTTTGTGTAATCGAAACCCAAAATAAAGTGTCTGATATTTCGTCAGCCTCACCATGTTCAGGATCGTAAGCTTTTTGCAATATAAACTCGTCACCATCGGGGTCGAGGGCGTGATCAAAAATATCAACAACCAAAGTATCGCCAACCATTAATTGAAGGGTATCGGGTATAACTAAGGGTAATTCATTTCCGGTAACTTCAATAAACACCCAGGCAGAATCGATATTTGCATGATTCTCTTTTTCCCTGATCTTATATTTGATACTGTCGAGCCCGATAAAATCATCCGACTGGTATGCAACCAGGCTATCATTTCCAGCTACCAATTCTGCCGAACCATTCTCAGAATTCTGCACTTCATAAACTTCCAGGGCGTCACCACCAGGATCGTAATCGTTTAGCAACACATTAATTTCAAGAATATGGAATTTTTTAACAGAGGCATTGTCATCCACTGCAACCGGTGTTTGCTGTGAGAAGGTATTATTTACAGGACCGATTACCAAAAAAACCACAAGTAAACTGAAAAGATAGAGGTAAGATTTCATTTTATTAAATTTTTAGGTTTATATTACACCAAAAATATTAAAAATATTCACCCGAACAAAATTTCTGTCCACCATCATATCCACCACCTCATTATTGCATGCCTGAAGCATACTGATTTACAGCAATCAACAGAATCTCTACAGGAAGTTATATGAACAATATAAAGTAAAATTTAGAACCAATTAATATAAATACTGCTGTTATGCACACAAAAAGCCAGGGGATAAATATATCTGCACCTGGTAAGAGAAGGTTCAGTTGGCAAGAATCACATGAAAGTTATTCCAAATAAAAACCCTGACAAGGTTAGATACCTGTCAGGGTTATAGGCTTACAATATGAGAGTTATTTGTTTTCTTTAATCCGTTTTGCTATAATCCCGGCTATCTCCTCAATGGCAATCCTGTCCTGTGCCATCGAATCTCTTTCACGGATGGTTACTGTGTTGTCTTCAAGGGTTTGGTGATCGACGGTTATACAATAGGGTGTGCCAATAGCATCCTGGCGACGATAGCGACGTCCAATAGCATCTTTTTCATCGTACTGGCACATATAATCAAATTTGAGGGAATCGAAAATTTCGCGGGCTTTTTCGGGTAGGCCATCCTTTTTTACCAATGGGAAAACCGCGGCTTTCACAGGGGCCAGCACGGGTGGAAACTTCATCACAATACGTTCCGATCCATCATCCAGTTTTTCTTCTGTATAAGCATGGCTCATCACAGCCAGAAAAGTCCGGTCAAGACCGATGGAAGTTTCAACTACGTAGGGTACATAGGATTCGTTCATTTCAGGATCGAAAAACTGAAGTTTCTTTCCGGAATATTCCTGGTGTGCAGCCAGATCGAAATCCGTTCTTGAATGGATACCCTCCAACTCCTTGAAACCAATCGGGAAGTCAAATTCGATATCGGCAGCGGCATTGGCATAATGGGCCAGTTTTTCGTGGTCGTGAAAGCGATATTTTTCTGCCGGAATACCCATCGACAGATGCCACTTCAAACGTTGCTCCTTCCAGTATTCAAACCACTTAAGTTCATCGCCTGGCTTTACAAAAAACTGCATCTCCATTTGCTCAAACTCACGCATACGGAAAATGAATTGCCGGGCAACGATTTCATTCCTGAATGCCTTCCCGATCTGGGCAATGCCAAAGGGAATCTTCATTCTGCCGGTTTTTTGCACATTTAAATAATTCACGAAAATACCCTGTGCTGTTTCGGGGCGAAGATAAATTTCGTTGGCTCCCTCAGCAGTCGATCCCATCTGTGTGGAAAACATCAGGTTAAATTGCCTTACTTCTGTCCAGTTGCGCGAGCCTGAAACAGGACACGCAATTTCAAGGTCGATGATCAGCTGCTTAACCCCCTCCAGATCGTCTTGCTCAAGTGCAGGATATAATCTGTCATTGATTCCTTTGATCTTTTCTTTGTTCTGAAGTACACGGGGATTGGTCGCCAAAAATTGCTCCTTGTCGAAGGCATCGCCAAATCGCTTTTCGGCTTTCGCAACCTCTTTGTTTATTTTTGCTTCAATTTTTGCAATATAATCTTCAACCAAAACATCTGCACGGTAGCGTTTTTTAGAATCTTTGTTGTCGATCATCGGATCACTGAAGGCATCTACATGACCGGACGCTTTCCACGTGGTGGGGTGCATAAATATGGCAGCATCTATACCCACAATATTTTCGTTATGCTGAACCATGGCTTTCCACCAATAGGATTTTATATTGTTTTTTAATTCGGATCCATTTTGAGCATAGTCATATACCGCACTCAATCCGTCGTATATCTCACTCGACTGGAATACAAACCCATACTCCTTGGCATGGGAAATGATCTTTTTAAAAATATCTTCGTTATTTGCCATGGCGCAAAAGTATAAAAAATGGAGTGACGGAAGAATTGAAAAGAGGAAAAATGGAGTGATGGAGTTTTGGAGTAATGGAGGGGGTAAGTTATTGATTATGGATTATAAACCCTTTTGTGTATATTTGCTAATTGAGGTAGCGTTCTGGCAAGCAATACCTGAAAAGTTGCGCACTCAATTGTATTAATTCAGAATCTAATTAAAACTTATATTATCACATTAAAATTTTAAAACATGGACAAAGTACAGTACTACATCGACAAAATTTATGACATGGGCATTGAATATGGCCCTAAAGTTCTTCTTGCCCTTATTACTCTTATTGTAGGTTTATGGATTATTAAGCTCATTTTGAAAGGAGTTCGCAAGGGCTTTGAAAAAAGCGAGATGGATGAATCCTTAAGGCCTTTTATTATATCCTTGCTTAGCTGGACCCTGAAATTGCTTCTTTTTATAAGTATTGCTTCGATGGTTGGGATAGCAACAACATCGTTTATTGCAGTGGTTGGTGCTGCAGGTTTAGCTATCGGTTTTGCGCTGCAGGGAACACTGGCTAATTTTGCAGGTGGAGCTATGATCCTTATATTCAAACCCTACAAAATTGGTGAGTTGATCGAAGCACAGGGGCATCTGGGTGTTGTAAAGGAAATTCAGATTTTTGTTACCACGATGCTTTCGCCGGAAAATAAAACCATCATCATACCGAACGGCCCCATGTCGAATGGAGATATCGTAAACTACACCAGGGAAGGAAAGATCAGGGTTGATATGACCATTGGTGTTGCCTATGATGCAGACATTAAAAAGGCAAAGGAAGTATTGCTTGATTTGATCGAAAATGATGAGCGCGTACTGGACGATCCACCTCCCATGGTTGCCGTTGCCGATCTTGCCGATAGCAGTGTAAACCTTGCCGTCCGGCCGTGGTGCGATCCAGCCGTTTACTGGGACGTACGTTTTGATACCCTGGAAAAAGGAAAAGAAGTTTTAGACAAAGCAGGCGTTGTTATTCCTTTCCCTCAAAGAGATGTGCACCTTTTCGGACAGGAAAAAGCGTAAAACACATTTTATCTTGTAAAAGATTTCAATGATCAAAACAGGCATCCGGGCGTCAAGATCCGGGTGCTGTTTTAGTTGGTAAAGAAATCAAATACATTCTCCACCTTGCTGCTGCTGGTTTCGTAAAACTCCGTGTACTTGCATTTGGTACAGGTCAACGAGCTAAACTTACGGTTTTGGATATTGAAGAGTTTGGTAAATAAACCGCTGGCAGCACGGATTTCACCCAGTTCATACTGTCGGTTATTACATTTCGGGCATGTCCATTTTGATGATCTCATATTACAAAGATTTTTTGTTGTATAAAGTTGTGACGATTAAAATAGTTTTTTATTACATTTGCACTCCCAAAAATTTTATGGGAGATGCGTTCTTATTTATTACGGGGCATTAGCTCACCCCGATAGCTATCGGGGGGCTAGAGCGTCAAAACGCCAAATTAAAATTTGGTTTTAAATATTATGGGGCATTAGCTCATCTGGCTAGAGCGTCTGACTGGCAGTCAGGAGGTGATCGGTTCAAGTCCGATATGCTCCACCTTCGCCCTCCGAAGTTCCGCAGCAAGCGGAACGAAGGAGGGCTTCTTTTTTGCACTTACCTCTTGCTTTCAAACTATTTTCGTTAACTTGCGTCGGGCTTCGGCGGACGCCGTCCACTAATCAAAAATCCCTCTATCATGTGGTACGTTTATATTTTAAAATGCAACGATGGTTCTTACTACACGGGTTGCACCAAAAATCTTAAAAGCATTTTCATATAAAATAGAATTCTTAAAATTCCTGATTGGCATGTTTTCCTATCCGAGAAGGTTTATGGGCAGGCCGGGATTCATCAATAGTCCTCTTATCACACAAGGTGAGTTTATTGAGGTGCTGGAAAAGGGAATGGAACTTAACAGAAAAAGGGAATTGGCAGCAGAAAACGAAATAAAAAACAACGCTTTAACTTCATTCTGCAGGGAAAAAATCTTCATCCCGAATTATTTGATAGTGGTAATTCAACATAGTGGTAGGCATATAGCCCAAAAGATAAACACTACTTCTTTATTATAACCAAATCAAATGTTTGGAGTGTAGGTATAGTAAAGTTAAAAGAAGTACGAATGAATTACAAATGAGAACCACACAATATAAAAAATTACCAAACAGAGTTTGATTACAAATTCTTATAAAACCTCAAATCCTATAGTCTCTAAATATTTATAAGTATCATTGTAAAATTCGGGCTTTCTCGTCGGGTCATCCGAATCACCCTTTGGAATGACTATAACCATTCCTTGTCTTGCCCTTGTTAGCAAAACACGATATGCATTTTTAAGATACAATTGTCGCTCAGGTTTGTTAATGTTTTGCCATTTTTTACCTCTAAATGATTTATAAATCCAATCTGTTTGATTGTATCTAAAGTCTCCATCCCAAGCTACACATGCCCAATCAAGTTCTAATCCTTGTACATGAAACTCAGTTGCAACATCTTCCAAATAATATGATGAACGAACATCATCCTTACCATCCAGAAACCAATGAATAGGATCAATAGGTGATTTTACATCTATACAATAAGGTTTTAATCTTTGTGCTTGTGACGAAACAACAATCCCATATCTTTCCGAGCCTCTTGCTTTACTTTTTAACCAATTCTTAGCCTTTCGAAAATCTCTAGTTATAACAATAGGATATCTATATTTTAATTCACTGTAGGTATCTTTAGCTTGTAAGACTTTTAAATCTAGAATTTGTTTAACTAATAATGAGACATTTTCAGCTCGGAAAGAGCGCATAGAAACAGATAAATGTAAAGACTCAGAATAGTGGACATTTCCTTTATTACTAATCTGGTTAACGACTTCTTTGGCATTGTACTCACTATCAGTCAAACGATTCGAAATATAAATTTTCCATGCTGGGAAAGATCGCTCTATAGCTTCAATCCATTCACTAATGCCTGCTTCACCTGTATTTATTTCTTGCCCACCTCCCACCAAACAAACAACAACCGCCCAATCAGAATGCCAGTCAAGACAAGAAATAAGAAACTCTGGCTCTGAATAATTAAAATCTTGTATTCCTTTTTTCTGTCGCATGAAGTTGGTAGTTTGTTCTATCGTCCATGCTCTTTGGGCTTCATCAAAAAGTGCAAC
>Ga0209692_10003367_pt1 | contig 15635 bp, 12 predicted proteins | sample tdDd472_FD_187129 | JGI IMG/M metagenome (GOLD analysis project Ga0209692, IMG submission 187129) | Marine sediment microbial communities from the Atlantic coast under amendment with organic carbon and nitrate - tdDd47.2 (SPAdes)... | ecosystem: Environmental > Aquatic > Marine > Coastal >...
CTGTGAAAATTATATAATTATAACAAAGCCATAAACAGGGAGGCTTTAAGAATATGGACTGGGACAAACTTAAAATCTTTAAGGCTGTAGCGGAAGTTGGCAGTTTCACTCACGCTGAGGAAAACCTTAATTTAAGCCAATCAGCTATATCGCGCCAGATAGCTAATCTAGAGAGCGAGTTGGGGCTGCCCTTGTTTCATCGTCATGCGCGTGGCCTTGCACTAACCGAACAAGGTGAAATGCTTTTGCAAACAGCGTGTGAGGTTAACGACAGACTTAATCAAGTAGAAATGCAGCTTAAAGACACCCGCAGTCTGGCCGCGGGCCCTCTTAATCTAACGACAGTTGAATTCCTCGCATCGAGCTGGCTTGCGCCGCTACTTCCAGAATTTAAAAATTTATTCCCTCAAATTAAGCTAACAGTCCTTCTTGATGACCGGGTTTATGATTTAAACAAACGCGAAGCTGATGCTGCTATCCGTCTGCAACGCGTTGACAACAGCGACCTGATTGAACGGCATATGACCCATATCAGCTTTTCGCTGTGTGCTTCTAAGGAATACCTTGATAGACAAGGGCTCCCAAAACGCATGGCTGATTTTAAAGATCATATTATGATTGGTCATCCACTCAATACACCCACACCTTTTTTAAAACCCAACTGGCTATTCAACATGCTGGATATTGATATTGACAATAACCCTAATATACTGCTGATAAATTCCATGCAAGCGCGGCGTGTCGCTGTCAGAGCGGGTATGGGGATAACAAGTCTACCCGACTATATTATTGCTCAGGATGATTCTCTTGAAGTTGTCTACCCAGAACTGGATCTTCCCGGTGTTGATATGTTCTTTGTTTATCCGCAAGAAAGACGCAATTCCCAGAGAATTATAGCCCTACGCGATTTTCTCCTAGACCATATAAACAAAGACAAAAGACTGCTAAAACCAAAATAATACACATCTTATGCACAATACGATGCAATTTTTGCATAGCTTATTTGCAATAATCACGTTTGTCTATTTCTGACAATACGCCTATATTATAAATATAGTCACTCAGGTGGCTTTGGGGTTGCAACTCTCTTGTGATCCTGCGTCTTTCAAGACGCGAAACCTCCCTGTTCAACTAGCCGGACCTTGTGTCCGGTTTTTCTTTTGCATAAATTATTTTGAATAAATTCTGCGCATAATGTAGAAATCCCCCGCTATAAAGCGAGGGACACAACTATTCTTTTTAGGTATTATTATGCAACGGCTTCCATTTTATTTAAAGCCTCGCAAGCACGCTTAATACGCGCACAAGCTTCCTTTAGGTTCTCTGTGCTTGTAGCATAAGAAATGCGGAAATAAGGCGCCAAACCGAAAGCTGATCCTTGAACTGTAGCGACACCTTCACTTTCCAGCAAATAAGTCACAAAGTCTTCGTCTGTCTCAAGAACCTTACCGTCCGGCGTAGTTTTGCCAATTACGCCTGCACATGAAGGAAATACATAAAAAGCGCCTTCAGGCTTAAGACATTCAATTCCTTCCATATCATTAAGCATATCGACAACCATGTCCCGGCGCTGAACAAATACATCATTACGTTCATTCAGGAATGACTGATCACCGTTTAATGCTTCAACAGCCGCTGCCTGCGATACAGAAGAAGGGTTAGACGTACTTTGGCCTTGTATCTTGGAAATAGCCTTGATTAGCTCTTTCGGGCCACCAGCATAACCTAGACGCCAACCAGTCATCGCATAAGCTTTGGAAACACCATTACATGTCAATGTCCGGTCAAACAACTCTGGCTCGACCTGCGCCGGCGTAGCAAATTCAAAACCGTCATAGATTAGATGCTCATACATATCATCGCTTAAAATATAAACATGCGGATGCTTAACTAAAACATCTGTTAGTGCCTTAATCTCTGCATGTGTATAAGCGCCGCCTGTGGGGTTGGATGGAGAGTTAAAGATCAACCATTTTGTTTTTGGTGTAATCGCCGCTTCGAGCTGCTCAGCTGTTAATTTGAAATCATTGTCTCTTGAACACTCCACAATCACGGGAGTTCCTTCAGCAAGCAACGTCATATCTGGATAAGAAACCCAGTAAGGCGCCGGAATAATCACTTCATCACCGGGGTTAACCGAAGCCATTAATGCATTGAAAAGAACCTGTTTACCACCGGTTCCAACTGTAATTTGATCGCGTGTGTATTCAAGATCATTATCGCGTTTAAACTTAGCAATAATAGCATCTTTCAGCTCAGGCTTTCCGTCTACAGCTGTGTATTTTGTTTCGCCGTTATCGATCGCTAGCTTGGCTGCGCTTTTAACAAAATCAGGTGTGTCAAAATCCGGTTCACCTGCTCCCAAACCGATCACGTCGCGCCCCTCCGCTTTTAACTCTTTAGCCTTACTTGTCACTGACAAAGTGGGGGAAGGCTTAATTCGCTTCAAACGTTCTGCGACAATAGACATATTACTTAACTCCTTGTTTTATATAAATTCATATGGCACGAAAATGCGCTGGCTCAAATTTTTCTAAAGGCTGCGCGAATGTGCTCACCATCTAAATCAGTTATAGAGTGAAAATCAAGTTTTACTTTATCAAACCACTCTTTTAATGGAGTCAAAATAGGGTCTTTTAGAGATTCATTTATATAAACTTGCAAGCGTGGAATATGAACCAGATACGAATCACGCCCCTGCTCGGCTGCAAATTTGATAAACAAGCCGATGACCCGTCCATGAAACTGCGCGGCCAGCACTGTGTACCAAACCATAAAGGTTTCTTTTTCTTCTTTGCTCATACCTTGTGTGTAGAGCCGTATCATAGAAGAGCGTACGCTTTGCGAAACGTCAATGCGTGCATCTTCAAGAAGATTAACCAAATCATATGGCTGTGGCCCGTAAAATGCATCTTGATGATCTATCACTGCACATTGGCGCATCCCCTCTTCGTTTTTGGCATAGATGAGGTTTTCCAGATGATAATCGCCATGGACAAAGCTTTGCGGGCAAGAGGGCAGACTTTGTTCTATTTTATCCCATATTTTATGAAATTCATTCACACATGATTCGCCAGAATGCTTTCCCTGCTTATAAGCCATATAGTAATCAATAAGCTGACGACGATTAGCATAAATACTAGTTTGTTTATAATCCGGCAGCGAGCTGGCTTCATTTATTCCCTTCATCCTTATCAAGACTTGTGTAGCTAATTTATACAGGGTTTCTGGCGATTCGCTTGCATCCCGTATACATGCACCAAAAGATTCTACACCTAAATACTCCAGCAAAGCGCAAGTGCCAAATTCATCAACCTCATAGCTTTTAGCTACTTTTATTCCCCGCCCGGCCAACATATCGCTTATATCAAGGAACGCCTTTAGATCTGCGATATTTTCTTCGCTGGCATCCGGGTAAAGCATCACAATAACGCTCTTGCCCTCCTTACTCCCCCGGAAATAGCGACGCGACGAAGCGTCTCCAAGCAAAGGCTGGATATCTTCTAGTCCAAACTTATTAGCTATAACTTCGGGATCAGGGGGTATAGAACCTGATTTTGTTACGTTTCTTATCAAGTTACTGGCGCCCTTCAAGTCTATTTATCGCGCTTATCTTGCTGACGGCGGGAAGAAGCCAGCTTATGAATTGCCTCAATATGTTGTTTTGAGGCTATTTTTCTCTTTCTGGGCGCACGCATATTATCTCGACCAAATACAGTTACATCATCAGAAACCGCCGCGCGCAAAAGCTTCATACCAAACTCATCATCAATCTTCGGAAGAGGAATCTCTGGATGTTGATCTTCCTTTTCTGCCCGGCCTGATGCTACGCGCTCAACCTGATAGGCGACTATCCCATCCAAATGCGGGCTAACCAGCGATTTAAGCAAATCCGTATCTTCCAGAGCCAGAGCTACAATTTGCTGACGAGCAAGCTTCTGATTACCATTACACAGCTTTAATGCATCTTTGATTTTATTTTGCGCATATTCCTTGGACATTGAACGAATCTCCTAAACTTTATCTAAGCGCGAATATCATGCCACAAATTTATGTTTCTGGCGATAAAGCAACTAATTCTTTTAATATTGTCTGCATGCCTTTAATGCGATTCATCGGTTTTGGCCAATTACGAATAACGCTAAGCCTTTGATCTGGGCGAATTTTTACACTTCCGGCTTTACGAGTAATCCAGTTCATCAGTCCTTCAACATTAGGGGGCTGGTTGTTGTGAAATGCTATAAGTGCTCCTTTCGGCCCTGCATCAACGATGGACACCCCGGCTTTCTTACAAAGCTGTTTAACACTCAAAATCTCCAATAAATTCTTAACTTCTTCTGGCAAATCGCCAAAACGATCAATCAATTCGACAGCAAAGGTTTCAATTTCTTGCTTATCGTGGAGATCATTTAATCGACGGTACAGGCTCATACGTACAGCCAGATCTTCTACAAAACTCTCAGGAATTAGCACCGATGTCCCCAGATTAATCTGCGGTGACCAATCACTTTCCGGCATATCATCTATGTCAGTAATTCCTGCGCGCGCTGCAGCTACCGCCTCCTCCAACATTTGCTGGTACAACTCAACCCCGACCTCGCGGATATGCCCTGATTGCGCATCGCCGAGCAAATTCCCTGCCCCTCTAATATCCATGTCATGCGATGCAAGCTGGAACCCTGATCCTAATGTATCGAGAGTTTCCATCACCTCAAGGCGTTTTTGCGCATTCTCGCTTAACATTTTATCAGCCTTGTAGGTTAGGTACGCATAAGCACGCTGCTTTGATCGCCCGATACGTCCACGAATTTGATAAAGCTGTGACAATCCGAACATATCGGCGCGGTGAATAATCATTGTATTGGCGCTTGGAATATCTATTCCGCTCTCAATAATGTTTGTTGCGAGCAAAACATTATACTGACCTTCATAAAAAGCGCTCATTCGCTCTTCTAATTCAGTAGCACTCAGCCGCCCATGGGCCTCAATAACCTTTACCTCCGGCACAATTTCGTGCAGCATATCAGAAATTTCTTTTAAATCCTTAATGCGCGGAACCACATAAAAGCTCTGCCCTCCACGGTAATATTCACGCAACAATGCGTCTTTAATAACAACCGTATCAAGCGGCGTAATAAACGTGCGAATAGCCAAGCGATCTACCGGCGGCGTAGTTATTAAACTCATCTCCTTAACACCTGTTAAAGACATTTGCAGCGTGCGCGGAATTGGTGTCGCGGTAAGCGTTAGTACATGGACTGTACTCTTTAACGCCTTAAGCTTTTCTTTTTGCTTCACACCAAAGCGCTGCTCTTCATCAACAATTAGCAAACCAAGATCAGCAAACTTAATAGACTTTGCAAAAAGCGCGTGCGTGCCAATTACGATCTGCACAGAGCCATCTGCCATCCCCTCTTTTGTGCACTTCACATCACGCGGTGTAGCCATGCGGGAAAGCTGTTCAACTCGTATTCCAGTCCCCTCAAAACGTTTTTGGAAATTTTGGTAATGTTGCCGAGCAAGCAGCGTTGTCGGTACAACGAGAGCCACTTGAACACCTGACATCGCCGCAACATAAGCTGCGCGCAAAGCAATTTCTGTCTTACCAAACCCAACATCACCGCATACAAGATGATCCATGGGGTACTTACCAGCCATATCCTCTAGCACTGCTGCGATTGAACGTTCCTGATCTTCTGTTTCTTCGTATGGGAAGCGCGCAGCAAACTCATTATAAAGTCCCTCACCAATTTGCAGCGCTTGCGCTTTTTTAAGCTGGCGTGCTGCAGCAATACCCAATAGCTTATCAGCAATCTCCATCAAATTCTTTTTCGCACGTGCCTTACGAGCCTGCCACCCTGCGCCGCCCAACTTATCAAGCTGCGCAGTAGCGTCATCAGACCCAAAGCGGGAAAGAATATCAAGATTAACGACCGGCACGTACAGTTTATCACCGCCTGCATATTCTATTTTCAAGCAGTCATTAACAATGCCTGCCGCATGAATAGTCTCTAGCGCAATAAAACGCCCTATTCCGTGGTCTATATGCACAACCACATCACCTTCGGAAAGCACTGACATTTCTGTTAGAAAATTATCAGCCTTACGGCTTTTGCGTGCTTTTCTTGCAAGACGGTCACCCAGAATATCTTGCTCGGAAATAAACGCTACGTGTACGTCTTTGAATCCCTTCTCCAACGGAATAACACAAAGACCAATCACACCCGGCTTTAGTTTTTTTGCATCCTTATAATACGCAATATCCCTTAACGCATCAATTCCCGCAGCTTCCATAAGCCCTTGCAACCGTACCTTAGCCCCTTCACTATAAGCTGCAATAAAAAGCTGTGTTCCTTTCGCTTGCAATGTCTGAAGGTGGTTTTTAAGCTCTGCAAAAACATCTCCGTCAGGTAAGGCACGTACATCAGAAAAATTACGGCCTACTTGCGCACCACAATCCTGCTCATCTTTTTCTTCAGGCGCGCCAAATGGAGAAAATACTGTCATCTCATGCGTAAGAATATCCCACTCTTCTTGCAGAATATGGAGCTCTTGTGGCTTGATAGGATTGTAGGTACTGCCAGATAATTGTTTTTTCTTCCCACCGTCTTGCGCTCCTTTGGTCAACACAAGACGTGCGTCATAAAAATCCTGAACTTGATCAATGCGTTTAATATAAGCATCAGAAGCATGGAAGTCACATGTGATATGCGCTTCTGGCACATAATCAAACAGCGTATCCATTTGCTCATAGAATAACGGCAACCAATGCTCCATACCACTATAGCGACGTTTCTCACTTACTGCATTATAAAGAGGATCATCCTTTTGCTGCACACCAAAAGCTTCACGGTATCCCACGCGAAACCGCGTAACAGATTTGTCATTTAGAAAGAACTCTGTGGCTGGATATAAATGAAGTTCTTTTAAGTTTTTTTGCGTACGTTGACTAAGCGGATCAAATGTTTTGATGCTTTCTACTTCATCACCAAACATATCCAAACGCACAGGATTTTTATACCCTGCAGGGAATAAATCAACTAACCCGCCGCGCAGTGCAAACTCTCCAGATTCTCGCACTGTATCACTGCGAAGATATCCGTTTTGCACTAAATACCGAGTGAGGTGATCAATGTCTAATGTGCCACCTACTTTTGCAACAAAGCTTGCATCTATCAAGGCATCTCGCGGCATAACCCGTTGCAGTGCTGCATTAACATTTGCCAGCACAATACGAGGATAACGTTTCTTCTCGCTCTGCCATCCATGTATTGTGCACAATGCTGCTACGCGCTCAGCAATAATATCGCCATGCGGAGATATACGATCATACGGTAGGCAGTCCCACGCGGGAAAAGTTATTACAGTTACATCAGGCGCAAAAAAAGCAAACAACTTCTTAAGTGTACCAATGCGAGCATCATCCAACGCAATATGCATAAGCACACGATCTTCCGGCATAATTTTACGTGCAATATCCGCCAGAGCGAGCACATCCGCTCCTTCCGGCATACCGTAAAGAAACCTGTAAGGTTTTGGTTGATTTAGGGTTTCGCCCGCTGTATTGTGCACCACAATGTCCTTCTGGCCAATATTAATAAGCAAGTAAATAATTACTTTTGATTGGCCTTTATATATATGTTTCAAGCTATTTCAAGGGGCTTAAGAAGAATGAGTGCGGATAGAACCTTTACTATTGACGATGAAACCGTCGCGAATAAAGCGCTGTTAAAAAGTGCTGTTCATGAAAATAAAGCAACCTCTAAAAGAGGGTTGCAAGAGCGTATGTTTACAGCTGTGTTTAGCGGGTTTGTTTATCCGCAAATCTGGGAGGATCCAGAAGTCGACGTTCCAGCCATGCGCATTGATGAAAATACGCATATTATGACGATCTGCTCTGGCGGATGTAATATGCTTAATTACCTTACAGAGTCCCCTGCCAGCGTAACAGCTGTAGATTTAAACCCCGCGCATGCGGCATTGGGACGTTTAAAAATTACTGCTCTAAAGCATTTACCTGATTATGAGAGCTTCTTTTTATTCTTTGGCTGCGCAGATAATCCTAAAAATATAGAGAATTACGATAAATACATTGCTCCTAACCTGGATCAATTCTCCCGCGATTATTGGGAAAAGAAAATATTTCCACACGGTCGACGTATTAATATGTTCAAAAAGAACATCTACCGTTTTGGTCTACTTGGTAAATTTATCGGTATGGTTCACCGCGTTGCTAAACTTTACGGAAAAGACCCGCGCGATATTCTGAAGGCAACATCGATGGACGAGCAACGCGAAATATTTAACCGTACGCTTGCTCCACTATTTGATAAGAAATTTGTTAAAATGATGTGTAACAAGCCCGAGTCATTATACGGACTTGGTATTCCGCCTGCTCAATTTGACGATTTGAACGAGTCTGCACAAGGTGATATGGCTTCTTTGCTGAAAAACAGGCTAGAACGTTTGGCTTGTCAGTTCCCAATAGAAGATAATTATTTTGCATGGCAGGCTTTTAATCGTGGATATGACCGGGAAAAGCGTCAAGCTGTACCGCGCTATCTTAAGGAAGAAAACTACGAAACACTTAAAGCCAATGCCCACAAGGCCCAAGTCGTTCATTCTACGATTACCGAGTTTTTAGATTCAAAAGATCCCAAGAGCATGGATTGCTTTGTTTTCCTTGATGCACAAGACTGGATGAATGATGAACAGCTCAATGATTTATGGTCCGGTGTCTTACGCGCAGCCAATGACGGTGCGCGAGTTATCTTCCGTACAGCCGGTGAAGAAAGCCCGCTTACAAATGCTCTAAGTGAAGAAAACCTATCTCCTTGGGATTACGATCCGTCTCTAGCGGCTCCTCGTAACGAACTGGATCGCTCTTCGATTTACGGCGGATTTCATACCTATACGTTAAAAACGCGCTAGTTTATTAAGAAAGAACATTAATGACACCTTCAGATTACACTGCGCAGACAAGTGAAGCTCAGACAAAAACCAACATGGATAACATGTATCGCTGGACGCGCCATGTTTATGATCTAAGCCGCAAATACTATCTTCTTGGCCGCGATCAGATGATTGATCACCTTGATATCAAAGATGGTGAACGCGTATGTGAGGTTGGCTGTGGCACAGCGCGCAATATGATCAAGACCGCAGAAAAATATCCAGACGGTGTGTATTACGGATTTGATGCTTCTGAGGAAATGCTCAAAACCGCGCAAACCAATCTGGAACATGCGCAGATGAGTAACAAGATAAAACTTAAGCAAGCTTATTCTCAATCCTTTGATCCAAAAGAACTTTTCGAATTAAAAGAGCCTTTGGACAAAATTATATTTTCCTATGCGCTTTCGATAATTCCACCATGGCCCGAATCACTTGACCATGCGTTGGAATTGCTTCCTTCAGGCGGTCAGATCCATATTGTTGATTTTGGCAGCCAAAGTGAGCTCCCAGAATATTTCCGTAAATTCCTTTTCTGGTGGTTGAAAAAATTCCATGTCTATTACAAGCCGGAAATCCTCTCTTACCTCAAACGAATGGATATTGAGAAAAAAGGATCGTTAGAGGTTCAAACTTTGTATAAAGGCTACGCTTACCGCGCAATCTTTACCAAAGCCTAGATCTTACAGCTATAAATCGTTAAACTTCCCTTATTCGTGAATTAAGAGAAGAACTTTACCACTTATGAGCCAGCGACCTTTTGAGCTTGATCCTTTATTTCGTGGCCTAACCTCCCTACCTGGTTTAGGCCCGCGCAATGGCAAACTGACTGAAAAGCTGGTTGATGGCCCGCGCGTGGTTGACTTGCTCTTTCATGGGCCAGTTGATTTTATAGATCGGCGCTTTACTTGCCCACTATCAGAAGCGCCCAATGGCAAAGTTCTGACCACGCAAATTCGGGTCGAACAACACCATCCTAATTCCCGCAAATCCTTACCTTACCGCGTAAAATGCGTGGATGAGAGCGGTGAGGTTATGCTGGTCTTTTTCCATGCTAAAAAAGGCTGGATTGAAAAGCTCCTCCCCCTTGGATCAGAGCGCATTATCAGTGGCCGAATTGAGTATTTCCAAGGCATTGCGCAAATCGTGCACCCCGAAATTGTTAAACCACAAGAACGCGAAAACCTAGAAACTGTTGAACCGATTTATCCTTTAACCGCCGGAGTTACCAACAAAGTCCTGCGCAAAGCCATGAAAGGTGCCCTTAGTTACGTTCCTAAGCTGCCCGAATGGATTGATGAGGCTCATAAGAAACGTGAGAGCTGGCCTGACTGGTACGATGCAATTCGCGCACTTCATGCTCCAGATAGCGAAAAAAATCTGGAACCAACGTCAAAAACACGTATGCGCCTTGCTTATGATGAACTACTCGCCAACCAACTCACCTTGGCTTTAGTTCGTGATCGGCAAAAGAAGATTAATGGCCGCGTATTTAAACCTACTGGCGACTTACGCAGTAAGATCGAATCGGTGTTGCCCTTTAACCTGACAGGAGCGCAAGCACGCTCTTTGGCTGAAATTGATAAAGATATGACAGCGCCCGCGCGCATGCTCCGCTTGCTTCAAGGCGATGTGGGTAGTGGTAAAACTATTGTAGCTGTACTCGCCATGATGAACGCGATAGAAAATGGCGCTCAAGCCGCGATTATGGCACCAACCGAAATACTAGCGCGTCAGCACGAAGAAAGCTTGAAACCTTGGCTAGAAGCCGCTGGCGTACGCTGCGTAACACTTACCGGGCGTGATAAAGGAAAAACTCGAGATATCATACTTAAGCAGATCAAAGATGGCGTAGCACAAGTGATTATTGGCACGCATGCGATTTTTCAAGCTGATGTGGAATATAAAGATTTAGGAATGGCGGTAATTGATGAACAACACCGCTTTGGTGTGCATCAACGTATGGAGCTGTCTAATAAGAGCACCGGCACAGATATTCTTGTAATGACAGCGACACCAATCCCACGCACTTTAGCGCTAACCGCTTATGGAGATTTAGAAATCTCTAAACTTGATGAAAAGCCACCGGGGCGCAAACCTATTGAGACTATGTTATTTTCACAAGAAAAACTCGAAGATCTGGTTGCTGCTCTAAAACGAAAGATCGCTGAAGGCGTGCGGATTTACTGGGTTTGCCCGTTGGTCGAAGAATCAGAAGTTATGGAGTTGGCAGCAGCTGAGGAACGCTATGACGTTCTTAAAGCCACATTTGGCGAGCGCATTGGTTTGGTGCACGGACGCCTAAAACCTACTGAAAAAGATGATGTCATGGCCAGATTTGCCGGTGGTGAGCTAGACATTCTTGTCGCGACGACTGTTATTGAAGTCGGAGTGAATGTGCCAGAAGCAACGATTATGGTGATTGAGCATGCCGAGCGCTTTGGCTTATCACAATTGCACCAGCTTCGTGGGCGCGTCGGTCGGGGCATGGATCAATCATATTGCTTCTTAGTATATTCAGGGCCACTAGGTGAGATTGCCAAAGAGCGTTTGAATATCATGCGTGATACAGATGATGGTTTTGTGATTGCCGAGAAAGATTTAGAGCTGCGCGGTAGTGGTGATATTTTGGGCACAAAACAAAGCGGTGTCACTGATTTTCAGCTGGCTGATCTAGCGGTTCATGGAGACTTACTTGTGACGGCGCGTGATGACGCAAAATTAATTATCAGCAAAGACCCTAATTTAGATACTATTCGAGGCGTATCGTTAAAAACACTATTGTATTTATTTGAGCGTGATCAGGCGATTCGGTATTTCAGGGGCGGGTAACTTTTATTGATGCCACAATGCCTTACTCAACAAACCCACTACGACACATCAATTCAAAGGCAATGCGTGTTACAGGTCTGATTTTATACCAATAGCCTCTTGCGCAGCGCTCATATTTCTTAACAAAAATGCAACTGAATCAGGCTCACCCTGCTCATTTACAAAATTCACCTTCAATAAAGGAACGAATTTGGTTTTCCCAAGGAAGCTCTTCACAGTTTCAACGCTTTTTACGTTTTTAATAGGAAAACGGAAAGCTCTGCTTGGCATGAGCATGCGGAAATAAATCTCATCTTCTGTAATGCAGAAGATTCCGTTTCCACGCACTTGCGCCATTCCCAATGATTTTTGACCAAAGAAGTTTGCACGCTCTTCGCCATATTTGATCTCTTTTCCAAAGAGATCTTCCTCAGATTTCTTAATGCCAACCGCCTGCATTTTTTTGATTTTGCCAAAAACAAACTTAAACAGTACAAAGTTGATAACGAGAATAAGAGTTATAATACCTAAAACGAGAGGTAGGTTCAAAGCAATCTCCCTTCAATTTAATTAGCTGAAGTCTTTTTTTGAAACAGTATTACTCAAATTGAGTGCCGTTTTAATCCTATCAATTTCACAAACAATATCGTCCATAGTCGACACAACCTCTTCCATCTTTTCACGTGATGGCATGCCGTAAGCGCCTGATGAGTGACCATTTTGGCCTATTACACGTGCGGGAATACCAATTGCCGTAGCGCCATCAGGAATATCCATTGTGACAACAGAATTTGCACCAACTTTGGCTCGTTCACCAATCGTGATATCTCCAAGAACTTGCGCACCAGCACCTACAGTGCTCCCTTTCTTGAGAGTTGGATGGCGTTTGCCATTAACCTGACCTTCTTTACCAACACCACCTAGAGTTACACCATGATACATGGTAACATCATCTTCCACAATCGCTGTCTGGCCAATGACACAGCCAGTGCCATGGTCTATAAATACGTTCTTGCCGATATTTGCTTCGGGATGGATTTCTATTCCAGTAAGAATGCGCCCAATATTCGCAAAAAACCTCGCCAAACCACGCAACCCGATGCGCCAAATAAAATTGTTCATCCGATGAATAAGCATCGCATGGTAGCCGTTATAGGCAAATAGTACTTCAGCAAAGGTTGGGCTAGCAGGATCACGCTGCCTAATAGATCTCAAGTGGTCAAACATTCTTACGATTTCTTCCCTTTTTGACTTTTTATTGCTTCTTAAATGCGTCTTTTTGCATCATTCCTGCTTCTTATGCAAGTTGAAAAAGTTGTTCTTTTTAGCGGGTTTCTCTTGATCTTCATCACCATTACGCTCAGGCGGGGAGATAATCCCTGCGGAAACAACGAGCTTAACGCCCTCCTCCACGCTCATTTCCAAATATTTTAGTTCTTTTTTGGGAACAAATAGCAAATAACCGGACGTTGGGTTAGGTGTAGTTGGAACAAAAACATTCACTGTTTCCTGAGCCGTATGATCTTGCACTTCACCTTGAGTTACACCTGTAACAAAACCGATAGACCAGACACCTTTACGCGGATATTCAAGCATAACCACTTCACGAAATGCAGAAGACTGGCTAGCCATGATCGTTTCAAAAATCTGCTTAATTGCACCATAAAGCGTACGAATAACAGGCATTCGCTCAACAATATATTCTGATAAACCGATAAATAATCGGCCCAGAAAATTAGTCGCAAACCAGCCTATAAAGATAAAAGCAGCAATAACAACAACAAGCCCTAATCCAGGAATTGTTGTTTTAGGGTAAATTGCCTCATACCATTCTGCCGGAAGTAAATGAACAACCTTGCTATCAACAAAGCTCAAAAATATATAGGTCAAATAAATGGTAATACTAATCGGCGCTGTAACCAAAATCCCCGTAAGAAAATAACGGCGGAAACGAGCCCCCAATCCTAAAGAAAGACTCGGTTGCATTTCCTTAATCTCAGGCGACTGCTCTTTTGGGTTATCCGGCTTTGAAGGCTTATTAGGGGCCTCTTTTGTCATCGCTAATCCTACTTAAAAAAGATTTTTTTTCGCGTGCGCATACTATGACGCGATAATGTCCTCATGACAAGAATTTCCTGCGCCTATAAATTATTGCTATAACGCTACTTATTAAAAAAGCGTCCCGAGAAAAAGACGCATTTCTGACGTGTTATAATTAGGAATATAGTCATTTATTTTCTAATTGTCAAATTTTATTGTTTGTATATCTATTTTAAGCATTCAGAGCTTGCTCAATATCCTCCAGAATATCATCAACATTCTCTATCCCGATCGACAAACGCACCATGTCCGGCTGAACCCCGCAAGCTATTTGCTGTTCATCGCTCAATTGGCGGTGTGTCGTGCTTGCAGGATGAAGGACGCAGGAACGCACATCCCCAACATGAATAACCAAAGCTATCAATTTAAGGCTATCCTGAAAGCTTGTGCAAGCATCGCGCCCTCCTTTAAGACCAAAAGTCAGTACGCCACTACATCCTTTGGGTAAGTACTTACGCGACAAATCATTCGTGGAATGACTTTTAAGCCCCGGATAATTAACCCACGCTACTTTTTCATGGCTCTCCAAATATTCAGCGACGTTTAGAGCATTCTCGCTATGACGCTCCATACGCAGATGAAGCGTTTCCAACCCTTTATGCATCAAAAATGCGTTCATGGGACTCAAATAAGATCCTAAATCACGTATCCATTGCACGCGCGCTTTGACGATATAAGCCATATCCCCAAAGGTTTCCGTATAACTCATGCCATGATAACTGGGATCGGGTTCAGTCATTTCGGGATATTTTCCATTATTCCAGTCAAAATTCCCACCATCAACGATTATGCCTCCAACACTGGTGGCGTGACCGTCGATATATTTAGTAGCTGAATGAACGACAATATTGGCGCCATAATCTAAAGGACGGCACAAATATGGCGTAGGAAAAGTATTATCAACCACTAAAGGAACCTGCATCTCTTTTGCAACGGTTGCGAATGTTTCGAAATCAAGAACATTAAGCCCTGGATTACCAATTGTTTCAGCAAAAAGAACGCGCGTATTATCACGAAAGGCAGCCTTAATCTCTTCAGCTGTTGCTGATGGAGCAACAAAGCTCACCTCAACACCCATTTTAGGAAATGTGTTCGTAAAAAGCGAATAAGTTCCACCGTATAGAGTGCTAACAGCGACCACATGATGACCAGCTGTACAGATGTTCAAAATGGAAATCGTTGTTGCTGTTTGCCCTGCTGACGTTGCAAGCGCACCAACCCCACCTTCTAAAGCCTCCATTTTTTTCTCAAGCGCTTCAACTGTTGGATTGCTAATGCGGCTATACATATGCCCTTCAACCTCAAGATCAAAAAGCTTGGCCATATGCTCTGAACTATCATATTTGTATGTTGTGCTTTGAATAATAGGCAACACACGGGGCTCCGAGCTTTTGGGTTTGTACCCTTCTTGAATTGCTTTTGTTTCCAATCTCCAGCGCTCACTCATGGGCATAACTCCTACTATGTCATGCAAAACATAACTATCTCTAAAAAGGAAATCATCCTAACATGTCACATATCCATTCCTCAATGGAATGATGTGATGTGGCTACACTATTCCGGACAGAAAATGTACAAAAGTCTAAGGGGCTGTCCTAGATAATTAGCCCACATGCTGTTTAACCCATTGTCTTAATTGTGCAAATTGTTCTATTGGGTCACTGCTGTTAAATCGCCATTCGCACTCCTTCAAGAATAGCAAAAAATGCTTATTAGCAGGAATACCGTTACGAGTACCCATTGGGTGAATTTACGCATGTGCCGCTTGGCTT
>Ga0209692_10003368_pt1 | contig 15630 bp, 5 predicted proteins | sample tdDd472_FD_187129 | JGI IMG/M metagenome (GOLD analysis project Ga0209692, IMG submission 187129) | Marine sediment microbial communities from the Atlantic coast under amendment with organic carbon and nitrate - tdDd47.2 (SPAdes)... | ecosystem: Environmental > Aquatic > Marine > Coastal >...
AAACCAAGGCCGTCCAGGGTGGGTACTCACCAGAAAACGGAGACCCGCGGGTCACACCGATTGTGCAGAGCACAACGTACAAGTATGATACCTGCAAAGGCATCGCAGACCTGTTTGACCTGAAGGTCCCCGGACACATGTACTCACGGATCAGCAACCCCACCGTGGAAGTGCTTGAAAACAAAATGGCCGCCCTGGAAGGCGGCGTGGGTGCCCTTGCCCTCTCATCCGGCCAGTCGGCCTCCACCATCTGCATCTTGAATATCTGTGAAGCCGGAGACCACTTTGTGGCGCTCTCCACCCTCTATGGCGGCACCTTCAACCTCTTTAAGCACACCATGAAAAAAATGGGGATCGAGGTAACCTTCGTGGACCCCGAGGCCCCGGTGGACGAGGTTAAAAAAGCCTTCAAGCCCAACACCAAGCTGCTGTTCGGGGAGTCCCTCTCCAACCCCGGAACCAATGTCCTCGACTTTGACAAGTTTGCCGCCATCGCCCAGGCCATGGAGGTCCCCTTCATCGTGGACAACACCTTCCCCACCCCCTGCCTCTGTCGCCCCCTGGAACACGGGGCCAACATCGTGATCCACTCCACCACCAAGTACTCAGACGGCCATGCCACGAGTGTGGGCGGAGTTATCGTGGACGGGGGCTCCTTTAACTGGGCCAACGGCAAGTTCCCCGGACTCACCGAACCCGATGAGTCCTACCACGGCTTAAGCTTTGTGGAGACATTCGGCAACCAGGCCTACATCGTTAAAGCCCGGGTCCAGTGGATCCGTGACGTCGGCTGCTACATGACGCCCCAGAACGCCTTCCTCACCAACAAGGGATTGGAGACCCTTCACCTGCGCATGGAACGCCACAGCAGCAACGCCCTGGCCCTTGCCGAGTACCTGGAAAACCATGACAAGGTGAGCTGGGTCAAGTACCCCATGCTGAAAAGCGACCCCAACCACGCGTTGTGCAAAAAGTACATGAAGGCCGGCAGCGGCGTGCTGACCTTTGGACTCAAAGGCGATCGCAACGCAGCAGAAACCGTCATGAACAGCCTCAAACTGGCTGCCATCGTGGTCCACGTCTCCGATGTCCGCACAGGGGTCCTTCACCCGGCAAGCATGACCCACCGCCAGCTGAGCGAAGAGGACCAGCTCAAAGCCGGGGTCCTCCCCGAACTGGTGCGCGTCACCGTGGGCATCGAACACATCGACGACATCATCGCGGACTTTGACCAGGCATTGGGACGTCTTTAGGAAAAACGTTGCCTCCGGCGGGCAGGGGATGATCCCCTGCACCCCAAGTTGCGAATGCGCCCGGCTCTCGTACCTCGAGCCGCGCACATTCGCGATCGGGCTTCGCCACCCTTGCTGGCCAAACAGGTATTCACCTCCTCACTGTTATACAAGCGTTTGTAACTCCATCTTACATCGCCTGTAATAACTTCCGTAGGGTGCACTTGTGCACCATGTTCGGGAAATCAATGACTTCGATTTTGCGTATATATTGGTGGGATGATATCTGTCGTTTTGGTGCGCAAGCACACCCTACACATCGACGCAATCCGTGGTCTTCTGTCTAATCATTCTTTGGTTTCAGAACAATCGGTAGACAAACAGAAAAACGCATACACTTCTTAAGAAAAAGACCACAGCGTTTTGCCCCGAGGAACGAGGGGCAAAGCGCTGTGGTAAGCAGCTTTCAAGGTGGCACACCTTGCCGCCGGAGGCCATTTTTCCCGACCTTGACCGTCATCACCGAAACACCGAATTGGAATGCACCATGTTTATATTTGACGCACCGTATATCTCTGATGTGGCTGAAGCCTTTCTCATTGACTCCCAGGCCCCGCTTTTAAAAAATGATTTCTCCATGGTGTCTATTTCCCACAAGGCCAACCAAATCTCGGAAGATGAGGCCATCAAGGAGCTGGAACGTCAGAATCTCAGGTGGGTGTACAGCAACAGCGAGAACGCCATCGGCTGGATCGTAAAAACCTTCGGGGCCGATTCTGACCTGGCAAGAAAAATCGAGCTCTTTAAAAACAAGGGCACATTCCGCAAAGCCACCTCCACGCTGTTTCCCGACATCACATTTATCGAAATTCCGGCAAGCGAGGTGGAAACATTCACCTTTGACAGGGTCGGGTCGCCCTTTATCATCAAGCCCAGCGTGGGGTTTATCAGCGCAGGGGTCCATCGCGTCAACAACAGCGACGAGTGGGAGACAGTCCGGGGGGATCTTCTAAAAGAGACGGAAGAGACCGCCAAGGCCTTTCCGAAAGAGGTCCTGAGCAGCACCTCCTTTATCATCGAGTCCATCATCGACGGCGATGAATTCGCGGTGGATGCTTACTTTGACGATGAGAACAAGCCGGTCATCTTAAATATCCTGCACCACAAATTCAGCGATGAGCATGACATGAGCGACCGGCTCTACCTCACCTCTGCTGAGATCATCAACACCCATCGTGCACCCATTGAAGCCTTTTTATGCGACATCGCCACACTGGGTGATTTCCGCGGGCTCCCTTTCCATGCCGAGATTCGCATTGACGCGGAAAACACCATCCGCCCCATCGAGATCAACCCGCTCCGCTTTGCCGGCTGGTGCTCCACAGACATTGCCCATTATGCCTATGGCATCAATGTCTACGACTACTTTGCCAACAAGAAAACACCCGATTGGCCCACCATTCTTGAAGCATCGGGAACGGACACCCATGCCATGGCGGTGATTGAGCGCCCCACCCCCCTTTCGGCCAATCAACGCTTTGACTATGACAAACTGGAAGAGAGCGTCAGCTCTGTCCACGCCCTTCGCAAAATGGATTACCGAACCTTCCCGCTTTATGCCTTCCTCTTCTTTAAGGTCTCCCCGGAAACCAGCCATGAACTCGGCATGATGCTGACCTTGGATCCGGATGCCTTTGTGATCAGTCAAAAAAAGCCATAAAAAGCGCAGCTATTCAGGTCAATATTGCCTCCGGCGGCCCTGCCGGGGGCCAAACTTTTGAAAAGTTTGACAAACAGCTCTTAAAAACTTGTTGCCGGTGTGCTTTGCCCCTCCACAAAAAACACCCCCTTCGCATTGACAGCGACCTCCACCCAGTCCTCACACGACCCGAAATAAAAACGCTTCGCGTTGCGCCGTAAGCCAACGCCGTTACAGCAAAAAAGATCTGGGATGAACCCCTCCCATCATGATACTCTGCCATCCGTACTATAAAAAAGCCTTCTCAGAGGCGCTAAATAGTAACGAACAGCTCTGCCACCCCACCTCTCCAAGTAACTACGTTTAAGACCGATTTTGCATTATCTCGGCACCCCATGCGTTTTCCTTTTTTCTCAAGGGACTTCCGAGCGGGCAGGTGTATTGCTGTATCGTCACATTCGCAGCGCCTTTTTTCCATACGACATCGGTAACTATTCAGCCTGTGCCTCCGGCGGCCCTTCCGGGGGCCAAACTTTTGAAAAGTTTGATAAACAGGTCTTTATAAATGAACCCTGCAAACTCTCGATTCAAAGGCGTATGTGATTTGCCCCGAGGAACGAGGGGCAAATCACATACGCAACCTGCTTTCAAGGTGGCACACCTTGCCGCCGGAGGCATCGCTTTTCATGAATGGCCCCATGCGGTGTTCTTCCACACATAGTAAGCACCACATGCAGGTTGGCTCGACATATCTCTGTTTTACGCTTTGCTCCAGAATCCGGTTCTACAGGTGACGTTAACGTTCATCCGAAACTCATAGCTAACAGGAGGTTCATATGAAAAAAACGCCGTTAAACATCAACCAGGCCAAGGCGAGCAGTCTTGCAGAGCTTCCCGGCATCGGGGAGGGGCTCGCCAGCCGTATCCTGGCGTACAGGAAAGATGTGGGGCCCTTTCGGAACATCAACGAACTTGCAGCTGTTCGGGGAATCACGGACAGGATGGTCGGTACGTTGAAGGACAAGATCCATGTTGCGGAGTTTGCTCCGGTGATCAGGCAGGATGGGGTGGAGGCAAAGCTGATGCTCACAAGCCGGAAACCCGGTTCCTATGCAGCTCATACGGTCCAGCTGCGCCTGATGCGGCGGGAGTGGGTGGGAAAAGAGAAGGCAGGAGCCAGGCCTGTCTGGATTCTATCGCAATACGATCAGGTATTGACCGCCGAGGGCCGCGCGTCCCTTCTCCTGCCCCCGGAAAAAGAGATCAAGGACGAGGTGCAGGTGGTGGTCACCGCACCGGATGGGGAGCAGCTGCTTGTCACGGAGCTTTCCGTGAGCAGCCTTGCAAAGGGTGTGGAGCTCAAGGTGGACCCGAAGGCATACCTGGAGGTAAAGCCCAACACCGACCCGAGCTTTGGCAGGCCGCAACGCCTGCGGGGCCAGGTCATCGATCGGGCCGGGCAGAAGAAAATAAGCAACAGGCAGCTGGTGGTCTGGGCTGCGGAGAAATCCAACCCCCAGGACAAGGATTTTCGGGCGCTCCTGGTCACCCAGACCGATGTCAGCGGGCACTTTTCCAGCATATTCCCCCTCGGCAAATTCAGCGCGGCCCATGGCAGCGTCTCCATCGGAGACGAGGAGATGTCGGTCCCCATCCATCTCGAAAAGGACGGGCAGTTTCCCGGCTCCATGGTGCTGGTGGTGGACCTGCCCGAGAAGGAGGCCCAGAAAGAGGAGTGCCCCTGGGCGGGACTGGAGCCCCCGCGCGACCCGGACAACGCAGACCTCACCCGGGCCTCAGGGGTGTTTAGTGACGATTTGGGCACCGGCAGTTGTGTGGACTTTACCAAGCCGGACCGCACCTTGGAGGAGTTCACCTTCTCCCACGTGATTCGAACCACCGAACCAAAGATCAAGAGCGTCACCCTTGAAGAGCCGGCCAAGGTGGACCTGGGGAGCATCACCCACCTCTTGCCTCAGATGTCCGCGATGACCATTGCGGATCATGGGGCCTCCGAAGACGACGCCCAAAAGAAAATGATGAGCGCTTTCGCCCCAACGGCAGAGGGCGATAAGAAAGCAAGTTTGGCATCTGCCCAGGTGGACGCCAGAATTGTCCGGACCCTTGCCCAGGACCCCGATGGATTCAGCCTCACAAACCTTGCCAGCGCGTTGCAGCTCAGCCGGCAAAAGGACCTCGAGCGCCTCCTTGGAAAACTGATCCGGGTGGCACCGGGACGCGAGGTCCTGGACGGCCAGAACCCTGTGGACTGGGACGAAGACCCGACGGTTTACCAGGCATGCACCATTGCCCACGGTCACCTGCTTCGCTTCAAGCAGGAGTGGGTGGCCGACGGCTACTCCATGGGCAACCTCCTCTACAGCCTGCCCCTGGCACCTGCCCAGAAAAAGCAGATCGCCATTGTGGACTGGGAGCGACGTGAGAGCACCACCCGAAGTGAGTCCCAGGAAGCGTTTGAGTCTCTGGACTCTGACCTGACACGCGACAGGGACATCAACGAAATTGTCACCGGAACCCTCCGGGAAGATGTGCGGGGTGGTTCAAAGGCATCCACGGGTTCCTTTGGCGGCGGCTTGGGATTGGGCGCCATCATCGGCCCCGTGGGCGGATTGCTCGGCATAGGCGGGGGGAAAAGCAGTGCCAGCTCAAGCGCCTGGCAAAACTCCTCCCGGGACACCACAGCCAGCAGCCTCCAGCAGCTCAGGGACCGAACCATCCAATCGGCATCGGCCCTTCGCTCACAGCGGGCAACGGTGGTCCAGTCCGTGCGCCAGGGGGAGCGCATGACCGTGGAGACAGAGACCGTTGCCAACTACAACCACTGCCATGCCATGACGGTGCAATACTTTGAGGTGCTCCGCCACCTGCTGGTGAAACAGCGCCTCGTGGATGTTCAGGAGTGCCTCTTTGTGCCCCTTTTGATGAGCCGCTTTGACCGGGCCAAGGCCCTTCGCTGGCGCGACACCATGGTGCCGTATGTCCGCGACAGAAAACTCCGGCGCGGGTTTGCCGCCATGGAGCGAATTGCCGCCAGCTACCAGGGAAGCGATCTTCCCAATTGCACCTACGCCGATGAGAGCCTTGAGCACGTGAGCGGTGAACTCTACCTGCGCTTTGAGCTGGCCCGCCCCAAAGACGAGTCGGACGAGTTCCACCCCATCAACTGGGTATGGCTACCCTTTCTCATGCCATCGCTGAGTGCCATCGAGTTCCACAGAACCTTCCTCGACAAACAGGAGTCCAAAGACAAGATCTTCCTGGAACAACTCGGTCCCAAAATTGCCCGGAACTTTGCGCAGATGCTCCAACTTTCGGCTGTTCTGGAAAATGGAAGCGAGGTGCTCCTCCCCATGGACCCGACCCTCATCTCTGACTTCAAGAACGACCGACGGCTCTATGTCACCCTCAACCTGTCGGATGAGCTGCCCCCCATCACACGAAAGGACATCAAGTACATCAAAATCAGCAATCGAAACGAGGAAGGCGTTGCCCTTGAGGATCTCCTGCCCACCGGATCCAGGGTCATCGTGGAGTCGGGCAACATGCGCTACCGCACGAATCATCACAGCGGCTACCTGTTCAGGAACTCCCGCATCAAAAATGACCTGACGACCCAGGATGATGTGCGGCTCTTCACCCCCCTGACCCACCGGGAACTTCGCAACCCCAAGCAGGAGGACAAGGAGTCTGCCAGACTGCTCCTCGACTACCTGAATGAACACATCGAGCGATTCCACCATATCATCTGGTGGCGCATGAGCCCGGACCGCCGTTACATGCTCTTGGATGGCTTCCAAGCCCCGGGGGGCATCGGGCGCAGCGTCGCCTCGGTGGTGGACAACGAATTGGTGGGAATTGTGGGCAACAGCCTTGTGATGCCTGTCTCCCGGGGCTTTCACCTCGACCCCACCTTCAGGCAGAACAAGGAGAAACCCGTTGACCTGCTGGAACACTATCAGCCCACCACCCCCATAGAGCCCATGCGCGTGGCCATCCCCTCCAAGGGAGTCTATGCCGAAGCGGTGATGGGGGCCTGCAACAGCTGCGAGCACAAGGAAGAAGACCGCTTCTGGCGCTGGCAGGAGGCCCCCATCCCGGACACCCCACCTGCCATCGGAACCTCCAGTACAGACACCCGCCGCAGCGATCCACCCGAGATGGCCGCCAAAGATTACCCGGCCCCCATCATCAACCTGCAGAACGCTCCGGCAGCTCCCGATCCGGCTGGCGTCAATGCTGCCTTGAGCCTTCTCGGAAAATCTGACCTCTTCAAAGACATCACAGGGTTGGAAGGAAACCAGAAGAGCGCCCTGGCAGCGCTTCAAAGCGCCATGGGCACCGCTCAGTTCTTTGGGGGGAAGGCAGCCAGCCTGGCCCTGCAGGGAGCCATGCAAAAAGACATCGATAAAACCCTGCGCACCATTACGGATGCGAAAAAATCAGGGCTCATTGATGATGCCCAGGCAAAGGTCCTTGCCCAGAACGCCATCCAGGGCATGGTGGGGGGCAGCACAAAAGCCGGGACCAGCCTTGCCAGCCAACCCGAGGTGAAAAAGCTCCTTGAAAAGAGCGCCGAGGGCAACAAGAAAACCAAGGTCGCTTTGGAGCGCAACGAGGGCGGAGCCAGTGAAAAGGTCAACATCTCGCAATCCTCTTCGGCCACACCTGCCACCGGCCCGGGAGGGGCGCCCACGCCCACAACCATCGGCAAAAAATCCACCAAAGCAGAGGCCCGCGCCCATATCGCCACGACCCGGGTAAGCCAGGCCACCAGCCCATGGAAGATCGACAGGGCAGCGTTTCTGAATCGCCTGGAGGAGCTGGTCAACAAGCCGGAGCTGGTCGATCAGGCCAAACTCAGCCTCTGCGGCCCCGCCGCATTTCTGAGGGTCTGGCTGGCCCGCGATCCCCTGGCAGCCACCGAGTTCGCCTGCGAGCTCTACAACACAGGCAAAAGCAAGATCAACGGCTACAAGGTGGAGCCGGACTCGGATTCCCTTCTGGCGGAAAACTACGCGACCCTGAAGGAGACCTACAAACCGGGGTTCACCCCGGTGGCCGAGTGGATGCTCATGGGATCTCTCCGGGATGCGGAGAATTTCTGGAATGATTACGAAGGAAAGCCCGAAGAGAACGTTGCCGCCATCACAACCTCGGGGGAAGTTCAGGAATGGTTGGAGGCCACAAAGCTGTACCGATCGGTGAAGGACGAGGGGAACTTTTACCTGACCAAGGGGGTAAACCACGCCCTTGCCCAGAGGCCGGCGCCGTCAAGGGATGTCATCCTCCTGATCAACGGGCGCATTCTTGACGAAATGGACGAGAAGACAGGAGCAAGAAAATCCAGTGAGTTTCTCCTGAGCGCCTTCCCAAACCACTTTATCGTTCTCACTGCCCCCATTGCCAGACTCCCGGGGGATCTGCTGAAGATAAGCTGCTGGTCCTGGGGAGCGCACACCACGGGCACCGTGGCGGAAAATATCTTTGAGGCCAACTACTACGGCGCCGTCATTGCCGAAGGATAACACGGGGTCGCGAATGTTCTCATGCCTCATGGACACGACAAAGCCTCCGGCGGCCCTGCCGGGGGCCAAACTTTTGAAAAGTTTGACAAACAGGTTTTGAGCGCAGTTTCGATTGCATCACCGATATTCGCAACCCATGCCGTTTGGTCTTAACATGTCTGTGGCTCCCTTTTCCCTTAGCCCCTGCGGGGCTAAGGGAAAAGGGAGCCACAACCGGAAAGTTTTCGGGGCTCATTTCAAAAATCGACCCGCCGGAGGCATACTGAATAGTTACAAACATTCTGCGCCAGCTCTCGCCCCGAGGAACGAGGGGCGAGAGCTGGCGCAACCTGGGGTCCAGGGGATCATCCCCTGGCCGCCGGAGGCCTGCTCTTACCTTTTCTTTTTCCCCAGAAACACTGCATGTCGATACCCCCCTTTGCCGGGACGTTCGCAGGTGGTGGCAAAACCGCCTTGCGTCATGCGTTTGGCAAAGCCTTCGTCATAGGTCTCGCCCCAAACGGCGAGGGTGCCGCCGGGTTTGAGGCAGGCGTGGGCGCGTCCGATGGCACGGCTTCCATAGAAGGGGTCGCTCTTTTTATCCGTGCGGGCGTGGGGGCCCCGGTAGAGATCGAGGATGATGGCATCGAAGCGCGGGGTGTTCGTCTCTTTGGCGGTGTTGATGATGAGCTTGGCGACATCGCCCAGGGCAACAGTCACCCGTGGGTCTGAGACGGCCCCGTTGGTAAGAGAAGCAAGGGGCCCCTTGCACCACGTGACAATCTGTTCGCTGAGCTCCGCCACCACCACCTCGGCTGTTTCCGGAAGGGCATCAAGCACGGCCCGAAGGGTGCAGCCCATGCCCAGCCCGCCCACCATGACCCGAGGGGCCGGATGGTTTTCAAGCCCCTTGCATCCAAGGGCCCCCAACGCCATCTCGGATCGCTGGGCCATACTGTTCATCAACACCTGGGATCCCAGGGTGATAATAAAATCCCGTTCTCCGCGCTGCCGCAGCTCCAGGGTTTCGTCGTCGGTGGTGAAACGGTCTAAGGTCTTCCAGGGTAAAGCCATGGGGATAAATCCTTCAGGGGCCTCAAGGGCACCCCTGGTATGTTGAAAAAAGGTAAAAAGCCTCCGGCGGCCCTGCCGGGGGCCAAACTTTTGAAACGTTTGACAAACAGGTTTAAAAATGGTTCAGGCAACGCCAATTTTTTTTGGTAAATCACATATTTTCGGGTTGTTAAGATCGCAACAGCCTTTCTTCAAAAAGCGACCCGCAAGAGGCAGCATTTTGATTCAACTTATTTTGTGTTCGTTCCTTAGGCTAAAAACACCTTGAAAGCTGATTACCGTAGCGCTTTAACCCTCGTCCCTCAGATCAAATCACAGCGGCGAATTTATAAAACGTGTTCATTTATTTTTGTGCCTGCCACCAACTCTCTAATCCGAATTCGCCCAGAACAAATGCATGGGCTTGAAGGCTCTCAGAACCGGGCGAGATTGGCTGAGATGCGACGGCACCACGAATGTTGGTTCCTGTTGGGAGTGAACATGGAACGATCTTTATATCAACCGCGCTCTATTTTGCCATGAATCTTTTTGAGAAGGGTTGGGGTGAAGCATAGGACGAATGATATGTCGAGACACAGAAAGCAACGGCCCCATATGAGATGGTCATGATCCAAAAGTCATCACATATCACACATGGATCCCCAGGGCAGCATAACTTGACGGCCGGAATTATTCTGGCAAAAATCTATCTGATTTCTGGTGGCATCCATGATTCGACTTACGCGTAAAACCACGAAGATCACGAAGCGACCTTCGGGCTACACGAAGGAATTTAAACAAACTCGGCAGTTGTTCTCGGGCGAAGCCCGTCAGCGAATGTGATCGACCTGAGGAACGAAGGTCGGGAGCATTCGCAAACCTGGGGTGCAGGGGATCATCCCCTGCCTTTCTATTTCACAACCACTTTGACGATGTTGCCTGGAAGCATGTGGCCGGTGTTTTCGAACATGACGTTGAAATAGACGGCACTTGTGACCCCCGGCATTTTATCGCTTAACAGCTGAGGCACGCGGAGCTGGACCTGGCCTTTTGCGGAGAGTGTTCCGGGGATGGATTTTCTGGTGGCTCCGCCGTAGAGGCGTATTTCTTTGTCTTCGGTAAACAGGGAGGCTTTTTCGGCTTCCACGTAGACATCCACCCAGAGGTGGCTCAGGGAGGAGCTGGTTAATATCGATTCCCCGGAGTTCAACACGGAGCCCTGGGTGACAGTGACATCGGTGATGATGGCATCAAAGGGGGCTGTGTAGGTTGCCGAGCCATATCTCTTCTTCAGCTGGTCCAGTTGTGTCCTGGCTGTTTCGATCTCGGAGAGAAGGCTCTGGTAATCGGTTTTTGTTTTGATGGAATCACGCATCAGGATGGATTCGAGTTTCCGGGCCTCTTTCTGCGCTTCGGCCTCTGCTATTCGATTGGCTTTCAGTACCTGCTGATAATGATCCCGGGCCAGGACATAATCGTTGTAGCGCAGTTTTTTTTCGGTCTCTGCGGCTTTGACCTGGGACAGGGTCGCAGCATCAAGTTCATAGAGTTTCCGGAGGTTGTTGTAACGCTCGCGTTTCGCCTCATAGAGGATTTTTAAACGGCTCTGCTCATACCGAGCCTCGGATTGGAGCCGCTCACGTGCTATGCCGGTCCCCTGCTGCTTTAATCGCAACAACTCCCTTTCATTTGCCAACGGATCAGCGTAGCCCCCTTCCTCAGCCGGGCCGGACACACTTTGGATAAGATCGTACTCCGCCATTTTGGTCTGCAGGTTGACCTCAGCCGCCCTGATCTGGGCCTCGCCTTCGATGGAGAGTTGGGTAAACAGAACATCCCCCTTTTTAACGACATCCCCTTTTGAAACCAGGACCGTCTGAATCTCGGTGGGGAACCCGGCGGTGACCTCCGCTGTACTTCCAGAGACAATGCCGTAGGTGTAGAGGGTGTTTCTTTTGTAGAGGGCAACCCCTGCGGTAAGAATCGCCAGCCCGATAAGAATTGTGGCACCTGTTTTAAAGACGGGTGTTTTCCGCCTTTGAAACTCTTTCATCTCTGTCTGGGCCGGGGTGACGGGTTGCTGCGATTTGACGCCGTTTCTGAACGATATCTTCATGGTATCACCTGACCCCATTCAACATGGGTTTTAACGCTGAGTAATCATGGAACGAAAGCCCCATATATCCGGGTGTTCCAAGAAATTGCCCCGAAAGGGTCTCCACAACCTGCGCCCATTCATCTCTATCCATGGGATAAAGGGTATCCGAAGGCGGTGCCTTGCTGGAAAATTCAAGCCCGACCTCTATGGGGCCAGCAGCTTCCTCAAGGACTGTTTTTACAGCGTTGATGGTTTTGCCCGGGTCATTAAAGTAAGCCATGACCGTAATCCCGTCGGTAAGACGGGCGATCTGGCGCATAAGGGCTCTGTGTTGTTCCTGGGAAAAGTATTTGACCGGACAATCCACCCACAGGGGCATCACATCATCAATGCGGGTTTCAGCCCGCTTCAGAAGCCGAAGGTAGCTGCGGTTCAGAACTTCCCGCACCTCGCTGTCCGTCTCCCACCCCGGGATAGAGTGGGGCTCCAGGTCAATTTTGACACCGCTAATTTTCGGCTCAAGCCTGTTTTTCGAGGCATTGAACTGGTTGATCCGGTCGATACCGCGCGTCAAATCCTGGATCCCTTTACTGTCCGTAAGCCACTCGGGCTCCCCAAGCAGGGCCCAGACCTCAATCCCCTCTTGTGCGCATGCATTCAAAAAGAGGGTAAACCGTTCTCGAAACATCACGTCGGTTAAAAGCCGTGAATCTGAGTAGAGATACGCATAGACCCTGTTTATGTTGCCTGCCTTTGCTGCGCGAAGAAACGCCGCTGTTCCGGCAGGGGTTTCAATTGCCGCCTTTGTTTCCCACAACCAGAGCGACGCCATCGTCTGATCCACGTGTTTGGATGAAAACCCTTCAATCTGCTCCGGAAGAAACGTCGAGCGCCCCGTTTCCCGCCACACATTCACATACCGGATGCCCAGGTCTTTTCTCACCTCGGCCAACGCTCCTGCGGCGAAGAGATACTCCTGAACAGCGGTATTTACAGCCAGGGGATCTTGCTGTGCCTCCTCGTCCAAGGTATCGATGGACTCATACAACCGGGCCACCCTGGCCCTTTCCAGGTAGTATCTGGTGCTTGCTCTCTTGGCCAGGTAATCATTTTTGGCGGCCTTGAAATCCATGAGGGCCTCGTCAAGGGAGAGCTGCACCTCGCCGGACACGATCCCGAGGCGAATCCGAAGGGAATCTTTAATCTGCCGCCAGTATTGCTTGTGAAGCCTTGCGGATTTTCTATTGGCCGTTGAGACGCTGCCACTGAGCGTGAGGTTGATGTTGTCTGTCACTGCGTTGCTGGTGCTTCGACCGGTGTATTCATACTCTGCCGACACGTTCAGCCTGCCCCGGACGGCAGGGCCTGCAGACTCCAGGAAATAGGCTTTTTTCAGTTCACTGGTGACGGCCTTGATCTGCGGGTGGTTTAACACGGCAAGGTCATGCAACTCACCTTCGTCATGGAATGCTGCTTTATCCATGAACAAATCATCCCGGGCCAGGGTAATTCGAGTGCCCTGTGAGAGCCCGCACAGATGCTTCAGGCGGCGCTTGAGGTAGTGGATCTGCTGCCGATTGTGTGCCTGCTGCGCCCTGCCGGCGGCCAAAATTCTATCTGCCGCAAGGAGCTCAACCCCGTAGGCCTCTCCCACTGTTTTCAGGGTTGAATAGTGGCTTGCCCGCTTGCCATAGGCGGTCATCAACTCCTCCCAGACCGCATCCATCTCGTTTAAGTAGGTAATTTCAAAATAGAGCTGAAGGGCTTCTGCGACCCGCTCATTGATCTCATTGTCGAGCTGGTTTTTGGCTGTTTCCGCGGTGAGTTGGGCCGCCCTTCCCAATTCCGTGTTTCGCCTGAGATCAAACAGGGGCTGCACAAGACCGACCAGGCCGTCTATCAGCGTTTGGGAAACAAAGCCCCCCTGATTGCTGAAAAAACCTGCAGGGGAGACGGTTCCGATCTCAAAATAAAACGAGGGGTAATTGGGAAGCGTGGCAATGCCCACCTCCACAAGGGCGGCGGCAAAGAGCGCACGTTGTAAACTGACCTGTGGGTTTTGCGCCGTGACAAGGGAGGCGATATTTCTTACATCCATCGTCTCCGGCAGTTTGACGACCACAGGGGTGGAGGCGCCATAGGCATATCGGCTTGTGAGGATGTACGGGTTCTCACCCATCCCCTCGTTATCGGAGCGGCTGTAATCCGTCACACTGCCATCATCAGGGTCCAGCCTGAAGAGGGACTGGTACCCCTTTTTGTCGGACTCAAAGATCAGGGTGTTTCCATCTTCCGAATAGATGCGGGCGATCTTGCCTGCATCGTCCAGCGCATGTTCCTTCAGATTCTGCCCATTTTGATCAACGGACATCAAGCTGTGGGCCCCATGTTCATTCCGGGCCAGAAAATAAACCAACCCTTTTTTCCGAAGATGCACGGGGAGAAAGGGATCACCAGCGATCCCCCGCACCTTCTTTTTTCCAGCAAACCAAATCTCCCCTGCGCTGGTGTATTCAAAGGCAAGTCGCATAAGGGAGAGGTCCCGGTCCCCGGGAAGCCATTTGCCACCATCTGAGAGGGCTTTAAACAGGGAAAACGTATGGGGCTGTTCCGCCAGCGATGGGTCGATCCCGTCGTCCCCTTCAGGCAGCCGGATCAGTCTAAATGTCTGGGGGTCAAAATAATGAAGGGCACCATGCCCCCCGTCGGACTCGGATACCTTAAAAAAAACGATGCTCTCCTGTACCCAGATCTGAGGGGGCTCTTCCGACTCCGGAACACGTCTAACCGATTGGTTTTCTACCCGGAACACGATCATGTCGTGCTCGATGGTTCCAAGGGTATCGATGAGAGCTTGCTGCCCCATGTACACAGGTTCCATCAGCTCTCTCACCAACGCCACATCGGCGTCCTGGGATACCGACTGGCGGTTCAGGGTGGTGCACCCCGAACACAAGATGACAAGGAACAAGGCAAGGACTTTTAGGGGAAGTCTTCCCAGGAGCATGTCCCTACTCATCGCCAAGGTCCTTCATGGCAAGGGAAATGACATGTTCGGCAGACTCATGGGCGGGGTCCCCTTGAACCGCACTGAAGGTGACCTCGGGTTTGCAGAGATCGTAGAGATATTCGAGAGCCTGAATGTTGTTGTTGATTCGTTTTACAACGATGATGGCCCCTTCAAGGTTTGTCTCGGCAAGGATAATGCCCAACGTGTTGGATTCCCACACACAGGTGGTATCCAGTTCTCGCAAGTCCTGGGTCAATGCTTTAAAGATGCTGTTTACATACCAGGTGACCCGGTCCGGATGGTTCCTCTGAATTTCATCAATTTTTTCGATTCGAGCAAGGACCAGGGTGAACTCCGATTTGTATCGCTTCATCCGAATAAGCTCACGCTTCAGCTCGATCTCAAAATACTGTTTGTTGTACAGGTTCGTGTGATGATCGTAGAGAAAGGCGGTAAGATCCACCCCTGTTATCTTTCCGCTTCGTACCGCTTCCCATGCATATTCGGTCATTTCGTAAGAGTAGATGTTTTTTTCCACGGTTTCACCCGGCCTGCAAATCAACCCGCACACCAGGCATTCGAGTTCCACAACAGGTTCCGGCACAATGCTCAGGCAACTTGCGCACTTGAAATAATCGGAGGGTTTTTCATAATCGATGCCGATATGCCGAAGGGTCTGTTCACATTTGGGGCAGACAAGGTCCGTGCCCACCCTGAAGCTCTCTAAAGAATCCACGTGGCCGCACTGAAAATGGTGAATCATCTGCCCTTTGACAATATCAATGGCGGAACAGACGGGGCATACCTCACGGTAGTTGATCTGGTACGAATCACAGAGCCCGCAAAGCCTCACCCGGTTTCTCAGCCTTTTGATAAAAAAGCCCCTTTCGGCAAGGGCATCGAGGTAGTCCTCCACATTTTCAAGTTCATCCGTAATTTTTATGACATCGGGATAAAAATGACCGGTGGGTTTAAAGGGAGACGAGACAGGCTCAAGGGCCGTAACCCCGCTG
>Ga0209692_10003369_pt1 | contig 15629 bp, 11 predicted proteins | sample tdDd472_FD_187129 | JGI IMG/M metagenome (GOLD analysis project Ga0209692, IMG submission 187129) | Marine sediment microbial communities from the Atlantic coast under amendment with organic carbon and nitrate - tdDd47.2 (SPAdes)... | ecosystem: Environmental > Aquatic > Marine > Coastal >...
GGGTTGTCTTAATGAAGGTTGGCTGAGGACGGGTGACTTGGGTTTTCTTCAAAATGGGGAACTCTACCTGACCGGAAGATTAAAGGACATTCTCATAATCCACGGGCACAATGTCATGCCCGATGAACTGGAACAAATCGCTTATAGCATTACAGGTGGCGGTGGAAGGAACCGCACAGCCGCCTTCTCCATCCCGGGCGAATCGAGTGAACGCCCAGTTCTTTTAATTGAAACCGATGAAAGGGATCCAAAAAAACTACAAATGATGGAACAAGAGGTTAAAAGGGAAATTGGAAGAGCCTTAGCCATGAACCTGGCCGACTTGCTATTCTTGAAGCGCGGCAAAATCTCCAAAACCTCCAGCGGTAAAGTACGACGTCAGGAGATGAGACGAATCTATTTGCATGAACACATTGAGCGGATTATTTAAGGTATGTAATAAAAGGAGTACATAAACCATGAATTTTCGAGAAAAAACGAAAGAAATCATTGCAGATATCTGTGGCATTGAACCGGCATCCCTATCTGAATCCATGGATTTCGTGGGGGATCTCGGAGTTGATTCCGTCAAGGCCATGGAGTTGATAGTCGCTGTTGAAGATCACTTCGATATTGAACTCGGTGAAAAGATTGAAAATGGGCTCAATTCGGTGGGTGAGTTATTGCAGGGCGTGGATGAGTTATTGCAAGGGGCCAACTCCTAAGCCGCCCAAACAATCCATTTGGCCACATGTGAATGTCGTTCTCCACCCCCAGTTATTTGGACAAACTTGATGATGGAAAACCGAATCACCAGGAGCACCCTTTTTGAAACAATCAAAAGCGCCAAAATCTAAATCACGGAACCTAGACGTCGCAATAACCTTCCTGGCCTTTCTAATTTTGAAGGTTTTGTATATGACCCTGAGGAAGCGTTTTATTCATGAAGATCGAATCAATGCCTATTTCAGGCAGGATAAACCCTTCATCCTAACCTTCTGGCACAATCGAACTATGTTGGGACACCTGGCCTACTCCCAACATAAACCAGCTGGTAGAAATCTCTGCGTCACTATTAGTCAATCCAGAGATGGGGAATTAGCATGTAAAGTATTAAAAAGGCTAGGGTTGGATTTTGTTAGAGGATCTAGTTCTAGTCACGGACTCAAAGCGCTCTATGACTTGGTTAAGAAGAATAAACATGGATATGATTTGGCCTTTGCCCCGGACGGCCCACATGGGCCCATTTACAAGGTGAAGCACGGTGTCCTGGGCGCCGCCAAAATCACGGGATCTGACATACTTCCAATCAGTAGCCTTGCAGAAAAGAAAATAAGATTGAAATCCTGGGACAGAATGATTGTTCCTCTCCCCTTTTCAAAAGTTTATTTTATCTATGGAACCCCACTTCAGGTTCCTAAGGATTGTACGGATCAAGATTTGGACATAGCCGCAAACACCCTCGAAAAGGAACTGAACAGGCTGGAAGAAGAAATCACCTCAATTACCGGAGTACAAAAATGACAACAAAGCCAAAATACATGTTTGGGACCCTGTTCTATGAGGCGACCCGGCTGTGTAACTTTTCCTGCCATATGTGCATGGCATCTAGCGACAACTCAAAGATCGTAAAGGAAAGCGTGAAGAAGCAACTGACGACCGACGAGATCGAAGAGCACATTCTTAAGACTGCAAAGGATATCGGGATCCATACGATCACGTGGAGCGGCGGAGAATTCATTTTGAGGAAAGACGCTATTGAAATCATACGGCGTGCGGCACGATATGGCTATAATTCGACCGTCTGTACTAATGGCGAAAAGGTGACACCTGAACTATTGATGGAACTTCACGAAGCATCCGGTGGCACCCTTGTGGTCGCTCTGGGTATCAATTCACTGACACCGGAAAACGCCGAAACACGAGATGCCGACAGTGAACTGGCCCTAAGTGTTCTGGACATGTGCAAGGAGTTGGGCATTCGAAGGCATGTAGTCGTCACCGTTGGCCAACACAATGCCGATAACGTTGGAGATACCCTGCAGTGGCTGGAAGACAACATGATTCCCTACAATCGTTCCCCTTTCACGGCGCGCGGAAGTGGCCGCAAAGAGTGGGAGTCCATGCGAATCCTCAAGGAGGACATGGAGGCGAAAATCCATCCTGCACTCATGCAGCACCCAATTGGATATATTAGTTACACGCCGTTTTTTCTCTCTCCTGAAGTCCATGACAATTTCTCAAAAGGTGAAAAAAATGTCACAGTACCTCAAAATCCACCCATAGGATGCTGGTGCGGAACCTGGCTTGGAATCACTGCAGAAGGCGACATTTCGCCTTGTGGCATTTTGATGGACGAGGTGAGCTGTGGAAATGTCAAAGATAAGCCACTTGAACAACTTATCGATGAGAGTCCAATCATGCAAAGTCTGCTCGACCGAAACCAACTCAAAGGGAAATGTGGACGTTGTCGTTACAAATTCACCTGTGGCGGGTGCAGGGCAATGGCCTATTTTGAACATGGAGATATTCTGGAGGAAGATCCTACCTGTTTCTTCGAACCAGAAGACGAAAACACCGTGTGCGAAAGGGAAGAATTGACCAATAAAATGTTCAAACGCTATGTCTTTATGATCCGCCAGGCAGAACGTCAGCGCACTCGAAACAGTTCGGATAGCAGGTGAGTTAGGGTTTCCAGAAAACAGACATCCTCTTTCTGTGACTTCACCCCGCCGGGTAAGATGCCTTCTGGGCCAAGAAGTACGCCTTTTGGGGCTCTTGATACAGAAACGAGCCTCCAACAAGGGAGGCTCGTTTATTTCCAACTTATTGGGAACAGACGATAGATGCCAAGCGAAATGCCCACCAGATATGGCCTATTTCAATAGGGTTTCATGATGGGGTGTTTCACTCTATCAGTTACAGCCTCCTGTACGGATAAAAAGGAAGTCTCTAATATCAACACGTCCATCGGCATTGGGATCGGAGGAAAGATCCTGGCGCCAGTTCGGAGCAAACGCTTGAACATCTTCATAGTTATTGCATCCGTCACCGTTGTAGTCAAAATACTGGGAATTTGCCGCCGTCAAGACCAGGGCCCGGCTTTCAAAAGAAGTACCATAGACCAGGTCATTCACTTCAATCCACACTTCTGTAAGGAGGTGATTCGATGGTGCGTCAAACGTCAAACTCGAGGAAGTAGATTGGTGCGACACAGTGGGAGATACAAACCATGTCACATTGATCGAATCAGGATCCCAGCATTCCAAAGCGGGGAGGAACTCTAAAGGCGCGATTCCCTGAACCTGGGCATTCGGAGCCAAAACCATATCACCGCTGACATGTTGATATACCTGAACGACCTCTGCATGTTCGGCGGAATGGCTTGCACCGATTAGCAGTGGAGGACAGCCTGCTTCCAACACGGGTATGACACCTTTGACATAATCTTGGGCACTTGAATCCGAATCCAGGAATTCAACCAGCGGCTCTTGGATGTTCAAGAAGCCGTCAGCTGTACCCTTGAACACGACAACCGTAGTTTTATCTCCAACGATTTGCCTGCTGAACAAGTCCCCGTATCCATCCTGATTGATATCATAGACATAATAAGGAACCTGCTTCGACTGGTGTGTAAGAGTGGTACTTGCATTGATGTCAAAACTTGACGAGCCTGGCAACACAAATATCTTCTTTCTATCAGTGGTTTTGGAAAAAACGAGGTCATCGATGAAGTCGCCGTTGAGATCGCCAACCGCCATCAAGCTGAGGTAATCAAATCTGCGATTCGCATCTGGGCTTGTTGGGTAAGGATCACCACCGAAAAATACCAACAACTCCCTCTGGGGGTAGCCCGTGGTAATCAAATCCTGGATTCCATCGTTATTGAGATCACCCACTTGGATACTTTTTCCCAGCATATAATCATCCACGGTACCTCCCAACGTGATGTCAGGCGTCGAATCAAAAAGATGAGGATCAGAGCTCCCTCCACCGAAATAGATAAAAATCCTTCCGTAGTAGGCCGTGTTATTGATCAATGAATAAGGAGCGCTGACAATAAGATCTTCAACGCCATCACCGTTGACATCACCGACATCCATTTGACTGGCCAGGCCATAGGGCTCACGAGGGCCAACCTGTTTAAAAAAGGGAGCGGAGGTGTCCAATCCGGTACCATCCTGACGGCTGAGAAAAACCATGAAATAACCCTTTTTATACTGCCACGAAGTCGATCCACTGTTCGGGGTGCCAAGCGCCAGATCGTCGTATCCATCATTATTGAAGTCGGCTATGGCCGCCCGCACCAGACCGCGTTTTCCCTGATAGGCTTTGTGTTGACCTTCAATGGTCTGGTCGGGAACCTGCGAGTAACCGTTTCCAGACCCGTAATAGATATGAGCAGCGCCCACTCGATCGCCCTGACTATTGACAAAATCACTCTCTAGCACCACAAGGTCCTCAAAAAGGTCGGCGTTAAAGTGTCCTTTGGTTACGACAACACCAAAATAACTACCTGTTTGAGCTGAGGGGCATAACAGAGTCTCGCTCGGATTAGAGACCATTGGATGATTGAGGACGACAATTAAATAAAAAAGGTTCAACATGACAACTCCTGTAACACAACGTCATTTCCATAGTCTTCGAAAGACGTCTTTTAAACAGGAATCGAATTTTAATTGGATCATCCGCCAACTTATTTTGGTCTTTTTTCTAACCAGCTTTCTACGATGGATGATAATTTGGGATTTGCTTTTATATGAGGCAGGGACGAAACCAAAAGAGGCTCCGCATCTTCCCATTTTCCCTCTTGGGCATAACACGCTCCGAGCAGGGCATTGATTCGGGCAATCCGATAGTGGGTCGATTCGTATTTGTCCTGACTCAACTCGAGAGCAAGCAAGAGTTCCCGCTTTGCGTCCTCATAACGTTTCTGACTGAAAAACATTTGGCCGAGTGTCGTTTGGTACACACCCATCATCGCGTGAGATTCTCCCAATTTCTCCCGGGCACGAGCCAAAACCTCCCTCAGGGTCTCAATAGCTTTGTCGTGACGCCCCAATTGATCCAGAGTCTGGGCAAACCCATGCATGATGGTCAGAAACAATGGGTGATTGTTGGAAAAATACGTTTGGGAAAGTTGGATGGCATGGGAGAACGCATCGTGCGCGGCTTGAAAGTCACCCAGACGCATGTGAATACCGGCCAGGGTGTTGTAATGATTGATTTGTTCAGGGTGATCCTCGCCCAGTAGCTCTTTTTCCAATTGAATAACGTGTTCCAGCTGCTCCAAAGCACGATCGAACTGTGCTTTGTGATAATAAATAATGGAAAGATTGGAGCGAATCGTCAAAGGACGTTGATGCACCGGACCATGTACCAGTTCGGAAATGCGAAGGGCTTCTTCGAACTGCGTCTGAGCCGCATCGATGTCCCCCAAATGATAGGAAACCTCCGCCATGCTGTTCAGGGTATCCGCTACGGAAGGATGTTCCTCGCCGAGTCTCAATTTCAGGCTGTTAAGCGCCTCGCTGAGGATCTTGTTCGCCGCTTCATATTCGCGATTCTCCTTGAGCGAAGAGGCGTATTGACGTTTGGCCTTAATTCGAAAAGGATGGCCCGGTTCGTAAATCGATTCAGCTAAATCGAGGACCTGTTTCGCATAGCCGGCCATGGCTTTCAAGTCTCCTTCCTCTCGGGAGACCTCCATAAGGCGACTGATGATAAATGCTGTTTTTGGGTTTGTATCTCCAAATTGGGTTCGCATTTCATCATACGCAGTCAGAAAGGAAGCTCGAGAATCCTGGTACTGGCCCTGTCTGAAATATAGATCGCCCATTTTCATGAAATACACGACATGATCGACATGGGTGGACTCCAGATAGGTTTGCCGAATGGAATTCGCCTTCTCGTAGCACTGCCTCGCTGCCTCAAACTGGGACTGGTCAAGTAAATAGTCTCCACGTAAATCATGAATCTTTGCGAGCTCGGCATGTTGTGAAGAGCGGTCAAACTCGGATCCCTGCTGGAGCAGTTGGCTTGTTCGAGAGTCTGCCTCCTGATGGTCGAACCGGTTTAACGCATTCTGTGCAAGGTCAAGCTGAACCTGGACAGCCAACCCCAATCGGTCTTCCTCGTGGAATTTAGATTCTGCTTCCTCCAAAAGGCTCTTCGCTTTTTCATAATAGCCAAGGTTTTGATAGGCTTTTCCGAGCGCGTGCAGGAGTTTTGCAGCCAAAACTACATCAACAGTGGGTTCCTTTCGTACCTTCTGTTCTCCCTGCTCCAAAAGCTCTATTGCGGATATACTCTGTGTTGGATAGAGCTCTGCATCCGCAATCTCAAAAATGTCGACGAGAAATTGTGTTGTGATATTTGCAGTATCCCTTTCTTTTCGCGCAATGTCTCGCTGAGTCACCGCCTGGGAGCGCAATATGAACATGAAAACCGAGAAAAAAACCGTGGATGCGAATAACAGCAGCACAGCACCCGCCTGCCAACGATTGCGCTTGAGAAAACAACGCAAGTTGTATAAGACAGAAGAGGAGTGCGCGCGAATAGGTTGGTAGGTTAAAAAGCGCCGTAAATCGTGTGCTAATTCGTTAACGGACGAGTACCGATCTTCCGGATGAAGCGATAGGGCTTTGAAAATCACCGAATCGAGTTCGCCTTTCAATCGATGGCGGCGATCTGGGTTCTTATAAGTGCTGAGCCACCTGGACTGCTGGAGCAGTTCACTTGGGGCTTTACGATGAAGCAGGCTGGTCACATCCAACTCACCTTGCTTTAAAAGTGAAACATGCTCTCCCGTTATTAGAAGATGGAGCAGGTTTCCAAGCGCGTAGACATCGGACTGTGCGTTAACCTTCCCTCCTTTGAGCTGTTCGGGTGATGCAAACTCAGGTGTCATCACCCAATTGAGTGGGTCTTCGAGCGGATCGGTCAGTAATTGTGAAATCCCAAAATCCAGCAGTTTGACCCGTCCATCGTGGGTAACCAAAATATTACTGGGCTTGATGTCGCGGTGGATGACCATCTCACTGTGGGCAAATTGGACCGCTTCACAAACCGTGATAAATAGTTGGATACGTTTGGTCAAACTCAACGTCTTCTGCGCGACATAAGTGTGGATGGGGACGCCCTCAATCAACTCCATAATAAAGAATGGAAGGCCATCTTCCGTGAAGCCACTGTCATACATCTGTGCGATATGGGGGTGGTTAAGTTGACCGAGAATGCGCATTTCACGAAGAAAAAGCGTGCGCTCTTTCTGAAACGTCTTAACAAGCACTTTAATGGCCACATTTCTTGTAAATTGGCCGTCATCTCGTTCAGCCAAAAATACACGCCCCATGCCGCCACGACCAATCTCCCGAACAACCCGATATGCACCGAGCCGTCGGCCCGTCAGGTCCACATCATCCTGATCTACGGCTTCCTTTAACTGAGCCCTCACTTCCTCTGTTCGGCCAAGCAGGTCTGCTGCCCTGGACTTCATCTCTAGCAGATCAGCAATTGCTTGGTAAAGAGCAGGTCGGTCCGCGCAGATCTCTCGTAAGTGGGCTTCTTGTTCAGCCTCTGGCAGAACGAGCAACTCATCCAAGATGGGATCGATTTGTTTCAGGAGTTGGGTGTCCATATCACGAATGGCATTCCTCTTTGGAATCCAGCATTTTCTTAAGATACACTCTTGCCTTGAGCCATTGCCTCTCGACGGTTCGAAGACTCATTCCTAAGGCCTGAGCCGTTTCCTGATTAGAAAGCCCGCCGAAAAAACGACAATCAACAAGATCAGCGAGACGGGAGTCGAGCCGAGCCAAACGTTCCAGACACTGGCCCAAATGAATTAGATCTACCGGATCACGATCTTCAGCCAAACCAATATTGGTCAGCGTCTGAGGATCCAGGTTCTGGCCTCGCTTCTCAGCCTGTTTACGTCGGGCATGGTCGATTAGGATAAAGCGCATGGCCCGACTGGCCATAGCGAGGAAATGAGGCTTATCCTTCACCTCAACTGTGTCATCTCCAAGCTTGAGAAAAAGTTCATGGACTAAAATCGTCGGTGAAAAGGTATTGCCTGATGACGACTTAAGACGGTGATAGGCAAGTCGCTTCAATTCGTCGTAGAGGAGATTCCAATCATTTAAAAACGCTTCGTGAGATTCTGTCATCGTTCTCCGCTCACATACCCGGGGTTTACTCAGGAATTCTAACACGGTGACTCCTGCTTCCCTAGCTCGAAGAATCAAATGAAAGTGAATAAAGCCTCTAAAAACTTACCTCACGCGTATTGTTTCACTGCGGTGCTTCTCTCAAAAGCCAAATACTTGAAGTTCTATTGACGATGAAAGCGGCATCGCCACCTACATCGCCTTTGACACAGTAATCAGATCCCTGATGCAGTTTCAATCGCACCAGAATTCGATCTGCAAAGGTTTATTTTTTAGATCATAAAATTCAAAATTGCAATGGTCGCTCAATTGCTCAATGAGCGTGGATAGAACCTGCTCATCAATGATCTGAACGGGGATTCTCAGCCCATTTTGATTGAGAATCTGAATGCCTGGAAGCCAGATCTCAGTATCACTATTGCCCGGAGCCCGAATCTCGAGGCGGTTAGTTCCTCCTGAAATTCGCATATTGGACAGGTCATACCTTGACACGTCATACTCCATACCGTTTCCATCCGAAACTTTATAGCTGTGCAAAACAGCAACTGGGTTTGAGTTCAAAAAAACCGATTGAGAAAGGTCAACATTCTTCACTACCTGCGTCCCACTGCATGAGATCGGCTTGCTGACCACAATCTCAAGATAATCTCCCGTTGTCGTTTGAAGTTGGTGAAGTGAAAAAGGCCGAGAAGCGTGGTAGAAAAGGGTCCTCACAATTTGTTCTACGCATACTGGACAAAATAGTGGGCCCATATAACGCTGTGAATTCATGGCACACGACCAAAATGGCCGAAACTGTGGCTTCTGGTTCAAGCTGGGAACATCGACAAATTCACTTTCCCATAGGTTGAACTGAAGCAGGTCCATTGCACTCACATAGCCAGGTGCATTTCGATCTGTATCGTAGGGATGATCAGCAACCTGATCGTACGTATGGTAGGTTCCTCCTTCTGTAACCCATTCATCCAGACCATCCCGAAATGCAGCGGTAGTCCGAAGTAACCTTGAACCAGGCCGATACCAGTCAAACCATGCCTGCCATGGATGGTTGTCCCCTGGATCAAATGCCATTTGGTCGGTTGTGTTTGCTGCAAGTGGATACCTGTTATGCAATTCATGATCACCAAGCCTCCAGCCATCTGTATGTAGAAATTCGTGCAGGGTCGCACAAAGATTCAGCCCTTCCGGTCCAATGGGAACACCATGGGTATCCCAGGGCGGTGTCCCGATCTGCTCTCCTTGCGGTGGGTTGAAAATAACCCAACCATAATAATTCGTGTCAACTGGTGTTCCTCCCAACACCTCGCGAACATACTCTATTGCATCGATTCGAGTTTGGACAATGGTCGTATTTGGAGTTTTAAAGGCACCAAAGACTGTGTCATGGTCATCAACATGCACCGAACTGTCGTACCCTGACTGCATGGAGGAGAAACCAACTGCATAAACGTTGAAGTAACTCTTATGCGTAAAGAATGGGTTCTGGATGAGCAAGTAGTCTGTCAGGATCTGGGCATAGTCGAAAAAAAGGGATTGTTCTGCTGCCGTGAATCCATCACAGGTGATAATGAAGTTGTATACCTTTTCAGGCGGGTAACCCGAATCGTGAGTCTTTAGAATGTAGGGACAAGGCGGTATCGATTGGACCAATCCGAAGGGCCCATCATACTGGTCCGTTCGTTCTTGAACGAGCGCGAGGTCTTCTTCACTGAGAACCATTTTCTGGTCAATCAGGTACTCATAGGCCGACCAATCAACGGCAACCACCGAACTCCAACTCAAGTCATCCTGCAGGAACATGCCCATGGGCTCTGATCCATGGACCCAAACGATCCATACATCATCTTCGATCACCCCAATTTCGGGTTGGTCTTCAAGGAGGAAGGGCAATTCATCATTTACAAAGCCCGTCCCCAAGGAAAGTTCACTGGGATAGGTCGCCAGTAGCCATGAGATGATTGAACTATTCCTCTCCAAATCCAACATGCAACGCCCGACAATCATCTGGCCATCATGTTGGAAACCAAAGGGTGCTCCATGCACAACCTGACCATTTTCAGGTAATGGAAACGCACTTTTAAGCGGACGCAAAGCATAGTTACCTACTTCAATCGTTTCCCCACCACGCAAATAACCCCAAATGAGGTGGCCTTCCTCATCATTGGTCAAATATAGAGTACTGGGCTCTATCTGATGATTTGCACCTATCTGAACACCAAAAATAAAAAGGGAGAGAAGGAGAAACTTAAGTCTATACATGGGGCACTCCAAACAGCTTAATTTAAAGGAAAAACCCTTTGCTGTAATAAGCGCCTCAGAACCATAAGAACCGACATCAAATTCGTTATTACCGGTTATCCAGATCACCAGCAGGCGTGATTCATCAGCCCAAAACGAATGCTCCCTCAGCCAGCGGGTGCGTAACTATAAGGCGCCTGGAATCCAAGAGGAATTCCCAGGAACCAATAAACCAGCAGGAACAGGCTCCATGTAATCAGAAACACGACACAATAGGGCAACATTATTGACAGCAAGGTTCCGATGCCGGTGTCCTTAACATAGCGCTGGCAGAATACGACCACAAGCGGGAAAAATGGCATTAATGGTGTGATGATGTTCGATGAGGAATCGCCCACACGATAAGCGGCCTGGGTCAGTTCAGGGGAAATACCAACCGCCATCATCATGGGAATGAGGACCGGCCCAATTAAACCCCACTTGGCGGAGGCAGAGCCGACAAGCAGATTGACCGCAGCGGATAGGAAAATAATGCCAAGGACGGTCACCTCGCCTGGCAAACCCAGAGATCGCAGGAAATCTGCCCCACTCACGGCCATCAAGACGCCGAGATTCGAACGACTAAACGCGCTGATGAAGAGCGCGCAGAAAAAGGCCATTACCATGTAATAAGCCATACCTTTCATGGAATGGGACATCGAGTCGATGATGTCCTTGGATGACTTGAATTTGCCTGAGAGAAAACCAAAGATGGCGCCGGGCACCAGGAAAAAGAGAAAAATTAGAGGCACAATCGATTCCATAATGGGCGCATGGAAATTGTTCAGTTCGCCACTCGCTGTTGTCCACGGCGACCCCGGCTCTCCTACAGCCGTAAATAACGACCAAATCAACAGTACTAAACCAATCATGACAGCCGAATTAGCAATCCAGAACGCCTTTCGTTCCTTTGGGGTAATTTCCATTAAATCATTGTCCCCTTCGGGTTCACCGTCCACCTCATAAGCAGAGAGTCTAGGCTCGATGTATTTGTCGGTAATCAGCCAGCCCATTCCTGCGATCAACAAACTGGAGACGGAGGTAAAGAAATAGTTGCAGAGCGGGTTCACCTCATAGGTGGCATCGTATACCTGGGCCGCTGATTGCGTGAATCCCTGGAGTAACGGGTCGAGAGCTGAGGGCACGAAATTGGCGCTGAATCCACCCGATACACCTGCAAATGCGGCCGCAATGCCTGCCAAAGGGTGTCTTCCCGCAGCATGAAAAATAATGCCTCCGATGGGAATCACTAACACGTAACCCGCGTCAACCGCTGAGTGACTCAAAATTCCGACGATAATAATCATAGGTGTCAGCAGAGATTTGGGGGTAAAGCTCAAGGCCCACTTCAGACCGGTATGAATAAGTCCCGAGGAGTCGGCCACGCCAACTCCCAACATGGCAACTAAAACAACCCCAAGAGGCGCGAAACCGGTGAATGTTTCCACCATGGTCGACAAGGTCGTGACGAGCTCGTTGGGAGTCAAGAGATTCAACACCACAATCGAGCTCCCCGTGCTTGGATGAACCGCATCAAAGCTCACATAGGAAAGCGCCAGGGAAAAGACCCAGATCACGCCGATCCCAAACACAAATAAGAGGGCCGGATCGGGAAGTTTATTTCCAATGCCCTCTATGAGATCCAAAATTTTAGACTTCTTCACACTCGAACCCTGTTCCTGCAGCGCCATACCTTCATCCTTTTATTGAATTCAAAAATAGTAATCCTTCAAAAGGACGAGCCGCATTGAATTCATCAAATTGAAAACTTCAGTTATAAATCTACCACTAAAAACATAGTTTTAGTTGCATTTTTTTGATTACATCGTAGCTTTGGCTCAATGTTCCTTTACGCAGTGGCGAAATTCTGGGATCATGTTGCAACTTCGAAAGGAGAACCACTTTGTCTAAACCCTTTGATTGCATTGTCCTGGCTGGAGGAAAGGGCACCCGGCTAAGAGGCGTGGTCCAGAACCTACCCAAACCCATGGCGCCCGTTGTTGGTCGACCTTTTCTGAGCTATCTTCTCAGACACCTTGCCTCAAGTGGAGCACGGCGCGTAATTCTTTCTGTGGGGTACATGGCACACAAAATCGAAGCGGAATTCGGTTCGCGCTACCAGAATCTCGAAATAATCTATTCAACGGAAAATCGACCTCTAGGCACCGGTGGTGCCGTAAAAATGGCCATGAAGTGGGTCCAACAGGAACATCTTTTTGTTCTCAACGGTGACACCTTATTTCTTTGCGACCTCGCGAACATGGGAAAACAGCACACGAAAAACAATGCAGATCTCACTATAGGCCTGAAGTTCATGAAGAATGCCGGTCGATTTGGAAGTGTTGCCATGGATGATTCGAGTAGAATTTGGTCTTTTTGTGAAAAGAAACAGACCAAACCAGGATACATCAACGCTGGGATTTACTTTATGGGCCGCAACCTGATTGATTCTTTTCCTGACAATGAGACGTTCTCACTTGAACGTGATTTTTTTGAACCGAACTTAAAATCGCTCAATTTTTTGGGTGTTCCGTCCGATGGGTACTTTATTGATATCGGCATCCCAGAGGACTACAACCAGGCTCAATACGATTTCAAAAGGATTTTTACTTGATTACTTCCAGAACGCCGCACCGCATCTCCTTTTTTGGAGGAGGAACTGACTATCCAATTTATTACCTGAAACATGGGGGCAAAGTACTAGGAGCGGCCATCGATAAATACTGCTATCTGAACGTTCGTAGGCTTCCACCATTCTTCAATCATAAACACCGAATTGTATATTCTAGGCAGGAGCTGGTTAACCAGTTAGGCGATATAGAGCACCCATCTGTTCGCACTACCCTGAAGCACCTCGAGGTCGAATATGGCGTAAGCGTCATTCACGATGGCGACATCCCGGCCCGTAGCGGCATGGGTTCGAGTTCGTCATTCACGGTCGGACTTTTGAATGCAGTCAAAGCCCTCGAAGGCGAACGCGTTTCACCCAGTTGGCTGAGAGACAAGGCCATTCACATCGAGCAGAACCTCATCCCGGAATACGTCGGATCTCAGGACCAAACCTTTGCTGCCTATGGTGGATTAAACGTCATCGAGTTTTCTGAAGCCAACCAAATCACCGTCTCTCCTGTAATTTTGTCACAGGAACGCCTGGCAGAATTCCAATCTCACTTGCTACTTTTCTATTCTGGTCTTTCTCGTTTCGCATCGGAAATCGCCAAGGATCACATCGAACGGACCGAAGTCAATCTTCTTACGCTTCACGAGATGAAGAGCCTGGTGGATGAGGGGCTGAACATTTTGAGCCGTGGCAACCTGACAGATTTTGGGCGACTTTTGGATGCGAACTGGGACCTCAAGCGTTCGTTAACCCAAAAAGTATCAACTCCAGAGGTAGATGATTTCTACCAAAGAGCGAAAAATGCCGGTGCCCTAGGAGGAAAATTACTTGGAGCAGGCGGTGGCGGATTCGTTCTCTTATTTTCGAAACCCGAAAACAGGAAACGCTTGATCGAAACCCTCAGCGATTTTCTATATGTACCATTTTCGTTCGATTTCACTGGTTCAAAGATTGTGGTTTATCGACCTGAATCCCAGAACGGTAACGGGAGCCCATGAATGCCAAAATTAAATCATCCCCTTATGCAGGACAACATCACCAGCGAAGATGTGAAAGCGTTAACAGATTTCCTGAGCGATCTACCACGTCTAACCCAATCGGCCCAAGTGAAAGCCTTTGAACAGGAATGGAGTCAGTGGCTGGGTGTCAATTATTCGGTCTATGTCAATTCCGGCGCCTCAGCCAACCTCATCACGATGGGCTGTCTTAAACACCTATTTGGCGAGGGAGAAATCATCGTTCCTACCCTTACATGGGTATCGGACATTTCGGCAGTCCTATTTCATGGATTGGAACCTGTTTTCGTCGACATTAATCCGCGAAACCTATGTATGGACATTGACCAGGTGTTGGGAAAAATCACCGACCGGACCCGTGCCGTATTTATAACCCATGTTCAGGGGTTCAACGGACTAAATGATCACCTCATAGACGAACTCCATTCCCGAAGCATCCCACTGATTGAGGATGTTTGCGAATCTCACGGCGCCACATTCAAGGGAAAGAAACTCGGCAGCTTTGGCCTGATTTCGAACTTTTCATTTTATTTCGCCCATCACATGAGCACCATCGAAGGAGGAATGGTCTCGACAAACGATCCCAAGATCTACAACATCTTGCGAATGATGCGCTCACATGGAATGGTGCGCGAAGCAGAAAGTAAAACGCTTAAAGAGGAATACGCTCTTGCCCACCCCGACCTAAACCCCGAATTTATTTTCGCCTTTCCCGCCTTTAACACCCGCGGAACCGAAATCGGAGGGGTTCTAGGCCGGAGTCAACTGAGGCGACTAGATGCCAACAACCAGAATCGTCGAATACATCTTGAAGCGTTCCTCGACAATCTGGACGCCAGCCGCTTTCAAACCGACTTTGAGCTTGAAGGAAGTTGCAATTACGCATTCCCGCTAATCATAAAAAACAAAGACGTTGAGTTCAAAAGCCGCCTCGAACAAAAAATGCGGGAGGCAGGTGTTGAGTTTCGACGGGGTAGCTCCGGAGGCGGCAATCAATTGCGCCAGCCATACTTGAAGGGGAGGATTCCATATCAGGACCTGTCCCAATTTCCGGAAGTCGAGCATATTCACCACTTCGGATATTACATAGGTAACTACCCCGACCTCAAAACAAGGCAAATAAGGGAGCTTTGCCAACTCCTTAATTCGGTATAAAGGAAGCTACTATGAAAAAAAACATCTTGGTGACTGGAGGAGCTGGCTACCTGGGATCCGTCCTCGTTCCTGAACTCCTTGACTTGGGACATCGCGTCACTGTTGTGGACAATTTCATGTTTCAACAGGCGAGCTTGAGCCAATGCTGCCTGAATCCAGACTTCGAGGTCATTCGCAGTGATTGTAGAGATGCAGCAGTCCTAAAGCCCCTACTCGAAGACGTCGACGTGGTGTTTCCGCTTGCTGCCCTGGTGGGCGCTCCTCTATGCGGCCGCGATAAAATTGGGGCCGAGAGCACAAACCGAGATGCGATTAAAACCCTAACGGACCTACTACATGTAGATCAAAAACTCATCATTCCCATCACAAACAGCGGTTACGGCATCGGTGAAAAGGATCGGTTCTGCACTG
>Ga0209692_10003372_pt1 | contig 15628 bp, 7 predicted proteins | sample tdDd472_FD_187129 | JGI IMG/M metagenome (GOLD analysis project Ga0209692, IMG submission 187129) | Marine sediment microbial communities from the Atlantic coast under amendment with organic carbon and nitrate - tdDd47.2 (SPAdes)... | ecosystem: Environmental > Aquatic > Marine > Coastal >...
TGGCGGTCGGCCAGCGGCTCGGTGTTGCCGGCCGGGCCGGGGCCCACGAGCGGGTTGAAGATGAGCGGCTCTTCGGGGGTCGACACCTCGAGCAGGATCTCGAAGCTGGCGCAGAACGCCGAGCCGATCGCCGGGTCGCCCGGGTTGACGCAGTCAACGCCCGACGGGCAGTCGGCCGAGGTCTCGCAGGTCTCGGGGGTGTCCTGCAGGCAGTTCACGTCGAGGTTCGTGCGGATGACGTTGCCGATCTCACGAAGCGCGACCGTGAAGTCGCCCTGGCAGATCGACTCCTCGATCCCGCGCTCCATGGCGAGGTCGATGAGCGAGCGGTACCGCTCGCCGTCACGCGCCGACTGGGTGCCTTCGCTGCCACCGAGCGCCGAGTTGCACGACGGACGCGGCCCGTCGCGGTTGTACTCTTCGAGGGTGGGCGGCTCGCGGCCGTCGTCCGGGCCGATGATGCCGGCCACGAGGACGCGGGATTCGTCGCCGTCCTTGAGCTCGACGAGACGGTCGTACACGCGCTCCACCGAGAGCAGGTTGTCGCGGAACTGATCGACGTAGCAGTCGGCGTCGCGGCCCGGGTTGAACGTGTCGACCGTCGAGCAGTCGTCTTCGTCGGTGAGGAAGATGACCGCGAGGAAGGCGTCGTCGCGCAGGAAGTCGCTGTTGAAGCCGTCGTTGTCGATCAGCTCTTCGCTGACCGAACGCTCGAGGGCCTCGAGGCCCGCCTCGTAGGGCGTCCCGCAGTCGCCGACGAACGACAGGCAGCGGAAGTCGCGCGTCAGGCGGTCACGATCGAGATCGTCGCCGTTGCGGTACGAGTCCGCGTCGAGAAAGAACCGGGCGAGATCGAGGTCGGCGCAGTAGGCCAGGTCCGCGGGCGGCTGGCGGCACTGCTCGGACACGACGTTGCCCGGGCCGCCCTGGAAGCGGCCGCGCTGGCTGACGTCGCGCACGTCGGTCGTGATGACCGAGATGTGGAAGTCGGCGCCGAGCTCCGCGAGCTCGTCGATGAACGCGTCGAACTTCTCGCCGAGCTCCTGCTGCTCCTCACGCATCGAGCCCGAGTTGTCGATCACCCAGATGATGTCGACAGCGTTCGAGCCGATGGGGTCGCTCTGCTCGATGCGCGTCCCGTCGAGGACGTCACCGAGGGGCTGCAGCGGGTGGCTGTTGCAGCTGGCCACGCCGGCCGCGAGGGCGGTGAGCGTGGCGATTCGGAGGGCGATGGAGCGCATGGTCATCACGACGTGTGCGGGACTCGATTCGGCGCCCATGGAAGCTAGCAGAGGCGCCATCGCGCGGCAACGCGCGCGCGTCCGGACCACAGCGCGGCAACGCGCGCGCGTCAGGACCACCGCGCGGCAACGCTCGCGCGTCAGGACCACCGCGCGGCAACGCGCGCGCGTCAGGACCACCGCGCGGCAACGCGCGCGCGTCAGGACCACCGCGCGGCAACGCGCGCGCGTCGGGACCACTGCGCGGCAACGCGCGCGTCAGGGCGCCGTCGTCGGGGGCGCGGGCGACAACTCCGGGTTTCCGACCCGGCGCGTGGGCTCGCGGACATAGACGATCTCTTCGATCATCGTGCCGTCCGGTCGATAGCGCTCGACCACACGGTCGATGTCCAGCGCCCAGGCCACCATCACCGGCAGCCCGAACGCCGCATCCGCGGGGCGCACCCGCAGCTCTGCAACGCGGAAGTACCCGACGTTCGTCGAGAAACTCTCGCGCAGCCGGTCGAACTCCCACAGGGTCGGCCGGGTGTCGGTGAACGGCGCCATCGCCGCTTCGCCGTCCCGCGTCGCCGTGTTCTCGCTGCGCGTCGTGCACTCCGCCGTCTCGCCCGGCTGCAGCGAGCCGGGCGGCGCGCTGCACTCGCGGGTCTCGCTTGCGGTCAGCGTCCACACCTGCCGGTCCGGGCCCTCGCCCGTGCGGACGGTGCAATGGAACACCCGGCGCCGCGTCGTCGAGGTGACGTCGACCCACGCATAGCACGACGACGCCGCGGTCGCCGTGACCGACGCGTCGACCCCGGGGAACCACGGCGCGACGTGTTCGGCGGAGTAGCGACACAGCTCGCGACCCGGCTCGACCACGGCGCACGACGAACGCGCCTCGGCGCCGTCGATGATCTCGACCATCTCGTAGTGGCGCGGCGCGTGCTCGAACTTCCAGCCGTCCGTGGACTGCTGCTCCATCGTCCACCAGATCGCGAACCCGATCCCGCCGACCGCGACCACGATGAGCAGGCCGACGAGCAGGCGAATCGCTCCACCCCCGCCGGCTCGCTCCGGGACGCGCACGCGCGGGTTGGGCGCGGTGGGTCGACCGGCCGAGACCGCGGCCGTCGGGCCCGTCGAGCCGAGCCCCTGTGCGCCCGAGATGTCGTTCAGCGAGTCTTCGAGGGACGTGTGGGTCAGCTCGAGCGGCGCGTCCTCGTCGTCGCCGGGCGCCATGTCGTCCGACCCGATGTCCGACCGGCTCGGCGAGGGGATCGGCGCGTTGCCGGCGATGACATCGTCGATCGACGGCGCGTCGCCGAAGTCGTTCTCGTCGTCGATCGCCATCATCTCGTCGAGCACCGACGAGCGGCGCGCGAAATCGGTCAGGCCGTCGCCCGCGCCCTGCACGTCGTCGCTGGTCGGCGGCGGCGCCCCACCCCCGATCGGCGGCGGTGGCGCAGACCCCGGCGGGCCGCCCCGCGGCGTCTGCACGGGGATCTCGGACAGCCCGGTGACATCGGGCCAGGGCTCATCACGCGGCAGATCCGCGGCGATCTCGTCGAGCGCGCTGGTGAGCTCCGGGTCGACCCCGGTGCCGTGCGCGTCCGGCAGACCGACGGTGTCGCCATGCGGCGTCGCCGTGTCGTCGAGCGAGTTGCCCGTGAGGTGAAACCCACCGGTCTCGTTCGGATCCTGTGCGGGAGCCTCGGTCGCGGCCCCAGCGACATCGGCGGACGGCGCGTCCGATTCCGACGCTGCGCTCTCGGCCCCGGCCTCCGCGAGGTGCTCGACCATCGGGGACGGCGCGAGCGTGCGGGCGTCCACGTCGACATCGAGCGCGCCACCAGAGAGCGTGGTCTGCGACCCCGCCTCTGGCTCATCGAACCGCGTGGCGTCGCCAAACGGCGACGACGCATCGGCGTCGTCCGAGTGCGCCGCGTCAGACGACCCCGGGCTCGATGCCGAAGCGCCGGGAGCGTCCACGTCCGCAGCATCGACCGGGACGAGCGGTGGCACAGGCTCGGGCGACGCGGGCGCCTCGGGCTCCGGCGCGATCGCCTCGAACGGTGACGGCGTGACCGTGGGGTCGACGGTGGGATCCGCGGCCGGTGCCACGTCGACATCCGGCGCCGCGGCAACCGAAGCGTCCGAGACGATGGCGTCCGCGGCACCGCTGTCCGCCGCTCGCGCGGGCGGGATCGTGGCAGCGATCGCGTCGAGCGCGTCCGGGCTCGGCCCGTCGGCGGCCTGCGCGTCGCCAGCGGTGGCGTCCGGTTCGGGGGGCGGCGTGACGTCGCCGACCGTCGCGAACTGCCCGGACAGCCGGCGCAGACGCTCCCGCGAGGCGCGCACCGTAACGTGCTCACCGGTGGTCTTCGCGCGCCGCTCTCCGGCGGCCGACGGCACGACGTGCGCGCCGGTCGTGCGCCGCCGGCGCCGTTCTTCGGCGATGGCGTCGTGGTCGCCGGTCTTGCGCCGCACCGGCTTGAGAATGCCGGTGATCGACGCCGCCCGCTGGCTCGTCGCCGTGCCCGCAGCAATGCGGCGGGCTTCGAATCCCATCTCGCGCAGCCGCGCGACGAGACGGTTCGACGCGTCCTCGTCGGCGCGCTTGCGCACCACGACGGGCACCGAATCGATGATCCGGTCGGCCTCGGCGGCGGTCAGGCGAAAGTGCTCGGCAAGCAGCCGGACGGCTTCGTCGCGGCCGCCTTCGACGCCGTCGACACGCACGAGCAACACATTGTACGAGGTGGCTTCGCCCATCGACCGTGGAGTCCAGTGGGGGGGCCGTTGACGTGTCCATTGTCACCGGGACCTCGCCCCGCGACAAGCACGGTGCACCCGCACCCTCGTTGACCCGCCCGAGCGGCGTCCGGCGAGCCCCCACAGGCCGAGCCCGCAGGCCGAGCTCGCCAGCCGCGCCAGCCTACGCCGCCTGCAGGTAGTGGAAGAGCGAGAAGAGGCCCACGACGAAGCCGACGAGCACCGCCACGCCGAGCACCAGCGCGAGGACGGTCCTGCGGCCGCCGAGCAGGCCGTCGTCGTCGACCATCTCGTCGACATCGAGCTCGTCGACCAGCCGCTGCATCGCCGCCCGCTGCTGGGCCGCACGGGGCAGCAGGATGCCGAGCACCACGCCGAAGAGCACGATGACGTCGACGCCGAGGACGGCGATGATGCGTCCGCGGATGTGGTCGCGCTCGGCTTCGAACTCCTCCATCGCCGCCGCCTGATCGTCATAGAGCAGCGGCAGCGGGACGAAGGGCTGGGGCAGCGACGAGAGCAGCCACTGCCCGTACGTCGCGACGGCGCGATCTTCGGCGGCCTCGAGCGCACGCATCGTGCCCGTGCCGACAAACGCCTCGAGGTCGTCGTCGCCTCGGGCCGCGACCGCGCGCGTGAGCGTGGCGAGCGCGTCCCGCGGGGCCACGTCGGGGTCGGCGACGAGCACGTGATGCACGCTCCGCGGCGGGTCCGGCGCGAGGGGGATGGTGTACCCCTGCACTGCGCACAGGCGCGCACCGTCGCCGCCAGCCGGCGCGGACGGCGCGTAGATCTCGAGCTCGGACGTCCCGTGCACCACGCGGTGGCGATCCGCACGCAACAGCCGCCCGTCGCAGACGACGTCCACGTACCAGTCGCCGTGCTCGCGCTGGTGCTCCGCCCGCATTACGAAGGGGTGACCCGCTGGCACGACCGGCTGCATCGGGCGCACCAGCATCCCGTCCCACGACGGCACGACGTGCACCGTGCGTTCGACCGTTCCCTCGCCGCAGGACATCGTGAGCGTCCAGTCGTCGGACCAGGCCGCCGTCCAGGCGAACGAGGTCGTGCCCATGACGTCCGTGACGATGCGAGACGGTCGGGCCGTCGAGCCTTCGGGCGCCGCGACCTCGATGAGCACGCCGGGCACCGGATCGCCGTTCGCGTCGAGGATCCGCACGTAGAGCCGCCCGGGGATCTCGCGCGCCACGATGCCCGACGCCGGCACGACGTGGACCTGATAGCCGCAGTCCTCGTCCGCATCGCGCAGCACGACCCGCGGCTGTTCGTCGTCCTGCGAGACGTTGCCCGCGCGCTCGGCGCCGGGCCCGGACAGGTGCCCACGATCCTGCAGCCAGGGCGTGCCGCGATCGGGCTCGACGGGCACCTCGATCCGGCGCTCGTACTCGCCGCCCGCGAGGTCGACGACGAGGGTGAACGGCTCGTCGGGCACCTCGTAGCGGGCCCGCGCCATGTCGACCGCGTCGATCGGCATCGAGACGTCGAGCGCCTCGCCATCGACCTCGATCGCCACCCGATCGACCGGTCGAAACCGGTGCGAGTGGCGGTCGTACACGCCGACCTGCACGACGGATCGTGTGCCGGGGATCGGGTGCGCCGAGCCGTGCACGCGAATGGCCGAGGCGACCGAGCGACTGTCGAGATGAATCCACATCCCGAGGGCGATCGTGACCTGCACCGCGTAGAGCACGATGGCGACCGCCGCGCCCGCTCGCGCCCACTTCGCGCCAGCCGAGCGCGGTCGCGCATCAGAAGTCATGGACGAAGTCTCCTTCGTTGAAGGTCTCGTCGACCACATCGGGCTCGGCTTCGAGCTCCGGCTCTACGTCTGCGATCCGCACCTCGTCGAGTCGCTCGAGCAGCTGCGCGCGCCGACGTTGGAAGTCACGCAGTGCCTGTCCAGACAACGACGGGCCGCGAGTGTTCTCAGCGGCGAGCGGATCGATGAACTGTCCGTTGCGCTTCAGGGCGAAGTGCAGGTGCGGCCCGGTCGACAATCCGGTCGATCCGACGAACCCGATCGTCTGCCCCTGCGTGACCTCGTCGCCAGCGCTGATGCCGCGCGCGAACCGGCTCAAGTGGGCGTATCCGCTCTCGTATCCGTGGGCGTGCCGCAGTCGGACGAGGTTGCCGTTGCCGCCGCGCACGCCGACGAAGAGCACCGTGCCGTCGGCGACCGCGTACACCGGCGTGCCGGTCGATGCGGCATAGTCGACGCCGTAGTGCGGACGCCGAACGCCGAGCACCGGGTGCAGCCGGTTCGGGTCGAAGAGGCTCGAGATGCGCCGGTAGCGGCAGGGCGCGGCGAGGAACATCCGGCGGATCGGATCCCCCTCGAGGGTGTAGTACTCGGCGGATTCGTCGTCGCCGAACCGGATCGCCGTCTGCGACGCCCGCCGACCGCGGTACTCGATGGCGAGGATGTCGCCGTATCGCAGGAACTCGCCGTCCAACGACAGCCGCTCGTAGATCACGCGGAACGCATCGCCGGGGCGCACGTCCCGCGAGAAGTCGATGTCCCACTGCAGCACGTCGACGATGCGGTTCGCGAGCGCCTCGGACTCCCCGGCGCGCAGGACGGCCCCGATGAACGAGGTCTCGACCGTGCCGGACAGGATTGCCTCTTCGGCGTCGAGCTCCACCTCGACCTGCCGGGCTTCCCACGACGACGCGCCGGTCTGGACTGCCTCGAACACGGTCTCGGGCGACACCTCGTACCGGAAGGTCGTGATCACGCCCTCGCGATCGAGCTCCACCTGGTACTCGTGCCCCGGCTGCGCGCGGCGAAAGTCGTAGATCTCGCCGACCGCGGCCACGACCGGGTGAATCGACGCCGGGGGGACGCCCTGGCGCTGCAGCGCGGCGCCGAGCGACTCGCCTGGCTGGATCGCGCCGGCGACCCGAGACGGCGGCACGACGGGCACGGGCACGTCGTCGCCGTCCGGCGCTTCCCCGCTGCCCTCGGCGATCGCGTGCAGGTCGAGGTCCGGCGCGGTGAGTACACGCAGACCCGACGGCGGCGCTTCGCCGGAGTCGGCCTCTTCGCCGGTGCTCGCCGGGCCGCGCCCGAGCACGAACCAGGCCGCGACGACCGCTGCCACGACGGCCACGACGACCGGACGCCGACGCGCGCGACGGCGTCGGCGGCGGTTCAGCAGCCCATCATGTACGCGAAGATCGTCGAGCACGGTCGAGCAGGTGGCGTGCGTGGTCCAGCGGCACCCCGTCGGCCTCGACGCTGCCCAGCATTCGCGCGAGCTCCTCGAGGCGAGCCCGGTCGTCCAATCGGGTCAGACGCGAGACGGTACGGTCGCCTTCGGTCCGCTTCGATACCGCAAAATGCGCGTCACCGAAAGCCGCGACCTGCGGCAGGTGGGTGACGCAGAGCACCTGACGGCCATCGCCGAGATCGGACAACAGGCGCCCGAGCACCTCGCCGGTCGGCCCACCGATGCCCGTGTCGATCTCGTCGAACACGAGCGTGTCCGTCGGGTCGGCGTCGAGCAGCGCCGTCTTGAGCGAGAGCAGCAGCCGCGAGAGCTCGCCGCCGGACGCCACCCGCCCGATCGGCCCCGCGGGCTCGCCGGGGTTGGCGCCGAACCGGATCTCGAACCCCTCGTAGCCGTGCGGCCCGGGCCGCGCGTCGGCCGGCGGATCGCTCAACTCGAGCCGAGCCGCCGGCATCCCGAGCGCCGCGAGCGGTTCGGCCGCCCGAGTGAACAGGCCCTTCGCGGCCTCGCGCCGGAGGGCGTGCAGCCGGTCCGCCACCTCGCGCGCGGTCGCCTCGGCGGTCTTCACCGCGCGCTGGGCGCCTTCGTGCGACGCCTCGAAGTTCTCGAGCCGCGAGAGCTCGTCGCGCATCTCGGTGTGCCGCTCGATCAGACCCTCGTCGTCGACCGCGAACCGGCGCATGAGCTTGCGCACGGCCTCGTGCCGCGACTCGAGGGCGTCGAGGTCCACGTCGTCGTCGAGGTCGCGCGCGTGCCGAGCGAGGTCGACACCGAGGTCGTCCACGAGCACCGAAAGCTCGTCCACCCGCGCCGCGAGGTCCCCGAGTTCGGGGTCGATCGCCGACGCGCGGCGCAGGGCCTCGACCGCCTCGCCGAGGCTGACGCTGGCGGCCCGGTTGCTTTCGGTGAGCGCCCCGGCCGCGCGACGCACGGACTCGCGCAGCTTGTCGAGATTGCGGGCGCGTCCGAGCTTCGCCTCGAGGGCGTCGAACTCGCCGGGCTCCAGCGCGAGCGCATCGAGCTCCGCGAGCTGAAAGCGCAGGTACTCGATGCGCTCGGCCCGCTGCGCGCGCGCCTCTTCGAGCCCGGCGAGCTCGGCGCGCGCCGCACGCAGCGCGCCCCACGCGTCCGCCATCGCCTGCACCTCGTCGCCGAGTCCGCCGGCCGCATCGATCAGGTCACGCTGGGCGTCGGCCCGGGTCAGCGTCAGGTGCTGGTGCTGTCCGATCAGGTCGAGCAGCGGGGGCACGAGGCGCTCCAGCGTTGCGACCGTCGAGACGGCGTCGTTCACGAAGACGCGGTTGCGTCCCGATCGGCTGATCACTCGCCGGACGAGCACCTCGTCGGTGGGCTCGAGCCCCGCGGCGTCGAGCACCTCGCGTACAACGTCCCGGGCGGCGTCGGTGACCTCGAAGAGCGCCTCGACGACGGCTTCGTCCTCGCCCGAACGGATCACGTCGGCACGCGCACGCCCGCCGAGCAGCATGGCGAGTGCGTCGAAGGTGATCGACTTGCCAGCGCCGGTCTCGCCGGTGAGTACGACGAAGCCCGGCGGGACCTCGAGAGCGAGGCGATCGATCAGGGCGAAGTTGCGGACGCCGAGGTGGACGAGCATGACGCCTCCGGTGCGGCCCGGGTTTGGACACGAGGGCGGTCCCGACGTCAAGCCCTGCCCGACGTCGATCCAACGAATCGACGCGTCGGCGCCGATGTTGCGCCCGGCGCGTTGACAGGCGGGCCCCGCGCTGCCTGGATGGGACCGGCGCCCTGCCCGTACTCTCGACCCGCATCGTCGATGCTGCACCGCTCCGTACTCGTTCTGCTCGCCCTCGCCGCTGCCGTCGCTCTCGGTGGCTGCTCGTCGTGCGGCGGCGAAGACGACCCCGGTGGCGAGACCACGGACCCGGTCACCGCCGGTGGTGCGATGACGCCGTCCGAGGTGACCCTCGGGTTCGCGGCGCAGCTGCCGGCCGACCTGCCCGGGCTGCTCGTGCTGCGCGACTGGGACGCCGTGCTCGAGGAGTACCGCGCCCTGCGGCCGCGCCTCGACGCCATCATCGGCAGCGTCGGCATGGTCGAGAACGACCTCCGCAACACCCTCGGCGTCGACGTGAACCGGTCGGCATCGCTCGACGAGATCGGCATCTCGAGTGCCGGCGGCGTCGCGATGACGACGATCGGCGAGCACCCGGTCGTGCTGCTGCGCCTCGGTGACGCCGACACCTTCGTCGCCCACGTGACCGAGGTGGCCGGCGGCCAGCCGTTCAACCTGCGTGCCGAGGTCGAGACGTCGCAGGTCGGCGAGGCCACGCTGCACGTGTTCCGCCGCCGGGCCGGGGACCGCCCGCGCCTCGCCGTGGCCATCCGCGGCGACCTGGCGATCATCCCGCCGGACGCCCGGCACGCCGAAGCCGTGCTCGAGGTCATGGGCAGCGCACCGGCGTCCCCGCTGAGCGAGAACGCCGCGTTCGTCGCCGCCCTGCCCTCGTTCGATGAGTGGCAGATCTTCGGATGGATCGACGCCACCGTCGTGTCGGCCCGCCTCGCCGCGGATGAATCTGCCGCCGCGCGCCTCGGCGAGCACGTGCTCAACGAGATCGCCCGGATGGGGACGACCGCGGTCGGGTTCCGCCTGGCGGCCGACCGGATCCGGGCGACCGCGCTGACGCAGCCGCACCCCGAGCTGAACGATCGCGTCCAGGCGCTCATGGACCTCGAGGGCGAGAACCCGCACTTCGAGCGGCTGCTCGGCGAGGACACCTACCTATTCGTCCGGTCGACCGTCGAACTCGACGCCCTGCTCGCGCTGCTGCACGAGGAGGGCGGCTCCGACGCGTCCGCGCGGCTGCGCGACCTCGTCCGCGTCGGCAGCGAGCAGCTCGGCATGAGCGTCGAGGACGACCTGCTGCCGGCCATCGGGCCGAACATGCTCATCATGGCCACCCGGGCCCGCATGCTGACCCTGCGCCGGGTGCTCAACGCCGTGTCCAACGAGCGGATGCCCGCGCCGGGACTCGTCGCCACGGGCTTCGGCATCATCGTGGCGCTGCAGGTCACGGACCGCGAAACGGTCGATCGCCTCTTCGAGACCATCGTGCCCCTGCTCGAAGGGCGCGCGGAGCGGTTCGAGGACGACGGCAACACGATCATCGCGTTCACCGACGAAGACGCCGACATCGGCAACCTCGTGCTCACCGACGACTTTCTCTTCCTCGTGCCGCAGCGCAATCGCGACGACCTGCTTGAGCAGATCGCGTCGGGCAGCGGGTCCCTCGAAGGCGTCGACGACGCAGCGGCCCACGAACTCGTGAACGCCGCCGCGACGAACGGCGCGTTCATCGACCTGCGCGCGATCCTCGACGGTCCGATCGGCGCCGTCGCGGCCCCGACGCTCCCGGACGAGCTGCGCGACGCCCTCGCGAACTTCGACGAGGTTCACGTCCGTGCGATGCCCGGCGAAGACGGCATCCGCAACGACCTCACCCTCGTGTTCTCGCCGCTGCCCGACGCCGAGGCGGCCGACGAATGAGCGACGCAGTACGGGGACGGGGGCATGTCGCGCTGCGTGACGTGCGGCGCCGATGGGGCACCGGCGAGCGCGGCACGGTCGCTCTCGATGGGGTGACGCTCGAGATCGAGGCCGGCACGCACGTCGCTCTGCAGGGCCCCAGCGGCTCGGGCAAGAGCACGCTGCTCAACGTGATCGGCGGCCTCGATCGCCGCTTCACCGGCGAGGTCGACGTCGGCGGCGTCTCGCTGCGCGGCCTCGGCGACCGGGCGATGAGCCGCTTTCGCAACCGTACCGTCGGGTTCGTCTTTCAGTCGTTCCACCTGCTGCCGCACCTCTCGCTGCTCGACAACGTGCTCGTGCCGACCGCGTTCGGTGCCGGGCGTGGCGACGCGGCAGAGCGAGCACGCACCCTGCTCGACCGCGTCGGGCTCGCCGCCCGCGTCGACGCACGCCCGAACGAGCTGAGCGGCGGGCAGCAGCAGCGCGTCGCGATCGCACGCGCGCTCATGAACGACGCCGCCGTGCTGCTCTGCGACGAACCGACGGGCAGCCTCGACGCCGAAGCTGGCGCCCGGGTGCTCGACCTGCTCGAAGAGGTCGCTGCCGACCGCGGCGCGACGCTGATCGTGGTGACCCACGAGCCGGACGTCGCCGCCCGCGCCCAGCGCCGCATCACCCTGCGCGACGGGCGCGTCGTCGACGACGAAGCGGGGGGCGGCGCATGAAGGTCTCGACCCTCATCGGGCGAAACATCGTCCGCAACCCGCGCAACTTCGCGTTCGCCTCGACCGGCATCGTGCTCGGCATCAGCGCGTTCGTGTTCTTCATCGCCCTCGGGCACGGCGTCCGCGTCAACGTGCTCGAACGTGTCTTCGTCGTCGACCAGCTCGAGGTCGTGCCCCGCACGGTCGAGGTCGGTGCGTTCGAGAGCCGCGGCCTCTTCGCCGGATCCGGCACCGGGCTCGACGACTACACCATCGAAGACATCTCGGCGATCGAGGGCGTGCAGGCCGTGCTGCCTCGGCAGCACATCGCCTTCCCCGCCTACGCGAACGGCGGCGAGGCGATCCTCGGCGACAGCTTCTGGACAGAGTTCATCGGCGACGGCATCCCGCCGGACCTCGTGGCGGACCGCTTCAACACTGACGACCCGGCGCGGGCGTTCGTCGACCACGACCTGCCGCGAGCGTGCACCGACGGCGACGCCTGCGCGCCGGGCAGCGACTGCCTCGACGGCGTCTGCGTGCCCCGCTCGTGCGTGCCCGACGACGAGATCTGGGCCGGACCCGACGAGCGCGCGCTCGGGCGTCTCGCCGACCGCGTCGCGCGTGAGACCGACATCCGCCGCCGCCACCTGCAGGTGCGCGACCTCGGCGAGGCCGCGCCGCCGAGCGAACGCTACCGGCTCTACGTCGCGGTGTCCGGCGTGGACGAAGCCGCCGACGCGCTCGCCGACGTCGACGACGCGCCGGGCACGCGCCTCGATCCGGCCCGCGCCGGCTGCGACGACGCGCCGGCCTACTGCCAGGCCGAGGACCGCGTCTGCCGCATGCCCGTGCCGGTGCTCGTCTCCTACACGCTGCTCGAGCTGTACAACGGCAACGTGCAGAGCGTGCTGCAGGGGTCGTCGTCCGGGCGCTCGCTGCCGCGCATGACCGAGGACGCCCTCGTCGGTTTCGGCTTCAACGCCGTGCTCGGGCGCGGCTTTCTCGGGGACTCCGTCGGGTCGGACGAAAGCGACGTGCCCGTGCGACACCTGCGCCTGCGCATCGTCGGGTTCTCGGACCGGGCGATGCCGATCGGCGCCACGGTGCCGATCACGTACGTGCAGCGGTGGAACGCCCTGTACGGCGCGGATCGAGCGGACGACACGTGGGACTCGCTGCTCGTGGTCACCGACGACTCGCGCAGCCTGCACCGGGTGGCCCACGCCATCACCGAGGACCTGGAGCTGAGCCTCGACGAGAGCTACGACCAGTCCCGCCGCGCGAGCCTGATGATCACCATCGTGACCGGCGTGCTCGCGCTGTTGAGCGTCCTCATCGTCGTGCTCGCCGCGCTGAACATCATGCACACCTTCCTGATGGTCATCGCCGAGCGGCGGCGTGAGATCGGCGTGCTGCGAGCCGTCGGCGCGTCGCGGGGCCACGTCTACGCCCTCGTGCTCGCCGAAGCCGCGCTGATCGCCGTCGTCTCGGCGGCCATCGCCTGGGGGCTCGCCGCGATCGCGATGCACTTCGTCGATCAGGCGTTCGTGTCGTCGACGCCGGACTTCCCGTTCAAGCCCGAGCACCTGTTCTCGGTGCCGAGCTGGTTGCCCCTCGCGTCGTTCGGGATCGCCCTCGTGTTCTGCATCTTCGGCGCGGCGCTGCCCGCCCGCCGCGCCGCGCGCCTGGATCCTGCCGAGGCGCTGCGCACCGGTTGATCCGACGGATCGCACCGACGCGGACTGGCGCTCGCAATCTCGCATCCGAGCGGGTATAAGCGCGTGACCCGTCAGCCACACCGCGCGCGCGCCCGGGAGGGTGCTGGCGCGCGGGCGTGTCGCCGCCCTGCTCCGTTGTCAGGACGCGGTGGCGGGCCGAGCCGTTGTCCGGTAGCCACTCGCCATGACCGACGCACTCTCTGACAGCGCGATCCTGCCCCAGCCGATCCCCTTCGGGAAGTACCACCTCCTCGAACGGATCAACACCGGCGGCATGGCCGAGGTCTTCAAGGCCAAGGCCTTCGGGGTCGAGGGCTTCGAGCGCCTCGTCGCCGTCAAGAAGATCCTGCCGTCGATCGCCGAGAACACCGAGTTCATTCGGATGTTCATCGACGAGGCCAAGCTCGCCGGGCAGCTGCAGCACGCGAACATCGCCCAGATCTTCGACCTCGGGAAGGTCGACGACGCCTACTACATCGCCCTCGAGTACGTCTCGGGGATCGACCTGCGTCACATCTGGCAGCACGCACGGACGAGCGGTGGTCGTGTGCCGCTCGGCGTCGTGTGCTCGATCATGTCCCGCGTCTGCGAGGGCCTCGAGTACGCGCACAACAAGACGGACGCGTCCGGCCAGCCGCTGCAGATCGTGCACCGGGACGTGTCACCGCAGAACGTGCTCGTCTCGTACGAGGGCGACGTCAAACTCATCGACTTCGGCGTCGCCAAGGCGGCGAGCTCGACGACCGAGACCCGCGCCGGGATCCTGAAGGGCAAGCTGAGCTACATGTCGCCCGAGCAGGTTCGTGGGCTCGCCCTCGACCGCCGCAGCGACACGTTCTCGGTCGGCATCATCCTGTACGAGCTGGTGACCGGCGAGCGCCTGTTCCTCGGCGGCTCGGACTTCGAGACCCTCGAGAAAATCCGCAAGGTCGAGGTCGCACCGCCGAGCCTGTTCAATCCGGACCTCCCCCGGGAGGTCGAGGACATCATCCTCAAGGCGCTGCAGAAGAACCCGAACCACCGGTACGCCTCGGCGCACGAACTGCAGGTCGACCTGCAGAAGTTCATGTTCGGCAACGACCTGCACCTGTCCGCGCGTGACGTCAGCGCGTGGATGCGGGACCAGTTCGGCGACCGCATCGCCGACGAGCGCCAGAAGCTCGAGTACTTCAACAACCTGACGCTGGACACGGTCGCGCCGCCGACGAACGAGACCCTCGCGACGAACGACCTCGCGTGGGACGACACCGAGCTGGCGACCCACGTGTTCTCGAAGGGGTCCGAGGCAGCGCCGAACCGGGCGTCGGACGTGCTCGAGAACTTCGAGCCGCCGTCCGACGACATCGTCTGGGCCCGCGACACTTCTGCGTCCGGGGTCGCCCCCGCGCCGGAGCCGCCCGCTGCGGCGGCGGAACCGTCGAGCTCTGCACCCGCACCGGCACCGACACCCCCGCCCGCCGAAGAGCGCAGCGAGCCGTCGCTGCAGCTCGCCGCGCCGGCCGCAGCGCCGGTGCTCGGCGGGTCCGAGTCCGGTCCGCACGACGCGACCGTGGTGTCCCACGCGCCGCAGCCCCCGCCGCCAGCGCGTCCCGAGAAGAAGAAGGGCGGCGCTGGCCTGTGGATCGCCGCATTCGTCATCCTCGCCCTCATCGGCGTGGCCTTCGTGCTCACGCAGGGTGGCGGCAGCGAAGACCCGGCCACCCCCGACGCGGCGGTCGGCGACGTGCGCCTCAACATGGGGCCCGACGGCACCAGCGTCGAAGTCTTCCTCGACGACGACTCGGTGTGGACGGGCGAGCTGCCCGCGGTCGTGCGCGACCTGCCCGCCGGCGAACACGAGCTGCGCATCGTGGCCGACGGCTTTCAGCCGGTGGTCGACGACGTGCGCATCCTCGAGGACGACGAGATCATCGTGTCCGAGGTGCTCGCCCGCATCGTGACGATCGAGCTGCCGATCGCGACGACGCCGCCCGGTGCGACGGTTCAGGTCGACGGCGAAGACCGTGGCACCACCCCGGTGACCCTCGACGAGCTCGCCGTCGGGTCCGAGATCGTCCTGACGATCGCGCTCGACGGCCACGAGCCGGTCGAACAGACCCTCGAGATTCGCCGCGGCATGGCGCCGCTCTCGATCGATCTCACGGCCGAAGGCGAGGGCGACGACACGGTCGCCGTGGCGATCAACGCCCTGCCCGAGGGCACCGCATGGACGGTCGTCGACGCAGAGGGCGACACGGTCGCCGAGGGCACCACCCCCGGTGAGGCCACGCTCGCGCGGGATGCGACGTTCACCGTCCGCCTGTCCCAGGACGGGTACGAGCCGACGGAGGTCGAGGTCGACACGAGCGCCGAGACGATCGAGCCGATCGAGGTCGAGCTCGAAGAGGAGCCCGAGCCGGAGCCGGTGGTGGCCGCGACGGACCCCACGCCGGACCCGACGCCCACC
>Ga0209692_10003373_pt1 | contig 15626 bp, 14 predicted proteins | sample tdDd472_FD_187129 | JGI IMG/M metagenome (GOLD analysis project Ga0209692, IMG submission 187129) | Marine sediment microbial communities from the Atlantic coast under amendment with organic carbon and nitrate - tdDd47.2 (SPAdes)... | ecosystem: Environmental > Aquatic > Marine > Coastal >...
CTTTAACAAGTTTGAACAGGGAGACCTGACTGCCCGTATTCCTGAAAGAAAAATGAGAGGAGAACTGGCTTCACTCTCACGAACTTTTAATAATATGGCTGACACCATCCTTAAGAATATTGACGAGTTGAAAGAAGTGGACAGCCTGCGACGGGAGCTTATCGCTAATGTCTCCCACGATCTGCGCAGCCCACTGGCTGTTATCCATGGATATATTGAAACCATCATGCTCAAGGATGACAGTTTATCAACTGAGGACCGCAAGAAATACCTCCAGATAATCCTTGACGGAAGCGAAAAACTCAAGCGACTTGTCAGTGACCTGTTTGAGTTGTCGAAGCTAGAAGCAAATCAGATCATACCACAATATGAGAAGTTTTTTATCAGCGAACTTATGGCTGATGCAGCACAGCAATATATGGTATTTGCCGAGAAGAAAGGGATCAATATCCAAACAGCGATCTCCACTTCTGTTCCTATGGTAGAAGCTGACATCTCTCTGATGGAAAGGGTCATCCAAAACCTACTTTCGAATGCCATACAATACACACCAGTGGATGGAGAAATCAAGCTGGAGGTAAAAAGTGTTGATAACAATATTGCAGTTAACATAGAAAATACGGGTGAGGGTATCCCGGAAAACGACCTTCCACACATTTTCGACCGCTATTATAAGGTGAACAAAGAGAAGAGTGGCATTGAAGGAACCGGCCTGGGACTGGCCATAGTGAAGAAGATATTGGACCTTCATAATATCCCTATCAGTGTGAAAAGCAAATCGGGTAAATTTACCTCTTTCTCCTTCATTATGCCCACCTGATCCCAGGATCATACTGTTTCTTTCTTATACCATTCATAAATGCATCCTTTGAATATTTCATGGGGTGCATTCCTTTTCTGCATTACTTCTGTATAAATGTTATAGTTATTTGATTTGCCTGTGATAATTCCGTGATATTCAGCTTGTAATTTTGTCAGCATAACTTTTAAACATAAACAATCATGAAAAAAAAATTGATCTTATTAGCATTAATGCCAGCCATATTTTTCGTGTCATGCGACAAGGATGATGACGATGATATGAACGTGGCCCAGCCAGGAGAATTAACATTGAATATCAACAACCTTGCCCCCTCATCCAGCGATGAGCAGTACGAGGGATGGATCGTTGTTAATGGTGCGGCTGTCAGCACCGGGACTTTCACTGTAGCTGCTGACGGGAGCATCTCAAACAATACCTTTATGATGTCTGAAAGCCAGTTGTCGGCAGCTACAGACTTTGTACTAAGTATTGAGCCCATGCCGGATAATGACCCGGCACCCAGCGCCATTAAAATAGCCGGCGGTTCCTTTGCAGGCAATTCGGCCTCGGTTAGTACGGCTCATCCGGCAGCCCTGGGTGATGACTTTTCAAATATCAGTGGAAAGTACATCTTTGCAACACCAACCACAGCCACTCTGGATGATGAACTAAGTGGCCTCTGGTTTCTGGATCTAACTTCTGGCAGCCCTATGAGCTCACTGGATCTGCCTTCACTCCCATCAGGATGGAAATATGAAGGATGGGCAGTTATCAATGGTGTACCCGTTACAAGTGGCACCTTCAGTATGTCCAATGTGGTTGACGACAATGACCCCTATAGTGGGAACGATCCGGGACCACCCTTCCCTGGTGAAGACTATGTAAGCAACGCTCCTTCAGGCCTGACATTCCCTACTGATCTGTCAGGATCGATTATAGTAATTTCTATAGAGCCTTCTCCAGACAACAGCCCTGAACCATTTGCCTTTAAACCCCTTGTTGGGATGGCACCAGCCAACGCCATGGACCATGTAACCTATAATATGAGCAGCAACGTTAGCTCAAGTTTCCCTTCAGGTTCAGTTTCAAGATAATATGCCTTAACGAAGAAAATAATCACTGTTTCTTATACTCAAAAAAAAGCGCTTCATTATAATGGAAGCGCTTTTTTTCTTTCCAGATTTCTAAAACTATTTTGCTTTTACAAACTTTGATGTAATTGAATGCCCTTTTGTGGTGATTCGGAGAAAGTATATTCCTCCTTCGAGTTCGGACACGTTCAGTTTGATGATTGCTTTAGGATCTGTCGTGATTGTTTCTTCCATTTCTATCATACCCAACTGATTGTGTATTGTAATGTGAACTTTTGAGGATTCGCTGATATCCGTCTTAATATTCAGGATATCCCATACAGGGTTAGGATAAATTTCGAGCAGGGTGATTATATTATCTATTTCCTCTACACCGACCAGCATATTGGCATAGTCGAGGGCGAGTGCAAAATGAAGTCGATTTTGAATCACCCCTCCGAGTGCCGGCACGGCTGGTTCGTCCATCTCTTCAAGATAGAGCCCTCCTGCTACTGTCATATCGGTAACCAGTCCTGATACGTCGATCATGTTGCCTGTCTGCGCCTGGTTGGGGATATCATATTTTACGATCATGGCGCCGCTGCTGTCCTGGCTGAATCCCCAGAGGAAAGGTCCACCCGGAGAATAGTAGTCGTATGCCAGTCCGCTGATGGCGTCCATGGTGATGCCAGTTGGCAGCCAGGAGTCGAGGACGTTGCCTTGTTTATCCATCTTATAAAACATAGGACTCCAGTGTTCGCTGGCCCAGAGCACGTCTTCTACCGGATCGTATGCCATGCCACGTATTCTGAAAGAAGTGTATACCGTGTCGATAGCCACCTTATTGTCGAGGTCGAGCACATAGAAATAAAACTCGCTTGGGCTACCGTAATAGTATTGACCATCATAAGCCAGGTCACGAACTTTCTCTACGCCATAGATGGTAAATTTTTCGATGAGGTTACCGGAGAGGTCGTATGAAGCAAGGCTGTCGTCGAGCCACTGTGTGGCATATATGATGTTACCGTCAGTTTCGGCCCCATATTCACCAAGAAAGGCGGTGGTGGGGAAAGTATAGTAAAGGTTAAGAGTATCATCTTGAACAGCAGGATTTACGGGTTTCATGCCGGGAGCGACTTCAGAAATGTTCTGAGCAAAACCCTGGATTGAAACGAAGATGGCAATCAATAGTATTAATTTCTTCATACTCAGTACTATTAATGAATACTGCAATAATACATTTATACGTAGCGGATGTGATCAATGTTCTGATAAAGTTAATTTTAAAAGGCTCGGAGCACAAATGCACGAAAGAGCATATCTTCATTACTCACTGTCTACCAATGATATGAAAAGACATCAAATAATATTTCCGTGCACAGACTGCATTGATATTTTGATATTTTGTATCTTTGCATCCGCTATTTCATGCTATTCGGCATCAACATGTTATTTGTAACATGAAAAGTGCAGAATGAGCAATGAAGCCGGGCCTATAGCTCAGTTGGTTAGAGTCCCTGACTCATAATCAGGTTGTCCCAGGTTCAAGTCCTGGTGGGCCCACAGGCAAAGCCCTCATAATCAATGCATTATGAGGGTTTTTTATTAACTGAACCCATACACCCCTGATTATTAGGCTATTTCATGTTGATAAAAAATACACTGAAAATATTGCCTTCTATATGTAAGATTGCATATTCCTGTTAAACTGAGCAGGTCATTCCTGACCAAACTGAGCCGTCCTTTACAATTATAAAAAATACTGGTATAGACGATAACCATCTAAATATCAGATAAGAGATTGTTTCATTCAAACAGAAATTGCATGCTCCGCTAAAATAGGAATTAGCTGCTCTCACTGGCAGGAATTTCCAATATGAGTTATTTCGATTTTTTCGGAAACAAAAACTGCAATTGTATCCTCGATTGCCATTCACCTACCCCATCCGGCTTAACTGCGTTGTAAAATACTTGTGCATTCATGTTTATTGGCAGTTTAGCAATTTTGAAAACTTTACCTGCACCTGCTCCAAAAGGTACTATCCATTGCTGGTCATTTGGCGCATTCCAGTTGGCCGTGATAATTGGCGCAGTTACAAGATACCATGCTTTTGGTAAATTATAATTAACGAAATACTGGAACAGGAACTTGTTTTCTCCAATATTGCCAAAAGTCCAGATGTTGTTGACTACGATTCCTGCTACCCATTTTCTAATCATGGTTAAAGCGACAACAGACGGACCAATCCCAAACTCACCACTTCCCAATGAACTATCAGTAGAAGTTGGTAGTTGGAATACTGGCCCGATACCCCATATAATTTTACTTCCTTTTTTCGGTGAAAGCCAGGCTGTATAATTCAAATCACCAAGCCCTGTTTTACTTTTGTCTTCAGTTGTTGAGGGCATGGTTACAACCGGTAAGATGATGCGGTTAATCAGGTTGATTTTACTTCCTAAACCAACAGGTATTACAGGTTGAATATTCAGAATATTAGATGCACGGTTATACGGCAGGTTGCCGAAAGTTGTATTGTTCTGGAATGGCAAGCTATACATGGCAGCCAAAGGGTTTTGAGTAGCTTTAGCAAGCTCTGCTTCATTCTGGCCGGATGCAGTCGCAAATAATCCTAATAATCCGAAAGACAGGAAGAGGGTTCTGATATTTTTCATTTCCTCAAATATATATTCTTAGAATTTTTCTTCAAGATCAATGGTAGATTTATCAAACAGTTCATCAAAACTTAACTGACATTTTGAAAGGATTTGCTCATAAACCGTAGGTCGTCAATCTATCTCAGGTATAAAGATACATCTAATAGTGCAATTGTTTCAGTTAAGTACAATGGAAGGTCCACCCTATCTATCAAAGTTTTTTACTGTCAAACATTTCGCAGTGATTTATATAGTCCCATCTATAATTGAACAATTACCAAAGTGATTTTCCTTTCTGAAAGTTGGAGCAATATTGATTGCGGTCCTTCCTCACTTCGCTCGTCAGGATGACCTGTAGAGGAAATTAGCTTTTTAGAGTATCGTTGAGGAATTTTAATTAAGAATTTTTAGATTTGATCAATGCATTTTTTTTCGCTCGTCGCCAGCCCATTTATCATAATATAAAGTTTGTTTGTTGTACTGGTCATCCTGAGGAATCCCGCCTGCGGCGGGATGAGGAAGGACCGTGCAGCTATTGGCAGAAAACTTGTTAACCGCAGCCCTATCTATTAATACCCAAAACATGAAAATGTTCCTGCATTTTAAGAAAAATTAGTAATTGACAACCGACAATTGACAGTCGACAATGCACTAAGGATAATGAAAAGTAGAATGAGTCATTAGTTCCTGGGAGGATAAATGCCTTCAAGCGCAATAATATAATTGATAGTTAAATAAGGTTGCATATTTGAATGTGCATGTCCTCCCCCAGTGGCACTTATCATCTGAGAATTCATGCTGGATCCTGGGTTGCCAGGGCTGTAGTGGTTATGGTCGCCCGTTGATAATAAATTGCTTTCCGGGTCAGCAGAATCCGCTGGATCTTGGGAATACATAACTGAATGCGAATGCTCAGGTATTTCATTATCTGTGAGTGAAACTGTCTCATACCCACTTGCATTCCCTAAAGGGTATTGGGATAATCCTTGACCCTGACCTTGATGTATTGGAACACGACCGCGTAGGTCTGGAAGTTTAAAGGTTGTCCTGCCATCGCCTCCATAATAAGTACTTATCAGCGAAAAAAGGGCCTGGTATGAAGTAATATCAAGTGTTTGCCCATCACATAATGCCCACCCTCTCGGTGCAAAATTTCCGGAAAACATTCTAATCTCTCCAATAAAAGGTTCCATATCATCAGTATTTATAGGGTTCGTAGGATTGGGATCGGGATCAATACCAGGATCAGTACTGCTTGTGGTCCCTCCGGGATCAGAAGATGTAGTTCCATCATTTCCAACAGGATCGGGATTTGTATCGCCATTTTCATCCGGATCCTGAACAGTTACAGTAAAATCAGGCTTTATAGGCCTGATAAATCGGTAGACCCCCTTTATCCCTCTCTGAAAAATATTCAGTTTACGGCCCGGCAGGTCCTGATCCCTGGTAATGATAGGATTTGTTTTTTTGATCTTAGCCATCTTTATAAAGTGGTCAGCGCTCTGACCATACAGTTATGTAAAAGTAATAAAATAATATAGATATAAAAATATGACTCTATTTTAAGATGCCTGATCTTATATATATATCTAATAATCTGAACAGGTCATTTCTGGCTAAACTGAGCAGTCTTATCAGCGCATAAAAACTGAAATGTTTTGCAATTAATATACTAATAATCGGACCAAACCATTGTGTTTTATATACTGGAACAGGGTGCTCTGTATGAAATAAGAATTAGGTGCTCAGTTTGACAAGATTTTCCAGAAAAACGACGGCTACGAATCTGGATTGTAAAAATAAACATGAGTTGGAATGTCACATACCAGCTGAAGTTTGGTCTGATATATCTAAGTGTGAAATTGCTTCATAAATTCTTACCTTTTGGGTGGCTCTCAAATTTCATGGAACCATTTCGCTAATTCTTTGCCAATAATATCTGGATTATCTTCCTGGAGGTAGTGGATCCCCTCCCCAACATCAACGGTCTTGGTATTAGGAATATTTTTCTGCACGTATTCAATATTTTCTTCTGTAATAATCGCTCCTGGATGAGCATATAAGCAGAGTTTAGGAATATCTGTTTCAGTTAGCCATTTGTTATATGCAGCAATTATATCATGAACACGTTTGGGTTTCCCATTGATTGGCAGTTGTTGAGGCCATACCCTTACCGGTCTTCTACTGGCAACGGTTGGATATGGCTCCAGATAATTATCAAATTCTTCCTTGCTCAATTTTCTTTTAATTGAATCAGGAACCACTTTTTTAAGAAACATATTCGCAACGCTAAGCATTAACCAACCTATAAACGGAGCTCGAATCAGTCTGAATACAATTTTATAGTCTGATGGAAAATCTTTCCAGGTCATTGGCTTTATCAGTGCCTCCATAAATGCAATCCCTTTAATATTATCTCGATGATTATTTGCATAATGAAAACCAAGGCCTGATCCCCAATCATGGATAACCAGAGTAATATTTGTTAACTCCAGTTTTTTAATGAACTTCTCGAGATAATCATAGTGATCCTCATATGTATAGGCTATTTTGGGTTTGTCGGACTTACCCATTCCTATTAGATCGGGTGCGATGCATCGAGCCTTCGTTTGAAGATGGGGAATGATATTCCTCCAGAGGTAAGATGAGGTTGGCTGGCCATGAAGAAATAAAACTATATCTCCTTCACCAACATCTACATAATGCATATTTGATCCATTTATTTCTATAAAATTCGATTCAAATGGAAATTCAGGCGAGATCTTTGAGTCCATGGTAGAAAGGATTTTTTATTATTTAATTATAACAACAAAAAATATCCACTTAAGTTTGAAAGTGGATGTAATATCTATAATTCTTTACTTGCTGGAAAATGGTTTCGTTTATAGTTTCCTGGCTGACTTAAGGAAGCCATGAATGATTAGTTCTTGTTGAATTGTGCTTTGGTTAAATTGAATAAACTTGATATAATTGGTATTAGAAATATCAAACATGGCCTCATATAAAATACTTCGGACCTAGGTTGACATTCATCAGATACGTTGACCACTATTGGTTGGTTGAATGACACTCGATTAAAGGGATTCAGTTTGGCCGTTCTATGCCATATATTGTACAAAACTCTCTAAATGTGAGTCTTACTACATTTTTTTATAAACAAAACCGTTCTTTAATTTGTTACATTATAATTAGCCCAAATTAATAGACGGCGAACACATACAGAAATAAATTAGAAGATGAATGATAGTCTGATTGGTGTTAAGTCTTTTTTTATTGTCCTCGTTGACATTAGTGGATACACAAATTTCATCCGGTTGCACAAGATGTCTCTTCTTCATGCTGAGAAGCTTATAGGAGAGCTCATGGAATGTATGCTGGATGAGGTTGAATCACCAGTAGTAGCACACGAGATATTGGGTGATGCAATTAGTCTCTATGCTATAGATGATGGGGCACCTGGCTTGGCTGACAGCATTTACTTACAAGTGGGAAGGTACTTTGAAGCCTTTCGCGAACGGGAGGCTTATCTGCTTAGGGAATGTGGATATTGCATATGCGATGCATGTAACAAAGTGAGTGAACTCAAACTCAAAGCAATTATACATTCAGGCAAAGCAGCATTTACTAAAGTCCATGACATTTTAAAGATATCTGGAGAAGACGTTATCACAGCTCATCGTCTGCTTAAAAACTCAATTCCATCAGATGAATACATCATAGTAACGGACTCCTTTTTGAACAAATGTCAATCTTTCGACAAGACTGATTTTGAGGAACATGTTGAGCATTACGATGACTTAGCTCCTGTAAATGGACTGGTAAAAAATTTCGAGTCGGTGGACGCAGTTCCGAAAGCGGTTTCACCCTGGAAGAAATTCAAATTTCTGATGAAAGTTGAACGTCACATGTTTCTTCGTCTCTTTGGCAAGTCCAAAATGGAATATCGAAATTTGCCGTCGTAATTCTTTGGCATCTTCACTTCATAATCTTAAACTCAACGTATTTCCACTTTAACTTTAGCAATATAGTGTCCGAGTCAGGCTGAAGACCAATACGGATAATAATTCATTTTAAATTAACGGATCTGGACTCACAACAAAGAAGGCCGATCCCGTTCACCGAAGTATTAGTGTAAGTGGAGTGCGGGTTTCTTTGTTAATACTCGATTTTTAATTTGAATTGTGATGGCGGGCTTGGATATTCTGGAATCTGGGACTTGATAGTTTGGAGTTTTATTGATGGGGGTCCTTCCTCACTCCGTTCGTCATGATGACCGTTAGAAGTAACAGATTGTTTTGATAATTTGAGAGGTGATATTTACTGGCTTAATAAGTTATCATTCGGTTTCCTGCCAAACTTAATATAGGCATATATTGGAACCCCTGCTGCCAAAAGGATGGCTCCCCAGATGATTATTTCATAATTCAGGCCGGTAATAGCCCATAATGAATAAAGAAAGGCCGGTAAGGAAATACATGAGGCTGCGATCAATCTATTTTGGCTATAGCTTTTCTTTTTCTTCAGATACAGCATAATTTCAGACAGGGAAGAAAAAAGGTAAGGCAAAAGGCAACTGAGTGTTGAAAGCATAATAATAAATGAGAACATTTGCACCAGCCCCCTGGTATAGTTTATACCTACAAGTATTGATGCCAGCACACTGGCAATAATAAGCCCGACGACAGGTATTCCTTTTCCTGATACCTTATTAAAAGTGTTCGGGAATAGCTTATCTCTGGCAGCAGCCATTGGTAATTGCCCCTGGAGCAGGATCCAACCGTTCAAGGCCCCAAAACATGCAATCGATGCACCGATAGCAATCAATGCAGAAGCCCAGCTACCCCATATCTTCTGTGCGGCATCGGCAAAGGGTGCAGCTGAATTCTGAAGCTCAGTGGGTGCAATGATTCCCATAACACCTATTGTGCTTGAAATATAAAGCAGTGCTGCTATTGCAATCCCAATAATGGTTGCCCTGGGAATTGTTTTCTTGGAGTTTTTTACTTTATCCGATGGGATGGTAGCCGACTCTAATCCAAGAAATGCCCATAATGTTAAAGCAGCCGTAGCTGTTATTGCATCAAAGTTGGACTCAAGGCTTACATTGAATGGGATGAAATGGGATCTGTTGAAATATAAAAATCCAACTGTTCCCAATAGTAACAATGGCAGAATTTTTATTATGGTGGTGATAAGCTGTACCAGGCCTACTTTTCTAATACTTTTCGTATTGATGAATGTAAAAACCCAGATCGCCGCAATAGCCACGCTTGCAGAAAGTATATTATTTTCTTTAAGTGAAGGGATGAATACAGAAAGATATCCTACTCCTGCTACTGCGATAGCTGCATTGCCACACCATATAGAGACCCAATATCCCCATGCCACAAGAAAGCCTGCAAAATCTCCGAAGCCCTCCCTGGAATATGTATAGGGGCCGCCTGCTTTGGTGATCATCCTGCTGAGCCTTGAAAATACTAAAGCAAGGAATATGACACCTGCCAGCGTAAAGATCCAGCCTAAGATACTGATCCCTCCGTAGAAAGCCAGTGCCGCAGGTAAAAGAAATATTCCTGATCCAGTCATATTTCCCACTACCAGCGAAGTGCTCAACCATAATCCGAGTTTTCCCTCTTCCTCGGATTTATTGATAATGCTCATTTCATAAATATCGTAAAAAACATTAAACAAGCAATCGAATAATGTCTTCTCCTTTCTTTATTATTTCTTCAATTTCATTATTAGGTCTACTGGCTTGTTCATGAAGCCTTTTAGTAAAATCTCTCAACATCTTTATGGGAGTAGGGTTGCCTTGCTGTTGCCAGGTTTTAAAATTCATTGAGGGCCAGATGCTGTTTGAGTGGTTTAGGTCCCTTAGGGCCTCCAGGGTTTGGCTGGAAGTAAGGTAGTTTCCTCCGTGGCCTATTGTTTTCATTTCGTTTAGATCCACCGAATTATCATTCAATACAAATCCTTCAGCTAGTTTTCTTGATTTTCCAATGATGTAATCTGACATCACCACCGTTGTGGGTGAAAATGCTGTTGAATCAAGGTTACCCCCCACAAATGGAGCCATTCCGACTTTACCCAGGCATGATGTTAAATGATTCAACCAAAGGTCGCCGGAAGCGAGCAGGTCAGGCCCAAAGCCAATTCCACTTCCTGAAGTACCACAATGAGGGATCTGATAGTAGCTCATAATTTCAGCACATGCTATATTTAACAGATATGAAGAGGTGGAATAATAACTCCCCATCGTTGACATGTTAAAGGCGGCCGGCAAACTGCCCAGTATCATTGGTGTTCCTTCTTTGATAAGCTGGCTGAAAACCAGGCCTGATAATAGTTCCGCATTCAATAATGAAAGTGTTCCTCCTTCGGTCATGGGAGAGGTACCCCCATACATACTATAATTGGAAAAGGAAATTGGCAGTCCATATTCAATGGATACAAAGATCTTATCCGTTGTTTCTTCATTGAGAATTAATGGTGTTATAGGATTCAGGTATGTGATAACAAAAGGCCTGGTAGAAATATCGCCATGGAGTGAGATCAGCAGTTTATAAACATCCTCCATTTTTTTTCCTTCTGAAACAAGAATGACGATAGGTTTTGAAGTATTTGCATATAGATCCAGGGTATTGACAAGATCGAGGGTTTCAATTTGAACATCTGATGGAATCCCAATCGTTGAGATCATATCAAAGTTTCCCAGCATGTCGCCAAGTTTTACACTGGTTTGCATATGCTTGCGGGTGAATTTTTCAATTTGATCTGTCTCTATATCCTGATAATTCGTGTTTGTTACACCTAGTCCAAAGCGGGTCATATGACCCTCGCCCAATTGAAAAGCCAGTGCTCCTTCCTGATCATAAATATTTATTTCCGATCTGGCTGTTTTGATAGTGTGATCCACCAGGTCTCGCTGAATATAAACCAAGTCATCATCAATTTTTACGGCACCGGATCTTGCAAAAACTTCTCGGGCTTTTTTCGATTCAACCTTAATTCCAACATTTTCGAGTATATCAACAGAATAATCATGTACTCTTTTAATCTGCTCTTCTGTAAGGAGCTGAATGATTGGATTGACTACATTATTGTTTCGGTCCATTATTGTATGGTTTAAGATACTTTAGCTCAATGGTGACATTACACAAGCACTTATATTACAGGTATTGCATTGATAAGGTGTTTTTACTAATTCTTTCCCAATTCCAATGATTCCGCTTACTGATTTTACCGGGTGCATCTGGGCGGCTTCATTTAAACTAATGTCACAAAATTTATCAGGAAGCAGTGAAAAAAGAATATGCTGATCTGTAACAGGCCAACCACAATATCCCGGGCTATATCTGTTGCTGGTCAACGCAGCATGCCCCCTGGCAAACAGTTCAATTTTCTTTTGAATCTTCCCGGCTGTTTTTTCTGTCATGACCGAGGCGGCCACATCAGCAATATATCCTTTTAACGGATCATCTTTCATAAGTTGTGATGCCCAGTTGCTCACAGTCTCACCAATAGTACAGGCAAATATTGCTATGGAACTTGCTTGCTTCATGGAACTGGTGATGATGTTTTTTAATTGAAGATCTGTGTTTTCAATTTGTAAAGAGGATCGTTTGAATGTTATGTTGTCAGAAATACAAAAACCGCCTTTTATATCCAGCAATGCAATCATTTCTATCAAAACTTCCGTTATCTGTTCTTCGATAGCAGGAGGTACGCCCGTTTCAGAATACCCTATCCAACTGCTGACTTCCATACCGCTTAATGATATATCGGTGGGATTGAATAAATATTCTGTACAGTCCATCTATTTATTTTCGTTATGAAGCTTGATAGCATCTGCAAAATGAGCAATATGATCAGGTGTTGTTCCGCAACAACCGCCAATGATATTAACATTTTGTTCAAAAAGATACGGTAATTTGGCAGCCATTTCTTCCGGGCCTTCTTTATAATTGCTTTCCCCGTCTAGGATCTCAGGAATCCCTGCATTGGCCTGGATCATTAAGTATACAGATTGATCTGTTTTCCTGATCTCTTTTGCAATTTCCACCATTCCGTCAAATCCATTACCACAGTTGGCTCCAACAATTGTTGCACCACTCGAAATAAGGGTTGATACCATCTCTGCCGGAGAAACTCCCATCATGGTTCTATAATCTCCTTTCACGGTTTTATCAAAGGTAAATGTGCATACTACAGGCAGGGAAGTATTTTCTTTTACTGCTTTTATTGCAATGTCAGCTTCATCAAGTGCTGTCATGGTTTCAATAATGAGTGCGTTGGCTCCTCCTTCTTCAAGTGAAATGGCTTGCTCGCTGAATGCATCGTAAACCTGTGTCATGGAGACATCTCCCATCATCAGGATCTTTCCGCTTGGTCCAATTGAACCAAAAACACAGACATCCTCACCTGCTGCTTCTCTTGAAATTCTTGCTGCAGCATGGTTAATATCCCGCGCCATATCACCTAGGCCATACATATCCAATTTTAACTTTGATCCACCAAAGCTGTTGGTTTCTATGATATCCGCTCCAGCATGAACATAACTTTTGGCTACCTGATAAACTTTGTCAGGATTTGTTATATTCCATAATTCGGGACATGCAGTGCTTTCCAGGCCCAAGTGGAAAAGCATGGTACCCCATGCCCCATCTGATAAAAGGACATTCCCTTCTTTTATTCTATCAATGATGCTTCTCATTGCTGATGGTTCTCAAGAGTTGTGTTTAGGTAATCCAGGGCAGTGTGAGGTTCAGATGAATAGAAATTAGCACCGATACTATCACAAAAAGACTGATTTACAGGTGCGCCCCCAACCAGTATATGTTTGTTTGGGTATTTGACCTTAATTTCATTAACTGTTTTTTCCATGTTCAGCATAGTTGTAGTTAATAAAGCAGAGATTCCTACTATACAATCAGGATGCTCTTCGATCGCATTAATAAACATCTGGGTAGAAACATTCGTTCCCAGGTCAACAACATCCCATCCGCCACCTTCCACGATCATGCCCACCAGGCTTTTACCAATATCATGCATATCACCTGCGGCAGTACCTATAATAAAAGTTCCTTTTTGTTGGATGATGCTCTGCTTAAAAAATGAATTAAGATGTGTCATTGCTGTGCTCATAGCTTTTGCAGCCATCAGCACCTCAGGGATAAATATTTGATTTTCCCTGAACCTGACTCCAACCATTTGCATCCCACTGAACAACGCTTTATTCAATATTTCTTCAGCAGAAAAACCCTGAGCTATTGCTTTTATCGTTAACTCATCTGCTCCCGGTTCACCCACCATGTCGGACGGAAATGCAGCGTGAATATCCACCTTTCCACGTTCGATACACTGACTTAATTGCTCTAAAATATCTTCCATGGTTTTATAATTGTTTCTACGGACGAATTATCAGATATTTTTTAATAATTCTTTATTCCCGCACATCCATTCATTGATATTGAATTGACTTGACCTCATTCATTCACACAATAATTTCAAATCAATACTAATTTAGATTACTGATAAAATTAGGAAATATCTTGAAAATATTCAGTGCTAATTGAATTGATGTTACCGTTTTAGAAAATCCATATATTCCACACAAAAATACCTGAATCTTACCGGGACAGGCAAAAATGTGCCGGGTACTATTCAAAATCTATTTACCCGGATTCAAGTTACAAGTCCCAGAAAGACAGCATATAGATTAACTTTTTTATACAATCTTCCTTAATTTTTAAATATCTTGAAAGAAGCTGTGTGTTCTTCCGAATACAACTTAAGTATATATACTCCGGCCCCAACTTGCAGGTCAACTTCTATTAATCTCGTTTGATGAAGTGAGTTTGAATAAATAGATTTTCCTGTTATATCAGTTATATTAATATTTACATCTGAATAAGTTGTTCCCAGATCTATTGTAAGATTGTCTGTTGTCGGATTAGGATAAACCGTTATATTATTTTCAAAATTATTTTCCGACATCCCTACAGAACAATGCCATGTTGGATCATAGTCGTCAACATCAAGGGTAGTTCCCAGAAATAATGTTAGCTCATCGTTAGATAAAGCCCATTGCCCCTCACATTCATCAAAATGAAACAATACATAAGTGTCACTGTCAAATTCCCATGGGAGAGGATCGATGGTTACATTAGCACCTGTATACCTGTCGGTATCTGAGACTCTTAGTTCGTCTAAATACCCGTCTAATGGATACCCTCCATCCATATCCGTATCTCCTAATGTAAAGTATCCGTCAGGTATAGTCAATGGAATCTGTTGCACGTCATGTAAAACACCATCCAGATATAACCTTCCTTCATCACCATCCCATACAAAAGCAACATGATAGGTGATCCCTGGTAATATAGATCCTGATTCGGTCCAGTAATAATAATCGTCATAATCATAAACTGATATGGAACTATCCGAACTAATCCCACACCATGGTGAGAAATCTCCGCCATGAAAATTCCAGAACGTTCCTTCGTCATCGTTAGTTGGAATTGAATCTACACGAAAGTAAAATTCGATCGTATACTCAGCTCCAAGTTCATAAAAGTCTGTCATAAACATTAGATCATTATATCCGTCAAAATACATTTCGGTATATGTTGCCTGAGTATGTCCAGGCTTTATAAATATCAGCAAACAAAATGAAAGTAATAAGATGGCTCTTGTCATTGTGTAAATTTTCTTCATAATAATATTATTTGATTAGTAAATATTTGAATCACAATTTAAATTGCAATTTATTATTCAAGAACATTAAGTATAGATTCCCTACTGCTAAATCCAATTTAAAGGTATGATAAAGAAAGTGTAAAGTCAAACCAATGAAATATTAAGTTTTACGTCAGCGGAATGTTCACCAGCTAATTAGCAATTATAATGTGTGGTTAACAGGCAATGGCAAGTTGCAAATATCAGATAAGAGATTATCTCATTCAATCATGAATTTATAGTTCTATTTTAGTTGATGCAACACAACCCCATGCTTAGTGCCCGTCCTGGTGGGCCCACAACAGCAAAGAAAGCCGCTTGATGCGGCTTTCTTTGTTAATACTCGATTGTCAACTGTCAAC
>Ga0209692_10003376_pt1 | contig 15615 bp, 15 predicted proteins | sample tdDd472_FD_187129 | JGI IMG/M metagenome (GOLD analysis project Ga0209692, IMG submission 187129) | Marine sediment microbial communities from the Atlantic coast under amendment with organic carbon and nitrate - tdDd47.2 (SPAdes)... | ecosystem: Environmental > Aquatic > Marine > Coastal >...
CACATAACCTTTAGTCGGGTGAAAGCGGATGTCCTTATGGCTGTTTGGGCTGTGGTGATTGCGTTGAGGCCTGTGATTTTGGAGCCATGTATATGGACGAAAAAACAGGTTTGCCAGTGGTTATCGAAGACAAATGTGTGGCTTGTGGGGCATGCGTAAAGGCTTGTCCACGGAGTATTATTGAGCTCAGAAACCAGGGTAAGAAAAGCCGCCGGATTTTTGTTTCGTGTATCAACAAGGAAAAAGGTGCTCCAGCAAAGAAGAATTGTAGTGTTGCATGCATTGGTTGCGGTAAATGTGTTAAAGTTTGCCCATTCGATGCCATTACATTAAACAGCAATTTGGCATATATTGATTACGAGAAATGCAAACTTTGCCGCAAGTGTGTGCCTGAGTGTCCCACTGCAGCCATCCATGAATTGAATTTTCCACCACCGCGTAAGCCAAAACCTGAAAAGGCTGTGGAGACGCCTAAGGAACCAGTACCAACAGAAGTAAAATCTTAAATCGATAATGTCAGGATTTCAGTATAGGAGGAAAAAGTATTGAAAACATTCAAAGTAGGTGGAGTTCATCCACCAGAAAATAAATTTTCATCCGCCGCTGCTATTGAAGAGTTGGCGCTACCTAAAAGGGTTTTTATTCCGATATCACAACATTTGGGTTCGCCGGCAACAGTAGTTGTTAAACGGGGTGATGAAATTAAAACCGGCCAGTTGATAGCCAAAAGTTCCGGATTTATCTCGGCGAATATTCATTCATCTGTCAGCGGAAAGGTTTTCAAGATTGACAATGTGATGGATCAATCCGGCTATAAGAGAATGGCAGTGATTGTTGACACCCAGGAAGACCAATGGGACGATGGTATTGATGCTTCGGATGATATTATTAAGGATATTTCCTTATCGAAACAGGAAATCATCCAACGAATTGCCGATATGGGAATTGTTGGTTTGGGAGGCGCAGCTTTTCCTACACAGGTTAAGATGATGATTCCTGATGGAAAAACTGCCGAATACCTGATTATTAATGGAGTTGAGTGTGAACCCTATCTAACCTCCGATCATCGCCTTATGATGGAAAAAGGCGAAGAAATGCTGATTGGTGCTGCCATTTTGATGAAAGCACTTGGAGTGAATCAGGCAATGGTTGGAATAGAAAACAATAAACAGGATGCAATCGACCATCTGTCGAAACTCGCGAAGAATTTTAAGGGTATTTCAGTACACGCTTTAAAGGTAAAATATCCGCAAGGTGGCGAGAAACAACTGATCAAAGCATTGACCGGCCGGGAAGTTCCTTCTGGAAAACTGCCTATCGAAACTGGTTGTGTAGTCGACAATGTAGGAACTGCATTTGCTGTATATGAGGCAGTACAAAAAAATAAGCCATTAATAGAACGTGTTGTAACTGTAACTGGTAAAGCAGCAAAAAATCCATCCAACTTTATGGTCAGGGTTGGCACACCCATAAACGAACTTATTGAAAAGGCAGGTGGCCTTCCTGAAAACCTGGGTAAAGTTATTGGCGGTGGCCCAATGATGGGCAAAGCACTGATGTCAGTTGAAGCACCTATCGTTAAGGGTTCATCCGGTATCTTGTTGGTTCCTGAAGAGGAGGCTCGCAGGGCAGAGGTAAAAGCATGTATCCGTTGTGGCCGATGCATCACTGTTTGTCCGATGGGACTTGAGCCTTACCTGCTTTCGCAACAAGCCTATCACCAGATGTGGGATGGCGCTGAAACGGATAAGGTAATGGATTGTATCGAATGTGGCTCATGCCAGTACACCTGTCCATCGGGCAGGCCTTTGCTTGATTTTATCAGGTTGGGGAAAAGTAAAGTTGGTCAAATAATCAGAACCAGAGGAAAAAATTAAAATATGGAGAATTTACTCACAATATCCGGTTCACCGCATGTTCATGCCAACGAATCGGTAAAGAAAATCATGTACAGCGTTATTTACGCTATGATTCCGGCAATGTTGGTGTCGTTGTATTTCTTTGGCCTTGATGCAGTAAGAGTAATTGCTGTATCTGTAGTTGCGTGTGTGGTTGTTGAATATTTAATTCAAAAATACCTGATCAAAGGTGACCTGACAATTAATGATGGCTCGGCAATTGTTACCGGAGTATTGCTGGCGTTTAATGTACCCAGCAACCTGCCAACCTGGATTATAATTGTAGGCGCTATTGTTTCTATTGGAATTGCAAAAATGGCCTTTGGTGGTTTAGGAAAAAACCCATTTAACCCTGCGCTGGTAGGCCGTGTTTTTCTTCTGATATCATTTCCAGTACAAATGACATCGTGGCCAGTGCCTATTCCAAAATTTCCAATGGGCCTGACCGATGCTGTTACAGGGCCTACTCCTCTTGGGATTTTAAAGGAAGGGTTATCAACAGGAAATAAAACGGTTTCAGAACTGATGGCACTACCGGAAATGCCATCCTATATCAACGAATTGATTGGATTTCAAGGTGGCTCTATGGGTGAAATATCTGCAATAGCTTTGATTCTTGGAGCCATTTTTATGCTGGTAAGAAAAGTAATTACCTGGCATATTCCGCTTGCCTACCTTGGGTCAGCAGCTGCATTTGCCGCTATTATGTGGATGGTTGATCCTACTTATTATGCCAACCCACTATTTCACCTGGTTACTGGTGGTTTGATGTTAGGAGTATTTTTTATGGCAACGGATATGGTAAGTTCACCCATGTCGGCCAAAGGGATGATAGTGTATGGAATTGGTTGTGGTGTAATAACAATGGTAATCAGGTATTGGGGTGGCTATCCTGAAGGTGTTTCTTTTGCCATTCTGATTATGAATGCATTTGCACCCGTAATCAACCGGGGATTTAAGCCAACAAGATTTGGTCAATTGAAAAAAATTAAGGCCTAAGTGATTAGAATAGATTAATATTTGAGTATCATGGCAAAAAAAGAATCGACATTTTTAAATATGTTTTTAACACTGCTCATTGTCACTGCCATTTCATCTTTGGCAGCCAGTGCGGTGTATAATTTAACCAAGGGACCCATTGCTGAGGTTGCCCGATTGAAGCAGCAAAAGGCTATTGAGCAGGTAATGCCGGGATTTACGAGTTACAACGAGTTCAAGGTAATGCCTGAAACAGGTAAGGATTCATTGATCTTTTTCAAAGCTTTTAAAGGTGAAGAAGAGATTGGAGTAGCGATAAACAGCTACACCTATGTGGGATATAGTGGTTTAATTAAAATAATGGTGGGCTTTCAGCCGGATGGGGCCATTGAAAATGTTGAAGTTCTTGTGCAAAAAGAAACTCCGGGCTTAGGAACCAAAATGGCTGAGCCAAAGTTTAAAGATCAATTTGTTGGGAAGAACCTGGCTGACTTTAACAATCATGAGATCCTGGTTACCAAAGATGGAGGTGTGATTGATGCCATTACTGCGGCAACGATTACTTCCAGGGCTTTTTGTGATGCTGTTAATCGCGCCTATAGGGCTCTTGAAGAAAATAAAAAAGAAAATAAATAAGTGGGGATAGCTTTATGAATCAAATGCAAAATTTTACCAAAGGATTTTTTAAGGAGAACCCTGTTTTTGTAATGTTGCTCGGAATGTGTCCGGCACTTGCTGTCACAAATTCAGCTGTTAACGGACTTGGTATGGGTCTGGCTACAACTTTTGTACTGGTCATGTCAAATTTTGTGATCTCACTCATTAAAAATCTTATTCCCAGCAAGGTAAGAATACCAACTTTTATTGTTGTTATTGCTTCGTTTGTAACTATTGTGGATTTAAGTATGGCTGGATTTTTACCTGGCCTTCACGAGCAATTAGGGATTTTTATTCCACTGATCGTAGTAAACTGTGTTGTGCTTGGCCGTGCCGAAGCTTTTGCTTCAAAAAACACATTGGGTTCCTCTATTGTTGACGGCCTTGGAATGGGTCTTGGTTTTGCCATGGCGCTAACCATGTTGGGAGCTGTCAGGGAAATTTTTGGTAATTATTCATTTTTTGGTTACAAATTTATCGATGCCGACGGCATTCTTGTTTTCATCCTGTCACCGGGAGCGTTTATCGCTCTTGGCTTTTTAATTGCACTCGTTAACCAAATTACAAAAAAGGCTAAAGCTTAAAAATTGAAATTATGGAATATATTATCATAATAATTGGATCAGTACTCGTCAGTAACATTGTACTGGCAAATTTTCTGGGCATATGTCCTTTTTTGGGTGTATCAGGAAAGCTAACAACAGCAAGCGGTATGAGTGGTGCTGTATTGTTTGTAATGACAGTGGCAACCATTATTACCTGGCTTATTCAAAATTATATCCTCGACCCATTTGGCCTTGGCTTTCTGCAAACCATATCGTTTATCCTTGTCATTGCTTCCCTGGTTCAGGTGGTTGAGATCATTTTAAAAAAGGTGAGTCCTCCGCTTTACCAGGCCCTGGGGGTATTTCTACCACTGATAACAACCAACTGCGCAATTCTTGGTGTTGCCCTGCTGGCAATCCAGAAGGAGTACAGTCTTGTTGAAGGAACTGTTTATGCCGTTGGTAACTCAATGGGCTTTGCCCTGGCACTAATCCTCTTTGCAGGCCTTCGCGAGCACCTTGAGTTAATGGATGTCCCCAAAGGGATGCGTGGCATGCCCATCGCGCTCGTAGTTGCCGGAATTCTTTCGCTTGCTTTTATGGGCTTTGCTAATTTGGTTTCTATATAATTGTAGAAAGCGGACTGCTGATCGCGAGGAATTATATTTTGATTATCTTTTACTATTGTAGTTGTCGTGGGACGCTCAATCCCGTTCCTGGTATTTTGAATAACAATTCTAGAATGCATATCTTTGAAACCTGGACTCAACCTTTGAATTCAGGTCTTCCAATTACAAACATTAGCCATTTTTAAATGAAAGAACTCATCTTATTTGCCGGTACTGTTTTTATGGGGATGTTCGCAATCATGAATCCCATTGCTAATACACCAATTTTTATTGGCCTTACCCAATCCAATACCCCAGCACAGAAAAGAAAAATTGCAATTCAATCAGTACTTTATGCTTTCATTATCGTATCAGTGTTTTGTGTGAGCGGACATTTTATCTTTAAATTATTTGGGATAACACTACCGGCTTTTCAGATTACAGGCGGTATTCTGCTGTTTCTTGTCGGATACAGTATGATCCAGGGTAAAAAATCAGCTGTTCATCATTTTCCTGATTCTGCAGATGCAGTAATAAAAAAAATGCATGAAGAAGATGAAATGAATATTGCGGTTTCACCACTGGCGATTCCAATACTCGCGGGCCCCGGAACCATTGCTACGGCAATGAACTTTGTAGGTGCAAGTAGCGGTGTTTTTCACCTTATGACCGTGGTTATTTCATTCGCTGCGCTATGCCTGCTGACCCTCATAATGTTTGTTTACGGAGAGAAATTTATTAATTATCTCGGCCGGGCAGTGGTTGGGGTGATTACCAGGATCATGGGGCTTATCCTTAGCGTTATAGCAACTCAAATGGTTATTGTAGGAATAAATGGTGCAATTGAGCTATACAAAACATCAGGTGCTGGTTAACATTGCTCTTAAAACGATAATTTCATGAATATCAAGATTCAGACTGAAAAACCGATTCATTTTGATGCGATCTGTGAAATCAATAACCAGGCTTTTGGCCAACCCCAGGAAGCAAAATTGATAGATGGTTTACGAAAGCTTGCTGATTTTATTCCCGAATTATCCCTCATTGCATTTGACAAGGATAAAGCGATAGGTCATATCCTTTTTTTTTCGATTTATATCGAAACTGAAGGACAAACCTTTCAAACACTTTCTCTTGCCCCAATGGCAGTATCGCCAGATTATCAGAAAAAAGGAGTAGGTGGGGCGTTGATCAGGCGGGGACTTGAACAATCAAAACAACTTGGTTTTGATTCTGTCCTTGTGTTGGGCCACCCAAACTATTATCCTAAATTTGGATTTGAAAAAGCAGGCAAATGGAATATTAAATGTCCATGGGATGTTCCAGAGGAAGCATGGATGGGCATTGAATTGAAGCGAGGCTCTCTGGAAGGTAAATCTGGTCTGGCTGGTTTCCCAATGGAGTATGATGCGGCGATATAAAAAAACTGCCTGTTAAAATAAATTTAACAGGCAATAGTATTTTCATGTTTTGATGGTTGATTAATTCTGTCCCGGCATATTGTAATAAAAACGCTCACGTATTATCTTTCCATCCTGCCATTGTTGTACACAAACTTCTTCCATCTTCATCCGGTTTCCATCCTTAAAGGTTATATCCATCCAGGTTTCAACCATGGTAACACCGGTTTCCTCATTGGATGTGATGGCATCAACCCCACCACCATGCACTTCGGAGACACTGGCAAGAAATTGTTTCTGAAACTCCCGGTTCTTGTCTTTTCCTTCTCGTGTATCGCCATTGGCCTCTATCATTACAACATCATCGTGGTAGTATTTTTCGAAGGCTTCCAACATCTGGCCCTGACCAGTCATTTGATAAAGATCGCTGGCTAATTGTAAGTATTTCATAGTTGTAAAAATTTAGTAAGTATTTAAAATCAACTTAATAAACATTTACCTGGTTAAATGGTTCAATAGAAGCAATCATCTTCACAAAAGAAATTAAAGAATATTGTGCTGTCCGGCGAATAAAAATTTACCAATAAAAAAGGCCGGCTGAAGGTTAGCCGGTCAATATCATTTTGCTTGTTTAATACTTATTGTAGCATCATATTTACAGTCACGGCATAATCTTCAGTGCCTGAACCAAAATCTTCAGTCATTGTATAAGTAGCGTTAAAGTCTGTGTTGTTGATCGAGTTAATGGTCATAATAATAGGATCTTCATCAGGATAGGTAAGGGTTAACGTAGTATTATCCGCACTTAATTCCCAGGTGCCGTCGGTAGTGGTTTGCGGATCATCCGGCTCACATTTTGTTTCACCTTCATCTTCCGTAATGGTACCATCAGTATTAAAACGAACGAGGTCATCTTTTGTGCATGCAGGCATCATCGCATAGAAGTCGGTAAATTCAGTGCCTCCAATTTCAACAGCAGGATCAATGGTCATTGCTGTTGTTTTCCAGTTCCCGGCTGTGAGATAATCTTGCGTAGATGGCTGATCATCTTCATCTTTTTTGCATGATACCAGCGTTATGACCAATGCAAGGGTCATAAACCCAAATATCTTTAAATAATTTTTCATGTTAATCGAATTTTTAAATTTGGATTGCAAAAGTATTAGAGTTTTAAATGAAAACAACCTTTTGATCATTAAAACCTGTGCATCATCCCAATGTCTGATTTATATTGCTTATTTTCAGTTATTTCAAGGGATCGAGTTAAGATTTTTTATGAAAGTAATCTAAAACCGCTTGTGCAACAAAGTTTTTTTGATCTTCTCCAGTCAAATTCGAATGCTATGTAGAATGAGCATATTAACTTAATCGTCAGAAGCCAAAAGCAAGCAGTAGCCCTATACTTAAAGCTATTATTATAATGAGACGGTTGGAAACGACAGGCAGTCTTATTGGTGAATCATGATAAAGTTACTTCATAACTTTACGAACAAGTATATATAAGAACCTCAAATACTGTGGCATGGGCCCTTTACAATTGGCTTTTACTGATAAGCAACCTACTCGGCTTTCTAATGATTTTCATAGTTCTTTTTCTGACTTTTTATTAGGGTCATTATAATCATTACAACTATTGAAACAGCATAAATCCATGTTAACCATAAAAAGATTAAAAAACATATCGTTGTTACTATGACACGCCAAGTTTCATCTGTGTCAAAGCTTTTAATCATATTATTGAGAGAAAATATTAATAAACCAAGAGTTATAAGGAAGCCTGGAATGTAAACGACAATAGGTGCCTTTTTCGGTTTGATCATTTCTTTAGATTTTTATTGTTCGACACTGATAAAATCAGTGCACAAATTAATAAAAAACTAAAGCAAGTGTGCGATTGTTTAAAAAGACTTTCATTCTGTGCCAATGATTAAGATACTTACTATGACCCTCCACTAATTGATCGATGACCCGTACATACAGTGGTGTGAGAGGTGCACTGGTGAGCATAACTGACGGGATGGGCTACTTGATTAGCTGACGTTGGATTAAAACGTAAGATACAACCTTAAGAATCCAACGGCTGCTATGGCAATACCACCTGCTTTCAGATAAAGTCCCCATTTTCGGTAAAAAACGGCTTGCTTTTCCTTGGATTCGTTATGTAGAGGGTTGATTTTTTTGAAACCCACAAACGCGATTAATAAACCTAAGAGGAGATTACCAATGCTAAAAATTAATTCCATAATTATCTATTTGAGTACCACTTCATAAAATACAAAATAACAACAGAAATTAGTGTCATTAAACCTACACTGACCAATGCAATCTGATCAATTTTACCGCGATTGATTTTCAGAACCACAAACATCAATGGAATCAAGAGTAAAACAATTAACCACCCATTTCTCATTCCTTTCTTATCAACTAATTTCATATCGAATACAATGATAGCTAACGTTTTGAATATGGTGCGTGCCGCACTTTATTAAATACATATTTTTGGTTTCCGTATTATTAATTTTACCAATTCTTGTTCTAAGTAATACTAACCGCGGCATGCACCATATTTTTTGTGTGTGCCCTGCATGATCATACAGTGCACACCATTGTAAGCTTTTGAAAAAAGTCAAAAATACAAATTTATTTTCCGATGTGGAAGTAGTTGGGTGTCTTTTTTTCAGAGGGTGCAAGTCCCTTGCGGGCGGGAGTAACGCCTCGAACCGTTAGTAAGCCGCATGCTGGTTTTCCGTGAGGAATTCAATAAAGTAGCAGGACTACAAAACCCGGTACTGATAGCCCGTCCCGAGAATCGGGAAACAGAAACGGCATATGAGACACATTGATTCAGGTATGCATCTGCATCATTGGAACTACTGATACACTGGAACGATTGCGAAGGAGGAGTTATTTAGCATTGCTTACATATTACGAGAAGGTTGCTCCGCATATTGATGAACCGCTGTATACGAGACCAAGACGTACAGTGGTGTGAGTGGTCCTCCTCGTCTGTGTAAACTTACGAGGTAGCCTACTTGTTCTCATTATAAACATTATTTTTCTTGACTTTCCGTATAGCATTTTGTAAATTTGCACCTATGCCGCTTTTGGCAGTAGAATATATGTAGGAGAGCAAAGAAAATGGAAAAACAGGGAACATACAAGAATCTGAAAGTTTCCCGATTAACCGTAGGAGACTATCTTCGAATCCCTTTGCCTTGCATCCTGATAGGTGGTGCATTGGGCGCAGCGATTGGAAGTACTCTTGGTGACACCGTGAACGGGATTCGAGTCGGAATTATTATGGGAGGCGTAGTCGCCTTTATACTTTTACGACGGAAGAAACAGAGCGCCTCCTAACTGGGCGCTACCACTATGGCGCCTTCCACTAATCAACCAATTCCCCCAAATCAATATCCCCATGGTACAGATTCAGAGTCTTCTTCGATTCCAGGACTTCAATTTTTTATATGTTGTTGAGATAATGTTGATACCATAACTCCTCATATTACCATACTGGGTGGAAAGCTGACCATCCCATATTTCATGTTGGTGCTAAATGCCCTCAGTCGTATCCTGAGCTGCTTTAGTCATTATTTATGGCAGAAGGATAGTTAAGTAATGGATCGGAAATTGTCTGTTCTATTGCGAATGGAGTTTGTTTCTTCCCTCACGAGAACATAACCATTTGATAAGTGAAAGGATTGAATATTTTTTGTTCTGCATAGCGTATGTTTTGTCACAAATTATTCCTTAGCTCTTATCCTTTTTCTTACTTTTACCAATCATTTCTTTTTTCTGGTATCATGGGAAACTGTAACAGACAACTAAGTCGGCAGGTTTTACTGCTGACCTCTTTATTGGCCTTTTGTTTACCTTTTAACTTAATTGCTGAGGTAAAAACCATAGGTACACCCCTGGTAAGGAACTACCAAAAAAACGATTACAACGCAGGTCCGCAGACCTGGATGATTGATATTATGCCGGATGGATTTGCCTATTTTGCAAACAATGATGGCCTCGTTGAATTTGATGGAAATAATTGGCAGGTTTACGGAATACCATCAGCTGCTGTTATCAGGAGTGTTATGATTGCTGAAGATAAAAAGATTTTTGCCGGAGCTTTTAACGAGTTAGGCTATTTCCTGGCCGATTCAGTTGGTAAACTTACATTCCACTCTCTGCAGCATTTACTTCCTTCCCATCTTCGTGATTTCGATGAAGTTTGGAAAATTCATGAGTTATTACAGGGTGTTGTATTTCAATCGTTTGATCAACTAATGATTTACGATGGCGAAAAAATAGAAGTAATTTCTGCTAAGGGTAAATTTCATTTTTCATTTTTAGTTAATGGCGAAATCTATGTCAACGATTTGCAGGAAGGCTTTTTTAGGTTGGTTAACAAAACCCTTGTCAGGGTGCCCGCACTTGACCCTCTAAAAGGCGTCATTGTAAGTACCATGATTTCTTTAGGCAACAATATACTCATTGCTACAGATAAGGATGGTATATATGAATTTGATGGGCTCTCACTAAACAGCTGGGACAATCAGGCAGGGGTGTTTCTGAAAAAGAACCAGGTGTATTGTGCAATAACAATAGCAGACCAGTATTATGCTTTTGGAACCGTACAGGATGGACTCGTTATCTGCGATCCCTCAGGAAAAATTATACAACATCTTAACCAATCCAATGGCTTGCAAAATAACACTGTTCTCAGTTTACAAACAGATCAATTTGGAAATCTATGGCTGGGCCTCGATAATGGGATTGATTATATTGAGATAAATTCGCCGCTGACTTATTTTTCGCAGTTTAATGGATTAAGCGCTGGATATACAGCACAAATGCATGATGGAGATCTTTACTTCGGAACAAATCGAGGTGTGTTTAAAAAGAATTGGGATGAGTTACAGGACGGTGGTGGCGATCAAATATTTTCTCTTGTAGGAAATACACGAGGGCAGGTGTGGAAATTACAGGAAATTGACGGGGAATTGTTTTGTGGCCACAATCTGGGTACTTTTCTTATTGATGGTGGTGAGGCCAGAAAAGTCTCGGACATCCAGGGTGGATGGGCTTATCTGAAACCTGTTGGGTATGAAGATCGTGTAATTGGTGGCACCTACTCAGGACTGGTTTTGTTTAAAAAAGTGAACGAAAGATGGCAGGAAGGAATAAAAATTGCCGGCTTCGAAGAATCATCCAGGTTTATTGTGAACGGTGGAGAACGAACTATATGGATGAGTCATGGCTATAAAGGGGTTTACCACATTACTTTAAATGCAAACCTGGATAGCGTGATAAATGTTAATTTTTATAGTTCACCTGACGATTTTGTTGATATAAGAGGAATTAATGTTTTTGAAATTGAGGGAAAGCCAGTTTTCACAACCAAAAATGGAATTTATAAATATGATGAGCCTACAGATAAATTCATTCCAGATATAGAACTGAATTCCTTACTTGATAACAAACAGGTTGACGTCTTAAATATTGATCAATCGGGTAATTTTTGGTACTTTGCAGGCAACAGGGGAGGTGTATTTCGCCGGCAGGAGGATGGTAATTTTGTAGACGTCAGTCTGCCTTTCCGTCAACTTAATGGAAGGTTTATCAATGGCTTTCAATTTGTTTACCCCATGAACAGGGAAAATGTGTTTTTTGGCACTCACACAGGAATTGTCCATTATGCCATCAACTATCCCAAAAATTATCAGCAAAAACACCATTCATTTATTCGGGAGGTTAAAATCTCACGCCTTGATTCGGTAATTTTCCAGGGAGAGAGTCCCGGTCCAACAAATTTAAATATCACTATTCCTTTTGTGTATAATGCTCTCCAGTTTTCATTTTCAGCTAATGATTTTGAGAACCCCGAAGACATTCAGTTTTCTACATTTCTTGAAGGTTACGATGCGGACTGGAAACATTGGGATGGGAGGACAAATCGTGAATTTACAAACTTGCACCGCGGGGATTACGTTTTTCATGTGAAATCACAAAGTGTATTTGAAAGTGTATCCACCGAATCACAATTTACTTTTACAATTTTACCACCCTGGTATTTAAGCTGGTGGGCATTTGTAATTTACTCATGCCTGTTCCTGCTGATGATTATTGCTTTCATTAAATTTGTCAGACGGCGTATAGAAAAATCAAAACTGCAGGAGGAAGAGCGACAGAAAAGGTTTTTTATGGATCGTGAAAAGCAATTGCAAAATGAGGCTTTGAGATCGGAGAAGGAGGTGATCAGGTTGAGAAATGACAAACTCAGGGCAGAAATGAAACAAAAGGACAAAGAATTGGCCAACTCGACCATGCAGATGATCCATAAAAATAAATCATTAATTAAAATTAAAAAGGATCTGCAAAAGCTTTCACACGATATCAGGGATGATTTAAATAAAAACCTGGTCAATTCTCTCATCCGAAAAATCAATCGCGACATCGATCATGAGAGTCAATGGGAGGTTTTTGAAAGTCATTTTGAAAGTGTTCATGAAGAGTTTTTAAATCGCCTAAAAGCCAAATTCCCTGAACTGACACCAAGGGAACTTAAATTGTGTGCCTATTTACGTTTGAACATTTCCAGTAAAGAAATTTCTGCACTCATGAATATATCCACCCGGGGTGTGGAAATCAGCAGGTATCGATTAAGAAAAAAACTAAGCCTCGATCGCAATGCCAACCTTACCGAGTTTATTATGACTTTTTAATTATGTAAAAGCTAGAAGTAAGTTGAATGATTATAGAGAGAAAATTTATCCTCAACCTAACAAGTAAAAATTTTGTACTGCTGCTGTTGCTTATCACCACCATGAATACCTTTGGCCAGGTAGTATTTGAGAGGGGTTATTTTGTTGATAACAGTGATGAAAAAATTGAGTGCCTGATCAAAAATTACGAATGGAAAAACAGCCCCACCAAAATTGAGTATAAATTAACTGAAGATGCTGAATCCAAATTTACAGAAATTGCTGATATAAAAGAATTTGGTGTTTCGAACTTAAAGTACCATCGGTTTACCGTTGAAATTGATAAATCGAGTGTGATGATCAACAATTTAAGCAAGGTGAAAGAACCCATCTTTGAAGAAGAAACCCTTTTTTTAAAAGTATTAATTGAGGGAGAAGCCACGCTTTATTCGGGAGGTAAACCATTGGGGTATTTTTACAAAGTGAACGATTCGGCAGTAACCCAACTCATCCATAAAGATTACTTTACTGAAGATTATGAGGTTGCCACCAATAACACATACAAATCACAACTCTGGAAAGGCTTAGAATGTCCGTGCATAACACTGGAAGATATTAGAAATACTGGTTTTAATAAGCGCAGCCTGATCAAAACATTTGAAACCTACAATAAGTGTGTCGATTCAGAATATGTGAATTATCAGAAAAACCATAAGAAAACTGATATCAATCTCAGGGTAAAACCTGGTGTGAGGTGGTCAACGTTTTACATGAGAAATTCATCCAATAGTTCTCAAAATATTGATTATGATGGCGATTTGAATTTTTGTTTCGGGCTTGAAGCCGAGTTTGTTTTTCCTTTCAACAAATCAAAGTGGGCTTTTACAATCGAGCCTACCTATCAATCCTATTATGCTGAAGACCCAAGGGCCAACTATAATAATACGGTGGATTATAAATCTGTTGAATTTCCCATTGGGATTAAGTACAATATGTTCTTAAACAGCAAATCAATCCTTTTTCTATCTGCTGCCTTTGTAATTTGGGATGCTCCGATCAATTCAACGATTGGTACCAAGGAGATTAATTCAAGGAATAATCTCAACCTCGGAACTGGATACAGCCATAAAAATAAATATAGCATAGAGTTTCGATACGGAACAAAACGCGAACTATTGAACACTTATGTTTATTATTCGAGTAATTATCAATCGTTCTCCTTATTTTTTGGATATAACATTTTTTGAGAATATCTGACTTACTCCAATAGAAACAATACAATAACCGTAAACTCCATCGAAAACGGACATGGATTTGGTGGTAACCTCTCTGTGCCTCCGTAGTTAAATATTTGTCTCAGAGTTATTGAGACACAAAGGTCGCTAAAATATTTCCACACCAAATTCATTGATGTGGCTAGCTGGTAAAAATGAAGATAATTGCCATGCCTGTGTTTATTAATTTTGTATATCAAGGCCTTATTCCGGTGTATACTTTTTTTGAAATCGAAAACATTTCGAAGTCTCCATTTCCTCTACGTATGCAATAATCCTATTAGTTTGAGAAGTTCAAAAAAAAAGTTAAAGAAAAATTTAAAGCATTGAATAAAAAGCTAATAGGATGATGTAGATGTAATTTTGATGTAGTGGAATTTTGTCATTGATGAATTTTTGATGCTGTGATAAATTTTGATGCACATAATTATATAACGTATTTTGCCACTTAAGTTCATTTTTCATCATGACAATATTTTATATTTTGATACCAACTACTTAAATTTTATTTATGAAGAAAAAATCTACGCTACTAACAATTACATTTCTTCTGCTTGCTATGTTTTCGATGGCACAGGATGGAAGTGTTGCGGGTGTGGTTATTTCGGACGATGATGGATTAGGCATCCCCGGGGTAACCGTACTTATTAAGGGTACATTAATTGGAACAGTTACCGACATCGATGGTAACTACACCCTACCTGATGTACCAATGGACTCTACCATTGTATTTTCCTTTATTGGTATGGAAAGCCAGGAGTTTTTGTACAATGGTCAGGTAAAAATTGATGTTACCATGATATCACAATCTACCAGCCTTGAAGAGGTTGTTGTGATTGGTTATGGTACTGTCAAGAAAAAGGATGTAACTGGCGCTGTTGGCATAGTCGATTCTAAGACTATCACTGAACTTCAGCCAAAAAGGGTTGAAGAGGCCCTTCAGGGAACAGTAACCGGGGTGAATGTAACATCGCAGTCAGGGGCACCAGGCGCCGGCCTGGATATCCGTATCAGGGGAATCTCAACCAATGGCGATGCTTCACCTGTTGTGATTATTGATGGTTACGTAGGTGATTTGAATACGCTCAATCCCAACGACATAAAAACCATTACGGTACTCAAGGATGCACAGGCTGCAATTTATGGTACTGTGGGTGCAAATGGTATTATTCTGGTTACAACTAAAACCGGAAGTAGGAATCAGCCAACAAAGGTAAGTATAAACAGCTCAGTCGGTATTCAGCAAACAACCAGAACACTGCCTGTTTTAAATGCAACCGAATATGCTGTTTTATTGAACGAAAGTTATGCAGCCAATGGTGAAGACCTTCCTTATCCTGATGTTTCAGGATTGGGTAAAGGAACTGATTGGCAGAATGAGCTTTTCTCAACTGAACCGGTCTTTAATAATGACATTAATGTTTCCGGTGGTTCCGAAAAGATGAATTATGCAATCAGTGCTTCTGATCTAAGACAAAAAGGAATTATCGGTGGCGACAAAACCGGATACAACAGGAGTACAGCACGCTTAGCTTTGGGTGCAGATTTATACAGGTGGTT
>Ga0209692_10003379_pt1 | contig 15589 bp, 14 predicted proteins | sample tdDd472_FD_187129 | JGI IMG/M metagenome (GOLD analysis project Ga0209692, IMG submission 187129) | Marine sediment microbial communities from the Atlantic coast under amendment with organic carbon and nitrate - tdDd47.2 (SPAdes)... | ecosystem: Environmental > Aquatic > Marine > Coastal >...
CTTGGTCTGGGCTTCGATGCCGTCCGGCAAGGGCTTGTTCGGGTCGTCCGGGAAGGTCGGCATCTGGCCGGTCAGGAAGACGAAGCCGTCGACCTCGGTCGCGTGGGAGAACGGCGCGACAGGCCTCGGCCCGCCGGCGATCATGTGGTGCAGTATCCCGCTCATCGTCTCTCCCCCTTCTCTCCGTATCGTCCCCTAGTTGACCAGTTTCCTGCCCAGCACCGCGCAATAGAAACCGTCCGTTCCATGATCCGCCGGCGTCAGCTGCAGGGCGCCGCCCGTCATCGGGCATGTGCCGCCGACGGCCTCGGCCCAGACATCCTCGATCGGGAAGCGGAAAAAGTCCTGCCTCTCGGCCAGAAAAGCCTCGATCCGGTCCTCGTTCTCCGCCTTCAGGAGCGAACAGGTCGCATAGACCAGCCGCCCGCCGGGCAGGACGAGCCGCGCCGCGGAGCCGAGGATTTCCGATTGCAGGGCCGTCAATTCGGCGACGTCATTCTCGCCGATCCGCCATTTTTGATCCGGATTGCGCCGCCAGGTGCCCGACCCCGTGCAGGGCGCATCCACCAGGACGCGGTCGAAACCGCCGTCGAACCGGCCGGACCGGCGCTTCACCCATTTGTCGCGCGCGGAGGACAGCACCCGGCGCTCGACCGTGAAGGATCCGGCCCGTTTCAACCGTTCCGCCGCACGGCTGAGCCGATGCTCGGAGGTGTCACAGGCGACGATCCGCCCCTTGTTGTCCATCCCCGCGGCCAGCGCCAGGGTCTTGCCCCCTGCGCCGGCGCAGAAATCGACCACCTTCATACCGGGCTGCGCATGGGTCAGCAGGGCGACCAGTTGCGACCCTTCGTCCTGGACCTCGATCCAGCCTTCCTTGAACGCCTTGGTCCCGCGCAGGGGGCGCCGGCGGGTCAGGCGCAGGCCGACGGGCGAGAGCGCGCAATAGGCGGTCTCTATCCCCTCCTGCGCCAGGGCGACGGCCACGGCCTCGCGGTCGGCCTTCAGCAGATTGGCGCGCACGTCGACCGGCGCTTCCTCGCACAAGGCGGCCGCCTGGCGCTGCCAGTCCGCGCCGTATTGTTCGCTCAAGCCGGCCGCGAACCATTCCGGCAGGTTTGCTGCGATCGCCGGCGGCTGGTCGGGATGGTCCAGCCCGTGGCCCAGAATGCCGTCCAGCCAGGCGCGTTCCTCCGCGCTCGGCGGTTCGATGCCATAGGCGCCCGCATCGGCGAATTCCGACAGGGCGCGCGCGCCCTCCTCATCCGCGGCCAGGGCGGTATAGGTCAGCACGCGGCTGCGGCCGGTGACCGGCAATGCGCTGCGGGACAGCCACCAATCGACCTGGGCGCGGCGGCGCAGCACGCCATAGACGGTTTCGGCGATGGCGGTGCGGTCCTTGGACCCGGCATAACGCCGCTGCCGGAACCCGTCCGACAGCACGGCGTCGGCTGGTTTTCCGGTCTGCGCCTCGATATCGTCGAGGAGTTCAATCGCCGTTTGCAGACGCGCACCCGCCTTCATGCGACGGTCCCCGCCGCGACGGCGTCCTTGAAAGGTCGGTTACCAAACACGATCAATTTTCGATCCGGTAATTCGCGGATTCCTTGGTCACGGTGATGTCGTGGACATGGCTTTCGCGCAGGCCGGCGCCGGTGATCTCCCGGAACACGCAGTTTTGCTGCATTTCGGCGATCGTCCCGTTGCCGGTATAGCCCATGGCCGCCCGCAGCCCGCCCATCAGCTGGTGCAGCACCTCGGCGACCGGGCCCTTGTAGGGCACGCGGCCTTCGACGCCTTCCGGCACGAATTTGTGGCTTTCCTTCACTTCTTCCTGGAAATAGCGGTCGGCCGAGCCGCGCGCCATGGCGCCTGCCGAGCCCATGCCGCGATAGGATTTGTAGGACCGCCCCTGATACAGGAAGACTTCGCCGGGGCTTTCGTCCGTCCCGGCAAGCAGGGAGCCGATCATCGCGCAATCGGCGCCCGCCGCGATGGCCTTGGCCAGGTCGCCCGAATATTTGATGCCGCCATCGGCGATGGCGGGCACGCCGGCGGCGCGGCAGATCTCGGAGGCTTCCATGATCGCAGTGAATTGCGGGACACCGACGCCGGCGACAATCCGCGTCGTGCAGATCGATCCCGGGCCGATGCCGATCTTGACCGCGTCCGCGCCCGCGTCGATCAGCGCCTTGGCGCCGTCGGGGGTCGCCACGTTGCCGGCGATGACCTGGGCATAATTGGAAAGCCGCTTCACGCTGCTGACCTGATCGAGCACCCCGGCGCTGTGGCCGTGGGCCGTATCGACGACGATGACGTCGCAGCCTTCGTCCAGCAAGGCTTCGGCCCGCGCCAGGCCTTCCGCGCCGGTTCCGGTCGCGGCGGCGACGCGCAGCCGGCCCTTTTCGTCCTTGCAGGCATTCGGGAAGGCCCTGGATTTTTCGATATCCTTCACGGTGATCAGGCCGACGCAACGCTTCTCATCGTCGATCACCAGCAGCTTTTCGATCCGGTGATGGTGCAGCAGGCGCTTGGCTTCCTCGCGCGAGACGCCTTCCGTGACGGTGACGAGGCCGCGCTTGGTCATCAGGTCGCGGACCGGCGTCGAGAGGTCGTCGGCGAAGCGCACGTCCCGGTTCGTCAGAATGCCGGCCAGCTTGCCGCTGCGCTTGGAAACCACGGGAATGCCGTGAATGCCATGCCGATCCATGATATCAAGAGCGTCGGCCAAGGTCTTGTCAGGATTGATGGTTATGGGATTGACGACCATCCCGGATTCGAACCGCTTCACCTGCCGGACCTGCGCCGCCTGGGCTTCGATGGACATGTTCTTATGGACCACGCCGAGGCCGCCATGCTGCGCCATGGCGATCGCCAGCCGGCCTTCGGTCACCGTGTCCATGGCGGCGGAGACGATCGGAATGCCGAGTTCGACCGTGCGGGTCAGCTTGGTTCCGGTCTTCGTATTGTGGGGCAGCACCTGGGAATAACCCGGCTGCAGCAGAACGTCATCGAAGGTCAGCGCCTTCTTGAAGCCATAATCCGTTGAAACGCGTCCGGTATCGGTCATGGCTTTTCTCCTCAGCGACGATGTTGCCGGGAAAATAGCCGGGATTCAGCCAAAAGCAAGCTCAACCCGCCCCGCCTTCTGCAAAAATCATAAATTTTTCAGCCTTTGGAAGAGGCGGTTCTGCAAATGAGCCGAATTTTAGGCCGGATATTTGAGCCCTTCCTGCAAATCAGGACTCCTCATCCGCGTTTTCATCCTCTTGGGATGCCGTCCGTCCCTTGGCCTCCCCTTTATAACCGATGGCGATGACATAGGTTTCCGCGGATTCCTTGCGGCTCGACGGCGGCTTGAAATGCGCGACCTTGGTGAAATTGCGCTTCAATTGGTTCAGCAGGGAGGCTTCGGCACCGCCGGAGAACACTTTCGCGACGAAGACCCCGCCGGGCGCCAGCACTTCGAAGGCGAATTCCAGCGCCGCCTCCGCCAATGCGATGATGCGAATGTGGTCCGTTTGCGGGTGGCCGGTGGTATTGGCCGCCATATCGCTCAAAACCGCGTCGGCGGGCCCCTCCAACAGCTCTTTCAAGCGGTCGGGCGTGTCATGGTCCATGAAATCCGCCTGGAAGATCGTCGCGCCCGGGACTTGCTCGGCTTCCAGCAGGTCGACGCCCACCACCCGGCCGCCGCCGTCTTTCCCCGCCTTCACGCGGTCCACCGCGATCTGCGTCCAGCCGCCCGGCGCGCAGCCCAGATCGACCACCGCCATGCCGGGCTTCAGGAATCCGTACCGGTCGTCGATATCCTGCAGCTTGAAGGCCGCACGGCTGCGGAAGCCGCGTGCCTTGGCCTCGACCACATAGGGGTCGTTCAATTGCCGGGCGAGCCAGCGCGTGGAGGAATTCTTGCGCCGACGCGCCGTCTTCACCCGCACGGTCGCGTGCCGGGCGCCGCCCAAGCCCCCGCCTTGGCCGCCTCCTTGGCCGCCAATCTGGCCGCTGCCCGGTTTTCCGCCCTTGGATTTACCGGATCCCGATCCTTTACCGCCGCCGCGCGCCATTTTGTTCTCCTTCGTGGCGCCGCATAAGGTCCAGAAGAATGCCTTCACGCAAGCCCCTGTCGGCAACTTTCAGCCGTCCGACGGGCCAACAGGTGCAAATAGCCTCCAGAATCGCGCATCCGGCCAGCATGAGTTCGGCCCTGTCCTCGCCGATGCAGGGTTGGGCCGCCAGCTGCGGCAGTTCCAAGCGGCGCAGGAATTCGGTCAGCGTGCCGATACGTTCGAAGGAAAGCGAGGCGCCGTCCACCTGGCTGCGGATATAACGCTCCAGGCCCATCTCGATCCCGGCAAGCGTCGTCACGGTGCCGGAGGTTCCGATCATCTGAACCTCGCCCCGGCCGACATAATCCGCGATCCGGTGGGAATGACAGAAATCCCGCACCTTGGCGGACATTTCCCGAACGCAGCTTTCATACAAGGCCGGGTCGGCCAGCTTGCTGCCGTAGCGGTCGGTCAGGGAAACGACGCCGTTCGGGATGGAATGGGTGCCGATCACCTCGGCACTGCCATCACGGCAGCCGAGCCAGGCGAGCTGCGTCGATCCGCCGCCGATATCGAAGACCAGCCCATGGCGCTGTTCCGTGTTCAACAGGGGCAGACAGCCGGCGATCGCCAGGCGCGCCTCCTCATCGGTGCCGATGACCTCCACATCCAGGCCCAGCTCGCGCTGCACCCGGACGAGAAAACCGTCGATATTCCGCGCCTTGCGGCAGGCTTCCGTCGCGACGGCCCGGTGCCGGAGCACATCCTGTTCGCGGATTTTCTCCATGCAGACGCCGAGCGCCACGATCGCCCTGTCCATCGCGTCGTCGGACAGGACGCCGGTCACGGAAACGCCGCTGCCCAGGCGGACATTCCTGGCGAAGGAGTCGACGACCTGAAATCCGTCGCCTTTGGACCGCGCGATCAGCATCCGGCAACTGGACGTGCCGATATCTATTGCGGCGAAGCGTGGCGGCTTGTCGCTGGGATTCAAACGGGGGATCTGGTTCTCCTGGGGGCCGGGGCGCCCCAGCGTCTCACTTTTCATTACCCTCTAATACCGTACCGCCGAAGCGGTGAGCAAGATCGGCATAATGTTTTAGAATTTGAACTGCCCTTTTCACCCCTAGGATAAAGGACCGGCATCGGAATTCGATCAGCGGCTTGACCGTTGACGCGGGCTTGGCTAGAACCCGGCTTCCCGGCCACGGATATCGGCGGTTCTCCGCGATAGGCGGCGCGAAACGGCGCCAAACCGCATCGGGAACCCTCTGCTGGGGGATCGTCTAATGGTAGGACAGCGGACTCTGACTCCGTCAATCTAGGTTCGAATCCTAGTCCCCCAGCCAAATCTCCCGGAAAACCAGACCGCGACGCCTCACGATTTGTTGAAGCGGCCCGCCCAATTCCGCCGATCAGAATTCCTGCAACAGCCGCGTGGTTTCCGGATCCATGAAGCCCGCGATCGTCGCTTCGGTCTCCAGGTTCAGGGCCTTGTGGAGGTCCGGCACCGCGGCGCTGTTCAGCACCCGCTTCATGGCGCGGACGGAGAGAACCGGCAGGACCGCCAGGCGCTGGGCCGTCTCGTTCGCCGCCGCCATCAACGCGTCGTCCGGCACCACTTTCCAGGCCAGCCCGATCTCCCCCAGCTCCTTCGCGCCGTAACGGTCGCCGAAGATCAGCATTTCCCGCGCCTTGTTGAGGCCGACCAGGGCCGGCAGCAGCGAGGTCACCGCCCCTGTGACGAACAGGTTCAGCGACACTTCCGGGAAGAAGCCCTTGGCGCTTTCCGCCCAGATCGGGAAATCGCAGTTGATCGCCCATTCAAAACCGCCGCCGACGGCCCAGCCGTTGATCGCCCCGACGACCGGTTTGGGACCCAGCGTGATCGCATGGGTCGCGCGCTGGATCGCCAGCACCAGATCGCGCGCCTGCTGCTCGGTTTCCGGATGGACGTGTTCGCGCCGGTCGTCGCCGGCGCAGAAGGCCTTGCCCGCCCCGGTCAGGATCATCACCCGGGTCCGGGGGTCGGCATTGGCGTCCTCGAACGCCCTGGCGACATCGTCGATCAGCTGCCGGTTCATCGCGTTCAGGCTGCCGGGCCGGTTCAGGGTGATGGTCCGCACGCCGTTCGCGTCCAGCGCGCTCAACACGGTATGATATGTAAAATCGGTCATTGATATCCCCTGATTACCCGTTTCGTCTTGCCTTCCGTGCGCGGCAGGCTTCCCGCCGGCAGCAGCGTCACCTTGGCGCTGGCGCCTAGCTGGCTCTTGATCGCGGCTTCCACGCGATGGGCCAGATCCCCCGCCGCGCCCGCCCCTTTCGCCAGTTCGGCGGTGACGGGAAGCACGTCGTAGGGCGGCGGCATATCCAACTGAATGCGGTATTCGCCGGACAGTTCGGCGAAGCCGTTGACGACGGCCGCCACCATGGTCGGGAACATGTTCAGGCCGCGCACCACGACCATGTCGTCCGACCGGCCGGTGACGGAAAACCGGAAACCGGTGCGGCCGCAGCGGCAGGGTTCCGCCGCCCGGATGGCAATGATGTCCCCGGTCCGGAACCGCACCAGCGGCTGGCAGTCGCGCGCCAGATGCGTCAGCACCAACTCCCCGTCCCGGCCCGCCTCCAGCGGCAGCGCCTCGCCGCTCTCCGGGTCGATCAGTTCGGGATAGAGTACGTCGGCCGCCATGAAATGCAGGCTGGTATCGTGCGGGCATTCCGCCCCGAAATTCGACAGCACGTCGGAAACGCCGTAATTCGCGTTCCGCGCCTGCATCCCCCAGGTTTCCAGCAGGCGGGCCCGGAAGGCGGGGTCATCGACGCCGGCCTCGCCGCCGAACAGGCCGAGTTTCAGGCCGAGGTCGCGCGGGTCGAGACCGGGAAACTTCTCCGCGATCACCTTCTCCAGCACTTTCGGATAGGACGGCGTGCAGGAAATCGCGTTGATGCCGACTTCCCGGATCGTGCGGACCAGCAGTTCCGTCGACCCGACACCGAAGGGAACGACCAGCGCGCCGGTCGCTTCCAGCGTCAGATGGTCGGTCAGGCCGCCCATCCACATCTGATAGTTCAGGCAATGGACGACGGTATCGTTCGCCGTCAGACCGGCGGCACTGTGGCAGCGGCCGCCGACCTCCTGCATGACCCTGGCATCGCGGGCGGACAAGGCCAGATTCATCGCCTGCCCGGTCGTGCCCGATGTGCGGTGCAGGCGGTTCACCGCATAGCGCTCCGAAACGAGGTAATCGCCGAAGGGCGGATGCAGCGCCTGGGACTCGCGCAACTGCGCCTTTTCCGACAGTGGCAGTTCGGGCAGGTCCCGCAGGTGTTTGGGCGGGCGTTTCCCGCCCCAGAGAGCTTTATAGAAAGCCGAATTGCCGGCAACATAGGCGCTCTGGCGCAGCCAAGCCTCCTGAATGACGGGCGCCAACTCGTCGACCGGCATGCATTCGGCATTCTTCAACGTCGTCATAGCGACATTCCCCGTTTCCAGATCAAGGTGAGCGTGTCGAGCACCGCTTCGTCATTCCGCGAAACCGCGGCCAAGGCAGGGTCTTCGGACAGGAAAAGGCTGGAGAGATACTGATCGACCATGCCGCCCAGCGCATAGGCGCGGCGCTTCAATTCGTCCTCCGGCACCGAGTCTTCCCGCCCGTCCCGCGCCAGCCGCTGCCGGGCCGAGGAGACGACCGTCTCCACCCATTCCTTGTTCAATTGGTGGAAGGCCTGTTTGGCGCCGGGAAAACTGTCCATGTGGTGGATCAGGCATCGCATCAGGCCGCGGTTTTGCCGGAACAGCTCGAAATAGGCGCCGGTCGCGGCCCGTATCGGATCGTCCGGCGCGGTCCTGCTGGCGTGCCTCATACCGGACTGCAGAAAGCCGACGAAGCCGGTGAGCAGATCCTCCAGCAAGCGCGGCCTGTCGGCGAAATAGATGTAGAAGGTGCCGTTGGAAATTCCGGCCTGGACGCAGATATCGGAGACCTTGAGGTCCTGAGGCCCGCGGTCGTTCAACAACTCGCTCGCCGCTTTCTTGATCCGGGCCCGGGTGCGCTCGCCCTTCGCCATCCCCCGGCTTTCGGCGGCAAGGGCCTCCGGATACAGGAATTTCGATGGAACAGCCTGCGTCATCGCCGCCTCAACGGGTGAGAACAAAAACTGACGCCAGTTTCATTTTTACCGGGACGCCTGTCAATGGCGCCGCACAGCACCGGTTACGATCGCGCTTTCCCGGCATGACGCCCCGCATGACGCCCGGCCGTGAAGCCGAAGGTGACCGCCGGGCCGAGATTGATGCCGGGACCGGGATAGACCCCGCCCATGATCGAATGCATGTCGTTGCCGCAGGCATACAGCCCGCCGATCACCTGTCCGTCCCGATCCAGCAGGCGGGCATCGGTATCGGTCACCAGCCCGACGGCGGACCCGATTTCGCCCGGCCACAGCCGGATCGCATAGAACGGCGCCTTGCCGACGGGGCCAAGCGTCGGGTTCGGACCATGGTTCGGATCGCCGTTTCCGCATTCATAGACCGTGCTGCCGCGCTGGAACTGTTCATCGATGCCGGTTTCCGCATACCGGTTCATGGCCTCCACGGTTTCCTGAAGCCCCCCGGCATCGATCCCGAGTTTCTCCGCCAGACCGGCAAGCGTGTCCGCGCGAATCAAATAGCCGTCCTTCAGGAAGGGGCCGAGCCCATGCCCGCCCGGACGAACCATGCCGAGGCCGTATTTCCGCAGGCCCTCCGCATCCGTTATCTCGAAGGCCGGTATGGTCGAGCCGTCCCGGTTGGCGGCATACATGGCGATGACGAATTTGTGGTAGGACGTGCTTTCGTTGACGAAACGCCGGCCGTCCCGGCCGACGCAGAAAATGCCGGGTTTGGACCGGTCGAGGACGAAATGCGGGAAGATCGCCATGCTGCCGTCCTTCCGGGGCCGGTGCGACATGGGCGCCCAGAAGACCGGCTGTTCGGCCCCTTCCCCGTATGTCGCGCCGAGACGCACGGCGATATCGTGCAGCGTCCCGGTATTGGCGGGCGCCGCCGGGCTGAGCTCGGGCACGGGATCGGGCAGGAATTCCCGCCGCCGCTGCGGGTGACGGGCGAAACCGCCCGAGGCGAGGATGACGCCGCCCGCCGCGGAAAGGATCTGTTCGCCGCCGTTGCGGGCGACCGTGACCGTCCGCCGATCGGCATCGCCCGCGATATCCAGCACCTCGGCCTCCGTCGCCACGGTCACGCCCAAATCCATCGCCGCCTTCAACAGCCGGCCGACCAGCGCGTTTCCCATCACCATCCTGGCCCCGCGCCCATGGCGGATACGGTCCAGGGCGTAGCGCCCGACGAGCTTCAGCGCATAGGCGAAGGAGGTTGCCGATTTGGTGAGTTTCAGCAGATGCGCGATATCGTCCCGGTCCACCATCATCCCGCCGAGCACGGTGAATTCGGGCAAGGGCGGCCGAACGGATTGCAGGGCGTCCCCCAGCGTCGCGCCGTCGAATGGCAAGGCCTCGATCGCGCGCCCCGCCGTCTTCGAGCCCTCCAATTCATACAGATAGTCCGGGTGGAAAGGCCGGGAACGGAAGCGAAGGCCGGCATCCTGCTCCAGCCGGCGCACGGCTTCCGGCCCCAGGCGCAGGAAAGCGTCCCGCATGCTCTTCGGTGACCGATTGCCGACGGCCGCGTCCAGGAAAGCCCCCGCCTCCTCGACGCTGTCCTCGATGCCGACCGCCGCGGCGTGTCGGGTGTTCGGAATCCAGACCGACCCGGCCGAGAAGGCCGACGTGCCGCCGATATAAGTCGACCGTTCGACGACAAGGGTCTTCGCCCCTTCCAGCGCGGCGGATACCGCGGCGGTCAGTCCGGCGGCGCCGGAACCGATGACGATCACGTCCCAATCCGACTCAAGAGGGGCCTGAAGGTTTACGATGCTCATTTGAAAATACTCATGATGCGGACGCACATTTCCGGAAGATCGGGGATTGGGTTTGGGTCATCAGCCTAGCGTAAAAGGAATATGATTCAATAATAGAAACTGTTTTCAATTTTGGCCGGAACTCATGTAACCTTCGCCGCAACACAGGGGGAACAACACATGGCGGATATCAGAGTTGCCGTTGTCGGCACCGGCGTCATCGGCCGCACGCATATCGAGACATTGGCCAAGGTGCCCGGCATGGTCCTGACGGCGGTGGTCGATCCCGCGCCCGCTTCACAAGCCCTGGCGGATGCGTTGCAAGTCCGCCATTTCACGTCGGTCGACGCCCTGCTCGCCGCCAAGCTGGCGGATGCGGTCGTCGTCGCCTCCCCCAACGACACCCATGTCCCGATCGCCAGGCAGCTGCTGGAAGCCGGCCTGCCGATCCTGCTGGAAAAGCCGGTCGCCAACAGTCTGGCGGAAAGCGCCGTGCTGGCGGCCGCGGCAGCGCGTACCGGTATGCCGGTCCTGGTCGGTCATCACCGCCGCCACAATCCGCTGATCAAGGCCGCCAAAAAGGCGTTGGACGGTGGCGCGATCGGCCCCCTGGTGATGGCGACGGTGACCTGCGCCATGCTGAAACCGGACGACTATTTCGACGCCGCCTGGCGGCGCGACCCGCAACAGGGCGGGCCTCTATTGATCAACGCGATCCACGACATCGACATGCTGCGGCATTTCTTCGGCGAGGTGGCCGTCGTGCAGGGAACCGCCTCCACCGCCATCCGTGGCCTGCCGGTCGAGGATACGACGGCCGCTATCCTGACCTTCGAAAAAGCCGGCCTCGCGACCCTCGCCCTGTCGGACGCCGCCGTCGGCCCCTGGGCCTGGGAACTGTCGTCCGGCGAAAATCCGGGCCGGTTTCCGAAACACGACGCGGTGACGCATATCTATGCCGGGCGGAACGGCGGGCTGAGCCTTCCGGACCTGTCCCATTGGTCGCACGATCCCGGCGGCGACTGGACCCACGCCCTGAACCGCGACACGGTCACGTTCGCGCAGACCGACACCTATATCGCCCAGATGGCGCATTTCGGGGACGTCGTGCGCGGCAAGGCGGAACCCCTCGTCACTTGCACGGACGGGATCCGGAACATGGAAATCGTCGTCGCGATCAAGCAATCCTCCGCCACCGGGCGGGCCGTTCGGATTGCCGACCTCGCCGCCGCCGGAGAGACCGGATGAGCAGCGCGCTCGAGCGGGGCCTGGACACGCTGGAACTGCTGGCGCGGCATCCGGAAGGGCTGCCGGTCAGCCGGATCGCGGGCAGTCTGGGCATCCCGATTTCCGGCGCCCACCGGCAGCTGAAGGAGCTGGCGCGGCTCGGCTATGTCCGGCAGACCCGCGATCAGGGCGACTATCTGCTGACCGTCAAGCTCGCGGCGCTGGGCCTCAGTTTCCTGGGCCGCAGCGGCGTCACCGATATCGCCCAGCCGATCCTGGACCGCCTCGCCGCCGCCAGCGGCGAATTGATCCGGCTTTCCGTCATCGACGGCGACCAGCTCGTCTGGGTCGCGGTCGCCCAAGGCGCCACAGGCGGGTTGCGTTATGACCCGGGCCGGGAACAGGGCGTTGTCGTGCACCTCGCCTCGGCCGCCGGCGGCCAGGCCTGGCTCGCCGGCATGAGCGACGAGGACGCACTGGCCCTGGTCAGCAAACAGGGCATGAAACCCGCCGGTTTCGAACCGGGCAGCGGCGCGCCCGCGACGCTGAAGGAATTGCTCGCCGTGCTGGAGGAAACCCGCACGCGCGGCTACGCGCTTGCCGTGGACAGCTACATGGAAGGCATGGCGGCGATGGCGGTTCCGGTACGCCGCGGCGGCAGCGACGCGGTCATCGGCTGCCTGTCCATCGCCGGACCGGCCGTCAGGCTGAACAAGGCGCGGGTCGCGGAACTGGCGCCCGTGCTGACGGAAGCCGCCGTCGAGCTCTCGCAGGCCGCCGATGCCTCGCAATTCTTCAAACAGCTGGGGAGTGACAGCCAGTGACCCGCGCCTATTCCCTCGCCTATCTGACCGGAAACGGGGTCGATCCCGTCACCGCCGTCGCCATCGCGGCCGAGCATGGTTATGACATGGTCAGCTTCCGCCTGCTGCCCGCGGGACCGGCGGACAAGATCCACCCGCTTCTGGAAAACGACACGCTGTTCGCGGAGGTCAAATCCGCCCTGCGCATCACCGGCGTCGCCATGGCGGATGCGGAGATGATCCGCCTGAATCCGGAGACGACGCTGGATGCCTTCACCCCGTTCCTGGATCGCATCGCCGAGCTTGGCGCGCGCCATGTCCTGGTCGCCGTCGACGACACCGACCTCACCCGTGTACAGGACACCTATACGGCGCTGTGCGAAAGGCTGGGCGGCTACCGCCTGACCGCCGACCTGGAATTCATGCCCTGGACCGGCGTGAAGGACCTGGCGACGGCGCGGCGGATCGTGGAGGGCGCCGATAACCCCGCCGCCGCGGTCCTGTTCGACACGCTGCATTTCGACCGCTGCGGATCGACGCTGGCGGAATTCGCGGAACTGCCCGCCGGCCTGATGAACTACATCCAGATCTGCGACGGGCCGGTCCCTTACGACACCTGCGACGAGGCCTTGATCCGGATCGCGCGGACCGCCCGGATGATCCCCGGCGAGGGCGGCATCGACCTCGCGGCGATCGCCAAGTTCATTCCGGCGGACATGACGATCAGCGTCGAGGTTCCGAACCACGAAATGGCGCAGCGCATCGGCGCCTCCGAGGTCGCCCGCCTGGCCCTGGCGGCTACGAAAGAACTGCTCAACGATTAGAAGACGTCCAACAGGAGGAAACCCAATGGCCCTCACCGGCAACGCCTTTCTGGCGATCTGGCACGATATCGAAACCTCGGGACAGACCGAATACATGGAATGGCATACGCGCGAGCATATGCCCGAAAGGCTCTCCATTCCCGGTTTCACCGTCGGCAAGCGGCTGATCAACCATACGATCCCCCGCTATCGTTACGGCACGGTCTATTGCGGGGAGAACGTCGAAGTCTTCCGCTCCCCCGCCTATCTGGAACGGCTGAACAACCCGACCGACTGGAGCAACAAGGTTCAGCCGACCTTCCGGAACTTCCTGCGCGTGGCCTGCGACAGGCTCGCGTCCGCCGGCGTCGGCGAAGGCGGCGCGATGGCGACGATCCGCCTCGACCTCCAGGACGGCGCGGATGCCGGCGACATCAAGGCCGGCGCGGCCCGACTGGTCGAGGATCTCCTGGGCCTCACGGCCGCCTGCGGCGCGCATCTCGGCCTTGCCCGCACGGAGGTTTCCGGCGTGAAGACGCGGGAGACGGAACTGCGTCCCGGCATGGCGGAGAAGGAATTCGACGCCGTCATTCTGGTCGAAGGCAGCGGCCTGCCGGAACTGGAAGCGGCGGTCCCGGACTATCTCGAGGCGATCGCGGCCAGCCAATGCGGCCTCGGCGATCCGGCGGTCATCGTCTACAACCTCGCCTATCAGCTGACGGCGAAGGATATGGGGCAATGAAGGTTCTGATCACGGGCGGCGCCGGGTTCCTCGGCGCCTGGGTCATCCACCGGTTCGTTGCATCCGGCGCGGAGGTCCGTGTCTTCGACCTGAAGGACGACCGGTCCATCGCGCGCAAGATCATGGGCGAACGGGCCGACGCGCTCGACTGGCGAACCGGCGATATTCGGGATGGCGCGGCGGTTCTGGAGGCTGCGTCCGGCTGCGATTTCATCGTCCATCTGGCCGCCCTGCTGACGCCCGATTGCGCGGCGAACCCCGTGCTCGGCGCGCAAGTGCTGTTGATCGGCACGCTGAACGTTTTCGAGGCGGCGAAAGCGCACGGCATGAAGGGCGTCGCTTATGCCAGCAGCGGCGCGGTCTTCGGCGGCGATGACGGCGTCTACCCCTTTCCCGTGACGCAATACGCCGCCTTCAAACTGGCCTGCGAAGGGGCGGCGCGGGCCTATTGGCGGGACGCCGGGATGCCCAGTATCGGCTTCCGCCCCGCCGTGATCTACGGACCGTTCCGGGAAACGGGCATGACCGCCGGCCCGTCGCTCGCCTGCCTTGCCGCGGCCAAGGGCGGGTCCTATCACCTGGCCTATTCCGGGGCCGCCGACATGATCTTCGTGGACGATGTCGCGGCGGCCTTCCATGCCGCCGCCGTCACCCCGTTCGAAGGGGCGCACGCCCTGAACCTGAAAGGGGAAGTCGCCGATGTCGCCGACATCGCCGCGGCGATCGATGCCTGCGTGCCCGGCACCGCGGTGACCTGGGAAGGCGACCCGCTGCCGATGCATTCCGTGCTGGCGACCAGCCCGTTGGAAAAACTGCTCGGCCCCCTGCCCCGAACCGCGCTTCGCGACGGTTTGGCAAAGACCATCGACTACTATCGGCGACATTCGGGTTAGCCGGAAGGCGCGGCGCGCGGTAGAAAGACGGTGTTGTGACCGACTTCATCCTCTCCATCGCGCCGATCTTCCTGATGATCGTGCTGGGCCACGCGCTGCGGCGGGGCGGCATCCCCAATGTCGATTTCTGGAACATGAACGACAAGCTGGTCTATTGGGTGCTGATGCCGGCGCTGCTGTTCTACAAAACCTCCACCATCGAACTGTCGCTGCATTTCATCGGGTCCTACGCCTCGGTCCTGGTCGGGGCTTTCGCGGCGGCGGCCGTGGTCGGGACAGGGCTCGCGAAACTGGCCGGCCTGCCGAACCCGGTGGCGAGTTCCGTCCTGCAGGGCTCGGCCCGCCACAATACCTTCGTGGCGCTCGCGGTCGCGGAACGCGTCTATGGAACCGACGGCCTGGCCGTGGCGGCCCTGGCGACCGCCATCCTGATTCCCGTCACCAACCTGACCATGGTGTCGGCCATGGTTTCCATGCACCGGAAAGCGGGTGAAGTCGGCTATCTGAAGCCCATCCTGCGCGACCTTGGCCGCAACCCTCTGCTGATATCGGTGCTGCTCGGCCTGGCGGTGAATTTGAGCGGCCTCGGCCCGATCCCGGTCCTGCACGAGACGCTGGGCATTCTGGGCGCCGCGGCGCTGCCCATCGTGCTGATGTGCGTCGGCGCCAATATCCACCTGCGCGCCATGCGGACCTCCGCCGTGCCGGTCCTGTTTTCGATCATCGGCAAGATGGCCGTCTTTCCCGTGATGATCGTGACCCTGTCGGTGCTTCTCGGGCTCTCTACCCTGGAGATGTCGGTGGCGCTTCTGTTCGGCGCGGCGCCGACCGCGTCGTCGGCCTATACCCTCGCCCGCCAGATGGGCGGCGACGCGCCCTTGATGGCCGCGATCGTCACCATCCAGACCGGCCTGTCCTTCCTGACCCTGCCGGCGACGGTCTATCTGGTGGAGACTCTGCTCCCGTGACGGCTATTCCTTGGCCGCGACATCGCCGCCGGCCGCGGCCCAGCCTTTGAACCCCTCGGTGATATGGGCGACCTTGGGCAGGCCCATCTCCTGCACCACCAGCGTGGAAAGCGCCGAGCGCCAGCCGCTGGCGCAATAGAAGACGAAGGTCTTGTCCTGCTGGAACTGGGGCTTCGCATAGGG
>Ga0209692_10003380_pt1 | contig 15583 bp, 10 predicted proteins | sample tdDd472_FD_187129 | JGI IMG/M metagenome (GOLD analysis project Ga0209692, IMG submission 187129) | Marine sediment microbial communities from the Atlantic coast under amendment with organic carbon and nitrate - tdDd47.2 (SPAdes)... | ecosystem: Environmental > Aquatic > Marine > Coastal >...
AAAAATTCGTTTCAGGAGGATCCCAATAATAGCAGGTGACGATCACATATCCTGCCTCGCCCCAGTCGGGCTGCCATTCCAAACCAATATATACAGTGTCATTGATGTTAGGAGTCCCTGAACTGGCGGTATAATGCTTCTGTCCGTCAATCTCTTCATTCAATAGAATATCCAGGGTGTATTCTTTGCCGACCTCTGCTTTGAAGCCTGCCGGCAGGTTGTAAACACCGGGTGCATCTTCTGACAATAATGCCACAGTCCCTGCATCATCAATTACCTGAACAGCTGCTCCGATAACTGGTGGAGGTGCCTGGTTATAAAAATAGTCGGTGGATCTGGACAAAAAGATCTGATGGGTGGCTGTATCATCACTTGTTATCTGGCCATCAACAACCAGCCGTGTATAGGTTTCATCCAGCTCGATCTCTATACGCTCTGTACATGATCCGGCCACTGCTATTAATATTGCAAGCAGCAGAATTCGTTGAGGGCTTATATGTTTTATTATCATCTTCATGACAATTAAAATTTAAAATTAAAAGTGATAGAGGGAATGATCCCAAATAAGTACGTTTTCTCTGCATATGTCTGGTAACCGGCATTTGCGTTACCCGCACTGGACCTTTCCTGTGTAAAGTTTATGGCCCAGGTATTATGCCTGTTATAGGCATTGTAGAGTGCCAGTGTCCATGAATGCTGCCATCTTCTTCCTGGCTTTACTTTGCCATGCAAGGTGGCTGATACATCCAGTCTATGATAGTCTTCCATCCTGTATGCGTTCCTGTCTGAATAAATAGGTAGGATCACACCACCAATCACCGCCCTGCCAGTAGGGAAGGTCACGGGTTGGCCTGTGGCGTATACCCATGTGGCTGCTACGGTCCAGCGTTTGTTGATATCCCAGTTGCTGACGATAGAAACATCATGGGGCCTATCGTAAGGGGCAGGATATTTATTGCCGTCGTTGATGTCGGGGAACTCACGCCAGGTCCTCGACCAGGTGTAGGCCACCCATCCGCTGATCTTGCCATTCACAAGTGGAAGCCCGTTCATGCGCACCAGGGCCTCGATGCCATAAGACCAGGCATGACCGAACCTGAGCTCACCTTCCAGCTCTTTATTGAGCAGCAGCTCGGCATGATCTTTAAAATCAATGGCATTATTCATGACCTTATAATATCCTTCAACGGATGTTTCGATGAGGTTACTTTTAAAGTTCCTGAAATATCCAAGAGCAAATTGGTCGGAGACCTGAGGTTTTACGTTGGGGCTGGCAGGAAACCATATGTCGAGAGGTGTTCCCGCGGTGGAGTTTTGAGCTACCTGGATATACTGGTTTGTCCTGGCATAACTGGCCTTGATAGCCGATGATTCTGTTAGCAGGTAGTTGATACCCAGACGGGGCTCCAGCCCCCAGTAGGTCTGATAAATATTTCCGCCGGAGTAAACGGTTGAATCAATAGCATTGAACTCATCATCAAAGTTGTAAACTGTTCCAGGACCAATATTCGAGAATGTTGATAATCGAAGGCCATATTTTATGGTCAGCAGGGCACCTACCTTCTGCTCATTACTCACGTAAACAGCAGACTCGATCGCATGGTTCTTGGGAACAATCCATTCATCAAAAAGGGATTCTTCTCCTTTTCCCCGGGCTACGCCCGGGTTAAAAGTGTGATAGGTCCCGGTTATCCCGAAGCGCATTGTGTTATTCTTATTCAGGTAATAAGTGAAATCACCTTTGATGCCGAAGTCTTCAAGGTCTGAATTCCATATGAAGGAATTTGCATCATCATCGCTAGCAGTCCCCAACTGGTACTTATACTTGCTGTAGATAAATGAAAAGTTTGAAAACAATACCTCTGAGAATAAATGGTTCCAGCGCGCTGTGGCTGTTGCATTGCCAAGCCTCATCTCAGCAAACTGGTTCTTGAACACGTCACGACCAAAATATCCTGAAACATAGACCCTGTTCTTGTCATTAAAGCTATGGTTGAGCTTGGCATTGAAATCGTAAAAATACAGCTTGGAATTGCGCAGATCTTCATCCTTTGCAAGGAATAGGAAGATGTCGGCATAGGTTCTTCTTCCAGAAACTATGAATGAGGTCTTGTCTTTAACGATAGGTCCCTCCAGGGTCAGTCTGCTTGAAATAAGGCCAATGCCTCCGCTCCCGGATATCCTTTTCAGGTTTCCGTCTTTCATCCTTACATCGAGCACAGAGGAGAGCCGTCCGCCATACCTGGCGGGGATATCTCCTTTATATAGTTTTACGTCTTTGATTGCATCATTATTAAAGACAGAGAAAAATCCCAGAAGATGGCCGGCATTGTATACCGGAGCTTCATCCAGCAAAACCAGGTTTTGGTCGGTGGAACCTCCTCTGACAACAAAGCCTGATGATCCTTCAGCTGCAGTCTGAACCCCGGGGAGCAAGAGCAGAGCCTTGATGATATCCACTTCTCCAAAAAGGGAAGGGATCTGTCGTATGGTTTTAGAGTTAAGCTTAACCACACTCATCTCAGCCTCTGTCACATTCCTGTCAGGAGCCTCAGCGGTGATCTCAACCTCCTGGAGCTCTTCTCCAATTGGATTGAGCTCAATATCAATATGAGCATCCTCCTTCAAGTCAATTTCACGAATGACTGATTCATAACCTATATATGAGTACTTGAAAGTATAGGTGCCCATTTCAAGTTTGATGGAGTAGAAACCATATACATTTGATACCGTACCTGATTTTATTTGCTCGATATAAATCGTTGCACCGATCAGGTCTTCGCCGGTTTTTGCGTCCTTGATGTGGCCACTGATAGTGCGTTTGGTTTTATCAGCTTCATCATCCCCGTCTGCCCACGTAAGGCAGGGCAATAGCATGCCTGTGAGCAGCAGAAGGATCAGTAATTTGTTCATTGAAAGAAAAATTTATCGTATCGTAAATTTTAGAGCTACTAATTGGAGAAGCCACCGAAAGCAAGGGTCACACTGCCTTCGAAATTGCTGAAAGCATTGTTGTCGAAGTATTCCATCTCATGGAGATTACCATCATCACCCATTTGATAGTAGGTTTTGTCAACTCCGGTAACGAGCCTGTAACCAACACCAACATTAATACGCATCCATTTGAGAAGGTTCACACCCATGTCGACCTGAGGAGTAACTACAAATACGTTGTCAGAAGCGTAGCTATTCCACTGATAATCACTGCTGGAATATTTTAAATCACTTAATGTAACCGCTCCCCAGCCAATCTTCATGTTTGCACCCCAATGGATAAGATTATGTGAATTATGAATATATCCAAGCCAGAAACCACCATGCCCAAACCTGGTGTGGAGGTCGGGAGAATAAACATTCCTTTCAAGGTTGTAGTCGTAACGCAGGTAATTTTTTTGAAGGCCAGTAGTCAAGCCCATGCCATAGCCACCAAAAAAGTACCTTTGATTGATGAGCACGGCACCACCGCCACCCATAAGGAAGGCGAAGTCATTGTCCACTGCAGAGAATTCATTTAGTATAGCTCCAAAACCGGAAACAGAAACTTTCTTGTCACCACCGCCGAACAGATATTTCATATCTTCCTGAGCCATTGATTCTGAAATTGAGAGAATAAGCATCAGGGTCAGCGCAATTGTCATTATTTTTTTCATGATAAGTTTTTTTAAATAATACACTTTTTATAACATCATTGACAAAAGAGTTTTTAAAGCGTTGCAATAAATGTATATTATTTTTACTCCTAAAGACGAAATGTCTTGCTAATTATTGCATAAATTTTGTAAAACATGCTAAATTGTCGGATATTTCTCCTCGGAATGGTATTTGATATAACACCTGTTCTATAAGAAAGTTTATGTCGAACGAAAAGAACAGATTATTTTACAGCTTGTTTTTCCCAACAGTATTTCTGTTGATCATCTGGGCTGTGAAATTAGCAGAGTATCTGCTCGACATCAGCTTTGTGGAATATGGGCTGTGGCCAAGGACAGCAGAAGGAGCTATAGGTATCATCACCGCACCTTTGATACATGGTGACTTTAACCATCTTTTTGCCAATTCTGTTCCCCTCTTTGTGTTGGGTGCCAGCTTATTTTATTTCTACAGAAGCATCGCCCTCCGGGTGTTTTTCCTCATTTACTTTTTTGCCAACATTTGGGTCTGGGGTATGGGTAGAGAGGCCTATCACATTGGAGCGAGCGGTATCGTATATGGACTTGCTTCCTTTCTTTTCGTCAGTGGACTGATCAGGAAGGAGCCCAGGCTGATGGCGATCTCCATGTTTGTAGCCTTTTTATACGGAAGCTTTATATGGGGTATTTTCCCTGAACTGTTCCCTGAAAAGAATATCTCCTGGGAAGGCCACCTGATGGGCTTGCTGGCAGGGATCATATTTGCTATCTATTTCAGAAAGAAGGGGCCTCAAAAACGACGTTACTCATGGGAATTTGACGACGAGGACGATGATGACGATGGGCCGGCATATTGGAAATTGCCTCCGGGCTTCGAATAGAAATGACAGCTTACTATTTCGTTTTCAACATAAATCTGTCATAAAGGAATAACAGCACAACCGTGCTTAATCCTATCCCTGTAAAAAGCATCCATATGTTTGATGGCTGATACTGCACCCAGAGAAAGTTTGTGAGCTCCGTCTGGCTCAGGTTCATGAGCTCGGCAGCACTCGCAAAATATTCGTTTTTGGAAAAGGTGTCTGAAACTTCCGGAAGGTAAAGACCACGCTTTTGTACCTCCAGCGACAGCAGATAGTATTTATCACTGATACGTGTATATACATCACCTGAAAGGATGCCTGCCAGGAAATTCCCTCCTGCCAGGGGCAGATAATAGGTTCCCATGTACAGTGCCACCTTATCTTTTGGGGCAATTTTGCCAATATATTCCAGGATGCGTGGTGAGCTGGCCATCTCGCCGGTGGCGAAGATGAGTATTGAAAGGAAAAGATAGAAGCCATTCTGTGTAGCGAACCAAAGGGCAATGCCGATGGAGCTGATGAGGAAGCCACTGATAATGGTGTTGACTGGCTTATATTTCATGATCAGGGAAGAAACCAGTACCTGAAAGAAAACTATGTACAGGGCATCCACGTTCACTATCATCTCAGGGTTGACCGTCCCATGGTCGGTGCCTATGAAGTCGGCCATCCAGGGCCAAAAATTGCCTACCCAGTTATATATGATTGAGGTGTTTACCCATTGTTCAATATATACCGGCAGGGTAAAGAAAAGCTGGTTGTACATGGTCCAGAATCCCACAATGATCAGCAGAAAGAACACCAGCTTATAATCAGTGAGTGCCTTGCCCAGGTTTTTGAATATGTCGCCCATGGTCCTGGAAAGAGGTTCTTTTACTTTCTCACGCTCAGGCTCCTTATAAAAGATCAACAGCAATACAAGGTTCACTAGTATGGCTGCCGACGACATCCAGAAGGCATACTTCCAATCAAGCTCACGCAGTTTGGAGGCCACCACGGGACCCACAAAAGCACCTATGTTTACGATCATATAAAATATACCAAAGCCTATGGAGGCTGTTTTCTCCGTGGTGGTTTTGGTAATGGTGGCAGAGATCACGGGTTTAAAAAGCCCCGCACCCAGACCTACATAGAGGAATGCCATGAACATGGAAGCATAGGTAGTAGCATAGCTCATAAGCAGGTAGCCAGAGCTCAGGATGAGGTAGGAGATGATAAGTATCCGTTTATAGCCAAACTTGTCGGCAATGGCACCTGTGATGGTAGGCAGCACATAGAGGATGCCCACAACGGTGCCCATCAGGAGGCCTTTCTGACTTTGTGTAAATCCCAGTGCACCATCATCGGTGCTCCCGGTGAAATAGAGGGCCAGCAATATGAATAAGCCATACCATGCCCAGCGTTCAAACAGCTCCATAACATTGGCTGTCCAGAAGGTCCCAGGAAAACCAAAAAGTTTTTTGTCATTCATTGCCATACGATCATGCTTTAATACAAAGAAACAGAAAAGTTTTGAGTTTCAAATTTTGAATGTTGGGCTAAAATGGAAAAGTATTTCGACCAAAGGGAGAAATCGGAAATAGTAATTAGTACTCTATATACCTGGTTATTTTTTCAAATATGGGGTCGTAGGCAATTACTTTCCTTAAAGTGTCAGCATTAGGTATTGAGTCAGTATATTGCCTGTAATTGGCAATTGCCTTGACTGTCTCATAGTCCAGATAAGGATGCCGCAACAGAGCCTTGAACTCAGCTTCATTAACAGATATTTTTTTTACATGATTTGTGTCTACCCGGATATGATCTTTAATTTGATTGTACCGTATGGTATCCATTCCAAAGACTTCAAGCAGTTGTTCTGAAGAATGAAAGCCGCCCAGCAGACCTCTGTATCTGAGGATGCGATCCGCAAATACAGCTCCGATACCATACAAACCAACAAAAGCTGCGGAGTCAGCAGTGTTTATCTCAATCATCATGGGAGGTCTGGCAGGAACGGCTTTTTTATATGAGTAATCCGGGTTGTATTTTTTTTTGGCTTTGGGAAAGGTTTTTATTACGCGTTTGAGCGTGTCTTCTTGGTCGAGAGCGACCTCAAACAATCTGATATCTTCTTCAAAAGCACTAAAGTCCTTAACGTCCTTATCAACCATCAATGGAAGAAAAGCATTTGCCACCTCCACCATAATGATTAACAGGGTAAGCACAATGATACCACGCCTTTCAGCATAGTTGAAGGTGAGGTAAGATTTGATCTGCTCAATAAAATGATTAAATGCTTTGCGCATAATTGCATTCGTGTATATCTATTAATACCCGAAATGCTAAAATGTCACACCCTCCAGAAGTTTTAAGTGTTGAGTGTTGGGTTGGTCTGAAATTCGGCAATACTGTTAATTAATGGTGTCGGCGCTTATTTGCACATTATTTTGGATCACCTCATATTCAGCAGGCGCTGAAAAGGCTGACAGGTCTATCAATCCGATGCCGTTCAAAAAGATGATGGCAATGGCGAGTGGAGCCAGGAATTTTACTATGAACATAAACACTCCAAACAATCGCCCTTTGAATTTGCCTTGATTGGTGATTTCATCCTTTACATTATTACGCCCCATAAACCAACCAACAAATATGGCTATTAGAAATGCTCCTAAGGGGAGAGCAATGTTGCCTGTGACCTTGTCAAATATCGTGAACAGGTTCTTTCCAAAAAAAGTGAGCTCATCCATGGGCCCTTGCGATAAGGTACAAAGGATGCCCAGTAAAGCGATGGCACTTGCCGACAGAATGGTAGCTTTTCTTCTGCTGATCTTCAATTCCTCTGTAACATAAGCTACAACTATTTCAAGCAGGGAGATGGTTGAAGTGAGTGCAGCTATGGCCAGGAGTGTAAAAAATAAAATAGCCCAGAAGTATCCACCCGGCATTTCCTGAAAAATGTTTGGTAAGGTGATAAAGATGAGTGCTTCCCCTTCATCAGGCTGTATGTTGAATGCAAAAACAGCAGGAAAAATAGCAACGCCAGCAAGAATAGCGATGACTGTATCTGCTGTAGCTATAGCATAAACGGAGGTGGTGAGATTCTCTTTTTTCTTTATGTAAGATCCATAGGTGATGAGTGCACCCAGTCCTATGCTCAAGGAAAAAGCTGCCTGTCCCAATGCTTCCAGTATCACCATAGGTGTGATCTTTGAAAAGTCAGGGTAGAAGAGGAAAGCAAGTCCTTCAGAGGCTCCCGGTAGTGTCACGGAGCGAATACAAATGATCACGATCAGCACAAACAACAATGGCATCAGGATACGTGTGTATTTTTCTATACCATTCTTTACTCCCCTGAATATAATAAAGGCCGTAAAAAACATAAATATCAACTGCCACATGACCGGCCTGCTACCATCCCTCTGAAAATCTGAGAACATGCCTGACAGCTGATCAGATGATTTTCCACTAAAGCCATTTGCCAATGCCTGATAGAGGTATTCAAGCGTCCATCCAGCGATGGTGCTATAATAAGAAAGTATCATGAAAGCCATGGCAACACAGAGGAGGCCGAAGATGTACCAGGGTTGGTTTGGTTTCAATATCTTGAAGGCACCAAATGTATTTCTTTGCGCCCTTCTTCCGATGGAGAATTCTGCCAGCATGATAGGTATTCCAATGGCCACAATAAAGCTGAGGTATATGATCAGGAATGCAGCACCTCCATTTTCTCCGGCCACATAAGGAAATCTCCAGATGTTCCCCAATCCAATAGCAGCCCCGGCAGCCGCTGCAATAATACCTACCTTGGAACCGAAACTGTCACGCTTGGGCAAATCTATCTTGGCCATACATCGAAATGTTTATCAGATTGCAATAATACAAAGATTTTAGTATTCGGCACCCGAGACTCATTACCTGTATTTCTTGATCTCACCACTCTTCAGTCGCTTCATATAAGAGATCAGGTCTCTGCGTACTTCGGGAGCCAGGATCACAAGGCCTACGATATTCGGGAATGCCATGCATAGAATCATCATATCCGAAAAATCGGTGACCGCTGCCATGTCAGAAGAGGCCCCAATGATGATGCAGGAGAGGAAAAATATTTGAAAGATGGTATTGGTAACCTTTCTTGTACCGAAGATCTTCTTACCAAATCCTCCAAGGAGGTAATCAAATCCCTTGAGGCCGTAGTACGACCATGATATCAGTGTGGAGAAAGCAAAGAGTGAAACCGCCACAAGCAGGAGATATGGAAACCATGGAATTACAGAGCCAAAGGCTGCAGAGGTGAGTTGAACCCCTGTCAGGCCACTCTGGTCGTCCCAAAACCCGCTGAAGATGATCACCAGGGCTGTCATGGTGCAGATGACCACAGTATCAACAAAAGGTTCAAGAAGTGCTACTATACCTTCGCTGACGGGCTCTTCTGTTTTTGCAGCAGAGTGTGCTATGGATGCAGAGCCTATGCCTGCTTCATTGGAGAAGGCCCCCCTCTGGAAGCCATATATCAATACGCCGATAAATCCTCCCTTCATCGCTTCAGGGGAGAAGGCGCCATCGAAGATCAGGCGGAAGGCTGTTCCTGTATAATTGATGTTTATGCCAATGATGACCATGGCTGTGATCACATAGAGCAAAGCCATCACCGGAACTATCTTTGATGTCACCCTGGCGATGCTCTTGATGCCACCGATGATGACCAGCCCAACCAGTACTGCCATGCCAAGTCCGTACCAGGCACCAAAATCCTGTATAGCTGGGAAGAAAGTCTCAGAAAGTTTAAAAGCCTGGTTGGCCTGGAACATATTGCCACCTCCTATAGATCCACCAATGACCAGCACAGCAAAGAGAAAGGCCAGGATGATGCCCAGGAAACCCATGTTCTTCTTTTTTAGACCATTTTTAAGGTAATACATGGCGCCACCTGATACTTCGCCCTTTTCATTGATCGTTCTGTATTTTACACCCAGGGTACACTCGACAAATTTTGAACTCATGCCAATCAGGCCTGCCAGTATCATCCAGAAGGTGGCACCGGGACCTCCGATGGTAATGCCTATGGCCACACCGGCAATGTTGCCTAATCCCACGGTGGCAGATAAGGCTGTTGTTAAAGCCTGGAAATGCGAAACTTCCCCACGGCTTTCAGGATTGGTGTATTTCCCCCTAACCAGTCTGATGGCATGCCGGAAGCCACGAATATTTATAAAGCGCATGAAGACAGTGAAAAACAAGCCTCCAAAGATCAGCCACAGAACGATGAGCTTTAATGGGGCAGTTACAGGAATTCCATCGGCACCAATCACCTTCTCTCCCTTATCATCATAAACCTGGTCATCATAAACACCTGCCCAGGAGAATGGATCCCAGAAAAGGATTTCGGTCATTACATCTACAATAGGCGTGAAAACATCATTGATGCGATCGCTGATGGTTTTTTGTTCTTCTGTTTGCTGATTTTCGTTTGCTGCTGGCTGATCGCTTTTGGCTGCCTGCTCAGATTGTGCATTTACAGATGAAGAGAATAAGACTATCAAGATAGTCACTAAGAATAATAGTCTGCTAATCCTTATGTGTGATTTTTTTATCAAAATTAACTTTTTCGTTAAAGATTATCCACTATCACTCATCACCCGGCTACCTGTCCTGAGCGAAATCGAAGGGCTCGGCACTCGGCACTCATCCCTAGGATCTCTTCAGCTTCTTCATCTCATCAAAATAATCCTTGGTTTCTTTCACGATCACACCTGACAGCAACAGTAGAGCAATCAGGTTAGGGATGGTCATGAAGGTGATCACCATATCCACAAAATGCCATACCAGGTCGATACCAAATATGCATCCGAGGAAAACGAAGGTAGCGTACAGGTAGCGGTAAGGCTTGATATATTTTTCACCCAACAGATAGTTGGCTGCCCTTGTCCCGTAGTATGACCAGCTGATCACTGTTGAGAAGGCAAATAGCACCAAGCCAATGGTTACAATATGTTCAGCCCAGCTTTGCATGCCCAGCTTTCCCATGCCTAGCTTCATTCCTTCAATGGTCATTCCAACTCCCTGGATGTCTGACTGCCAGGCACCTGTCACGATGATCACCAGGGCTGTCATAGTACAGATGATGAGTGTGTCTATGAGTGGCTCGAGTGAGGCTACAAGCCCTTCCCTGGCTGAATATTGTGTCTTGGCCGCTGCATGTGCAATAGGGGCAGAGCCCTGTCCTGCTTCATTCGAAAAGAGTCCCCTTCTGATACCCCAGGTCATGGCCAGGAAAAGGCCTCCCAGGATGCCTGCCTCCTTGGCATACTCACCATGGAAGGCATCATAAAATATAAGGTTGAAAGCAGCTGGAATATCTGTCCTCATCACAATAAGAACAGTGATGGCAGCAAGGAAATAAAGTATGGCCATAAAAGGAACCAGGAAGGAGGTAACCTCGGCAATACGTTTGATACCTCCAACAATGACGAGCAAGACCAGTCCTGTTATGAATATCCCTGACAGCCAGGATTCGATGTTATAGCTGGTAAACATGGCATCAGTCATTGAGTTGGCCTGGGCCATGTTCCCTGTCCCCAGGGAGCATAATACTGTGGCGATGGCAAAAATTACGGCAAGGACCTTGGCGCCTTTGCCTATTTTACTTTTTAAGCCTCGTTCCATATAATACATAGGGCCTCCCGAGACACTTCCGTCTGAGTTGAACACCCTGTATTTATGCGAAAGGGTACATTCAGCATATTTTAATATCATGCCAAGGAAGCCTGTAACCCACATCCAGAATATAGCACCCGGTCCTCCAAAATATATGGCCAATGAAACGCCTACAATATTTCCTGTTCCCACGGTAGCGGATAATGCTGTTGTCAGAGCCTTAAAATGCGACACATCACCCTTGTCACCTTTCTTGTCATATTTCCCGGCAACAACCTGTATGGAATGCCAGAGTTTAGTTACGTTCAGGAATTTCAAACGAAATATGAAATAAAGACCAGTAGGCACCAACATGGCCAGCACGGCGTATACCCCAACATAGTTGTTATAAGCCTGAATGGCATCGTCTATCGTTTGCAGTATTGGATGCATAATTTTTTTGTTAAGATCAGCTAAAATAAAAAATCCTGATAAGTCTTAAATGTAATTCTTTGTACATTTACTGTAAATAATCATTCTAAATAAATGATTTTGGGCGGCTATTTATTAAACATATCCTTTGATTTTGAGTACCTTCCATTGCTGATCATTGTTGCAATAGCATGGTTAGTTCCCATGTTATTATCAGTCATGCGTATTCAACGAATACCGGCAGTGATTGTGGAGATAATTGCTGGATTCATAATTGGCCGGTACCTGCTTTTTCAAAGTAGCAGCGAAAGTCTGGAAATACTTGAATTTCTTGCGCTTACAGGATTTATATTTTTGATGTTCCTGAGTGGTCTTGAAATTGATACCGACCAGATAATGGCCTCCTTTCCACGTAGAAAATTAAGCGTACCAAGGTTTCTGAGAAACCCCCTTCTTGTTGGCCTTGTGTTTTTTATTTTAACACTTGGTCTTTCATATGCCGGAGCAGCAACATTGTCGACTCTTGTCAATATTCCGAATATCTGGTATTTTTCCTTGATCATGGTCACAACCTCGGTCGGTATTATTTTTCCCGTATTGAAAAGCCGGGGTGAGACAGTTGGTCATTTTGGACAGATGCTCATCATGGCTGCTGCTGTGGCAGATATCCTCAGTATTTTGCTATTTACTTTTACGGCTTTCATCATTAGCAAGGGATTTCAGCCTGAATTGCTTCTGGTTTTTGTATTATTTCTTCTTGTCTATATTTTATATATTCTTGGTAGAAAACTCGAGGAAACTATTTTTCGCAGGATCACTTTTCAACTTGCACACGCAGCATCACAGATCAGTATCAGGGGGACTCTTTTTCTGATCCTCATATTTGTTGTGCTTGCCCAACTCATGGGTGAAGAAGTTATCCTCCTTGGCGCATTCCTGAGCGGATTGCTGATGTCATTTTTCCTGCATAAGGAAAGATCCCTTCTGATGATAAAGCTTGACGGGATGGGATTTGGATTTTTTATCCCGGTCTTTTTCATCATGGTTGGGGCAAAATTTAATCCAGAGCATTTCAGCGAATTTGACAACTCTTTAATTCCATTTTTGGCCCTGTTACTGGTTTTGCTATATCTTGTTAAAATTGCGCCATCCTTTTTATGGATGAGGTTATTTGGCAGAAGGAGGGCGATTGCTGGTGGTTTTTTAATGTCATCGCGTCTCAGCCTGATCATTGCAGCCTCGACCATTGGCCTTGGACTGGGTGTCATTACCGAAGGGATCAATGCCAGTTTCGTGATGATGGCTGTAGTTACATGTCTGATCTCCCCCATGGTGTATAATAACTTAAACCCCATGGACAAGAAAAAAGGAAAGAAAGTCGTGATCATTGGCGGGAGTAGTGTTGGTGTGCTGCTTGCCAGGCGATTACAGGTTCACGGGCGGGCATCAGTTATTGTTGAAAAAGATGAACTCAGGTATAAAGAAATCAAACAAAAGGGTATTTCAGTTATGCATGGAGACGGCAGTGAAGCTCAAATTTTTAGAAATATAGGACTTCGTGCTTCAGATTATGTGGTTGTACACGCCGGGAACGAAGATGAGAATATACATATATGTACGATGCTCAGAAAAGAGTTTCAGCATGATAACATCATTTCCAAAACCGCTGAATCCAAGATTGAGCAATCTCTGAAACGATTAAATGTTGAAATACTGGATGTCAGGCGTACCCTGGCGGCCACTATCGAGAACCTTATCCTTCGCCCGGGTACTTATCATGCACTGGTTGATACTTTTGAGACTTTCAACGTGGAAGAGATCCCTGTTACCAATAAGCAGATAGAGGGAATGCAAGTCAAGGAATTCCATTTTCATAAAGATAGCACACTGATATTGGTTCAGCGAGGTGCTGATAATTTCATTCCGCACGGAGAGTCATATTTGAAAAGAGGGGATATCCTGATGATATTCGGAACAGCAATAGCACTGGAAGAGACCATGAAACGCTGCTCAGGATAATTCATTCATAATTATTGTTTTCATCAGGCCAATCTGGTCTGGTGTCCCAAGTACAAAAAGTTTTGATCCTTTGGCTACCTTGAGCTCAGGTGAAGGATTTAGGATGAACTCACCATCAGGTGTTTTAAACCCGATAATATTTGCACCTGTCTTTTTCCGAATACCAATTTTATTTATGGAATGATCAAGCACATTGGGAGGTAAGTCACTGCAGATGATCTCTTCCAGGTTGGTAGGGGCTTTTCCGTGTACAGATAGTTTGTCCAGGAATTCCATCACATCAGGTTTCGCAATAAGCGTAGCCATATGGGCTCCGCCCACCCGCTCAGGCATGACTACATTATTAACGCCGGCTATTTTAAGCTTTTTCTCAGAACTTTCAGTTGTGGCCCTGCTGACGATGATAAGATTGGGATTAAGTGACCTTGCCGTAAGCGCCACAAACAGGTTGTCCGCATCATTAGGGAGTGTGGTAATGAGTGCCCTTGCACCTTTAATATTGGCCTTTTCCAGAATATCGTCATTGGTGGCATCTCCCTCAACAAATCGGTAATCTTTACTCAGATTATGCAGAATGAGGTCATGATTATTGTCAACAATGATGAATGACTGACCGTGAGCAATGAGCTCATGGACAGCTTGTTGCCCATTCCTGCCAAAGCCGCAGATAATAATATGATTGTCCATTTTTTTAACTTTAGATTTTCTTCTTCCCCCCCCGGCAAAAAATCCTGCCAGCTGGCCTTCAACAAAATGTGTTGTGATAATTGAAATCGCATATGCATAGGTGCCAAAGCTGGAGAGGATCAGTACCATAGTAAAGATCTTTCCGGGAGTACTGAGCTTGTGTATTTCTCCAAATCCTACTGTAGAGATGGTGATCACGGTCATGTAAAGTGCATTGATAAAATCATCACCCTCAATGAGCATGTATCCACTCACTCCCAGCACAATGATCACCAGGAGGATGGATATCGCAGTCAGGATCTTTCTTTTGCTTGAATGTTCCAATATGCAATATTTTGTTCTTAAACAAAGATAGTAATAATAAGATCATGGTGAAGATCGCTGTCTTAGAAGGGCAAGGCCTATGGTGCAATCCAGGCAACGCTTTTTGTCGCACATGCTGCTTTTTAGTTGTAAAAGCCCCTGGGTTTCAAGGCTGTTAATTGCATGTATGCCGGTATCTTTCCAACGTCGTATGACAGCATTATTTTCAGGTGGGAGGGCTTCCAGAAAAGAAACAGCCCGATGGCACAGTTCTGGTTTATTCATCTCGCTGCCATAAAGGTGTAGCAGTGGAATGACTGCATTGATAAGCAATAGTTGGATGCTGTTTTTGCCAAAGACTTTTTTTCTTTGGCCACTTTTTTTTCCGAACACATAATGAGTATCCCAATAATCAGATGCTGTTGAGCTGAAAAGATTTACCAGAGTGGAAAGATCTTCTGCTTCCAGGATCACTTGCAAGAGGCTCTGGTTCCGTTCATACAGGCGGGCCATTTGTGCGATCCTGAGGCTGGGAAAGGCGGCAGGCCTCAGTCGAAGGAATTTCCATAAATATCCTGGCATAGGTGTGAGCTGATGTAATTCGGCCAGATAGCGATACTCCTTTTTTAGCTTCCTCGGGTAGTTTTCACGATAGGAGGGGTGGAGCAGGCCCGACTGTCCGAACAATAGTGATTCGATGCGGAAAAGATCCTTGTGGTATTTCATGAGTATCCTGACTGGAAGTGTTTTGGAGAGCATCTCAAACTGTGTGCTGTTGATCTTTGCCCCAAATTGTTTTGATATCACGATGTAGCAGCATTCTTCCCAATCCATCATACAACTTCTTAACACCAGGGCAACATTCTGAGCTTTTTCTTCCAGTCGCTGTATAGCCATAGCATGTACCAGGCTCATGACCCGGATAGGTTCAACTTTATGGATGAGTTTCATACATGGAACCCATGACAAATTTTCATTGATCTCTTTGTATCGTTCCAGGAGTTTTAAGCTGAATTTGTCTGATAAACACAAAGT
>Ga0209692_10003384_pt1 | contig 15572 bp, 10 predicted proteins | sample tdDd472_FD_187129 | JGI IMG/M metagenome (GOLD analysis project Ga0209692, IMG submission 187129) | Marine sediment microbial communities from the Atlantic coast under amendment with organic carbon and nitrate - tdDd47.2 (SPAdes)... | ecosystem: Environmental > Aquatic > Marine > Coastal >...
AGGACCTCCAGCAAGGCGCTGGCCGGGTCGCCGCGGAAGTCCTGCCCCAGCTTGTCGATCTCATCCAGCATGATGAGCGGGTTGTTGGTGCCGCACTCCTTGATGCCGGCGATGAGGCGCCCCGGCATGGCCCCCACGTAGGTTCGCCGGTGGCCTCGGATCTCGGCCTCGTCCCGCATACCACCCAGGGAGAAACGGAAGAACCTGCGTCCCACTGCCTCGGCGATACTGCGGCCCAGCGAGGTCTTGCCCACGCCCGGAGGTCCCTGCAGGCAGAGGATGGGTCCCCGGTGGTCGCCCTTGAGCTTGCGCACCGAAAGGAATTCCAGAATGCGTTCCTTGACGTCCTCCAGGCCGTAATGATCCCGTTCGAGGATGTTTTCGGCCCGTTTCAGGTCGAGCTTGTCCTCGCTCGCCTCGTTCCACGGCAGATCGAGGATCCAGTCGATGTAGGTCTTGGTGACCGAGTACTCGCTCGCTCCCGGCGACATGCGGGCCAGACGATCCAGTTCTTTCTCCGCCGTGCTCTGAACCTGCTCCGGGAGATCGGCTCCCGCCAGCCGCTCACGCAGGTCATCCAGTTCCACGGAGCTGTCGTCGTCGTCACCGAGTTCGCGCCGGATGGCCTTGAGTTGCTGACGCAGGTAATACTCGCGCTGGTCCTTGTCGATGGATTTGCGGACCTTGGTCTGGAGCTGCTGCCCCAGCTCGAGCACGTCGAGTTCGCGCATGACGATCTTGGAGAGGATCTGCAGGCGCTTGCGCGGCGAGGTCTCTTCCAGCACGTCCTGCTTCTCGGAAACATCGATCTCCAGGTTGGTGGCGATGAGGTCGGCCAGACGCCCGGGATCGTCGATGTTCATGACCACGACCTTGAGCTCATCGGAGAGCCCCTCGCTCGCGTCGATGATCTTCAGGAAGTTGTTGGCCACGCCACGCATGTAGGCCAGGGTCTGGGAATCGTCGGACTCTTCCTCGGGCAAGGACGATACCGCAGCCCGGATGTAGGGCTCATCCTGCAGCACGGCTTCGATCCGACAGCGGGCCACCCCCTGCCCCAGCAGCCGCATACTCCCGTCAGGGAACCGGAGCATCTTCTGGATGCGCACCGCCGTGCCGACGTGGTAGATCTGCTCGGCGTCGGAGAGGTATTCGTCGTCATCGTCGAGGTCGTCATCCAGGGGTTTCTGAGCGAAGGCCCCCAGGATCTTGTCGCCGGCCAGGCATTCGTCGGCCAGCTTGATGAGGTTCTCGTCGCTGAGCACCAGGGGCACCATCATGTACGGAAAGATGACGGCCTCGCTGATGGGCAGGACAGGCAGAGTGGCCGGCAGGACCACGTTCTCCAGGCTGTGATCGTCATAGTTGCCGTTGGCCGGGTCGGACATGCGCGGTCTCCTTGGCGCTGGCTAGCGATCGATGGCAATCTGGCGGCGGCGCGGTGACCGCGGCTCGCCCTTGCGGAAGGTCACGAACAGGAAGCCGCCACGGTAACGGGCCGTGGCCGTCTCGGGGTCGACACCCTGGATCACCGGCACTCGCCGGACGAAGGGCCCCACGTTGATCTCCATGGTATGAAAATGCTTGTGGCCGGGGTCGGCGGTTTCAGAACGCACGCCCTTGATCACCACGGTTTCACCGTCGCAATCGACCTGGATCTGCGCCGGGTCCATACCCGCCAGGTCCACCTGGACGACGAACTCGGTCTCGTTCTCATAGACATCCGTGGCCGGACGCCAGCACAGGTCAGCATCGGCGGTCATCCCTGACGGCTTCTGGCCGTAAGAGGTCACCAGGATCTCGAAGATCTCGTCGGGGTTTCCCCGGCGGCCGGAAGGGGTCATGGGCTCGCCTCCGCCTTGGAATTCAGGGGGACATTGGCTTCCGATTAATTACAGCCGGTATGCTAACCGTCGGTCCGGCAAGCGTCAACCAACGCCTGGACAGTTCGGTCAGAAGTCAGCGGTCTTTGTCGGCCGGCCTAGAAGCGCCTCAGGACCCCCACCACCACCCCCTGCACCCGGATACGGTCCTCGGCGAATTCCATGGGCTCCATGGTGTGGTTGGCGGGCACCAGCCGAATCACGGCGCCTTGCCGCTGATACTGCTTCACCGTGACGTTTTCCCCATCCACCAGGGCGATGACCGTCTCGCCGTTGCGAGCAGTTTCCCGCTCCTCCACCACGACCACGTCGCCGTCCCGGATCTGCTCCTCGATCATGGAATCGCCCCGAACCCTGAGCGCATAGGTGCGCCGGCGGCCGAGCCACTGCTCGGGTAGCCACACCTCCTCGGCGTCGGGCAAGGCTTCGATGGGCAGCCCGGCCGCCACCGTCCCCAGCAACGGAATGGCCACCGCGGCGCCGCCTTGCGGAGGGCCTCCGACCACCTCGAGGTCGCGGCTGGCATTGCGTCGCTCACGCTTGAGGTAACCCTTGGCCACCAGCTGGGCGACATGCTTATGCACCGTCGCCACCGAGGAGAGGCCGAATCGTCCGCCAATCTCCTGCAGAGTCGGCGCGTATCCGTGATCGTCGGTGTACTGGGTGATGAACTCTAGGATCTCCGACTGGCGTCGCGTCAAGGGCATGGCCGTCCTCCCGCCTCTTCTAGCCTGATGGCATATTCGCCGATTATTCGCCTCGAACAACGTAGGCGAACAGGCAGCGAATGTCCAGCGGTATTCTAGGGAGTCCAGGCCGGAGGAGTTTCCGTTCGCCGCACGTTCCGGGTCAGGGTCTGCTCAACCTCGTGCAGGTACGGCAGGGCTCGTCGGCCACCCCAGTCCCGGCACTTCAAGGCCGCCACGGCCGCCCCCACTTCCAGATCGTCGCGCCAGTGTCCACCCCGAGCCCGTGAGTACGCATAGCCGGCGTGGAAAGCGTCGCCCGCGCCCGTGGTGTCCACCACGTCCACGTCGTACGCCGGGACATGGAAGACCTCGTCTCCGTCCTCGGGCAGGGCCAGGACTCCCGCCTCTCCGAAGGTCATGGCCACCCGTTCCGGCCCCAGATCGCGCAACGCGCCCAGGGCACGGCGCGGTTCCGATTCGCCCGTCAAGGCCGGCGCGAATCCTCGGGATGAGATGACGTCGGTGCACACCTGCACCAGTTCCCGACTGCCCTCACGCATGGTGCCGGCGTCCATGACCACCGGCAGGTCGCGTTCTCGCGCCGCTTCGGCCAGCACCATGGTAGCGGCCGGTTCGTGACCGTCGCAGTAGAGCAGATCGCATCCGTCCAGCCACGCGGGATCCATGGACCGCGGATCGAGGTGCGGCAGATCACCGCGGGTCCAGAGCACCGCCCGCGACTCGCGAGCCGAGTCCACCATGATCACCGCCTGCGCCGATCGCTGTCCGGGTGCGGTCTGCACCAGGGTCAGGTCCACCTCGACAGCTTCCAGTTCCTGTCGCTGGATCTGTGCTCCGACATCGTCGCCGAGCATGGTGATCAATCGCACGTCCGCACCCAGGCGCGCCAGGCAGACGGCCGCGGTGGCGCCGGGTCCACCACCACCGTGGATCACCGTCTCCACCTCGGTCTTGGAGTCCGCGGCCGGCACACCGGTCACCGGTACGATGACATCGAACGCGTTGTAACCGATGACGAGGATCTTCACGTCTGCCTCCTGCGAGCGCGGGGCGACCTTGCGGCCGCCCCTGCGTCGTCATGGTCTGGTCATTCGGGCCGGGAATCAGACGTTGTAGACACCCCGGGCCACACGCTTGACCCGCTTGCTCGTGGACAACGTCCGCCGCAAAACATTATCGAAGGACTTGCTCTTGGTCTTGACCAGCTTGCCCTTGGTGATGGCCGCCAGGATCTCCTTGAAACTCATGGGACCGCCCTGGCTCTTGATGAGTTCCACCACCACGTCCTCGACGGTGAGCTTGCCCTTGGGCGCCGCCTTCTTGGCCACGGTCTTCCGGGTGGCCTTCTTGGCGGTCTTCTTCGCCGCCTTCTTGGTGGTCTTCCTGGTCACCTTCTTGGCGGCCGTCTTGGCGCGCCGGCGAACGGTGGGCTTGGCGCCGCGTCCCGCCACTCGGCCGGCCAGCTTCTCCAGACGTTTCTCGACGCCCGCCAGCTCCGCCAGCAGCTCCTGACGACGCGACTCCAATGTCTCCAGCTCGTCCTTGGCCGCCAGCAGCTTCTCGATATCGTGTCGGCTGAGTTCCTTGACCAGACGTGTGAGGTCGGCAGGCATGCTCGGGTCCTTTCGAATGCGAGTAATATTGTCTCCAGGAAATTAGGCCCGAATTCCGTCCTGGTCAATACTGCAAAGTAATATTTCAGCGTTCTCGGTCCGCCGCGGCCCAGCGACGATCAGCCGGAGCGATCCACCAGCGATGGATGTTGTTCACGGCCGAGAGCATGTCGGGATGCGCATCACGAAGGCGCGCGCTCGTGGCCACCAGTTGCTGCGGGTAGTAGATGAGAGCGGCCGGCGGATCGAGTACCAGTTCCTCCTGCAAGGCCCACCAGATGGGCCGCGCGACGTCTCGATCGGCGGTGGCCAGCGCCAGGGTCAGCAACGAATCGACCCGGGCGTTGTCGTAGCATCCGAAGTTGAACTGGTCGAAGGCCGCCGAGTGAATCAACGCCGACGGGTCGGCATAGAGGTTGGCCTGGAACTCGCCCCAGTACGCACCGAAACGCCCATCACGCAAAAACTCCAGCGCAGTGGCCAGCTCCAGGGCGCGCAGTTCGACTCGAACCCCCACGTCGCTCAGGTTCTGCTGCAGCACCACGGCCCCGTTGTCGCGCACGCTGTTCCCGCTGCGGTAGAGCACCTCCACAGTCAGCGGTCGCCCGTCGCGATCGCGGACACCATCGCCATCGGAGTCGATCCAGCCGGCGGCGGCCAGGAGGGTTCGCGCCGAGTCCGGCCGGAACGGATCGGGGGCCAGACCGGCGTGATGGTTCCACAGGACCGGCGGCAGATAGGAGGTCGCCGGGCGCCCGAGACCACTCAGGAGGTCGTCCACGAAACGCTGGCGATCGATGGCCAGCGACAGGGCACGTCTCACGGCGGGCTGTCGTAGCTGCGGCTGACGCAGATTCCAGAGCACGAAGCCGAACACACGCCCCGACACCTCGTGCATGGCGATGTCCTGGTTGCCCTCGAGTCTCCGCGCCGTGGCGGCCGTCACGCCCATCACCAGGTCCACCTCGCCCGACTCCAGGGCCAGCATCTGCGCCGTGGCGTCGGGCATGACCCGCAGCACCATTCGATCGAGGTATGAGCGGTGGAGCAGGTAGTGGGGGTTCCGTTCGAGCACCAGCTGCTCACCGGCGTCCCAGCTCACCAGCCGGAAAGGACCCGAAGACACGTTGTCGCGGTTCAACGGCCAGAGGTCCTGCCGCGCCGGATCCAGTTCCGCCACCAGGTGCGCCGGCAGGATGGAATGGAACGAGGCCTGGATGGGGTCGGCCACCGTACGCTCGAAGTGATAGCGAACGGTCTGGGGATCGGGCGTCTCCACGTCGACGATGTCACGCAACAGTGAGGCCCGGGGACTGCCCACCCGCGGATCGACGATGAGGCGCCAGCTCAGGGCGACATCGGCCGACGTCAGCGCTTCACCGTCGCTCCAGCGCCAGGGGCGCAGCTTGTACGTGATCGACAGGCTGTCCGCAGCCACCGACCAGCTCTCTGCGATCTCGGGTTCCCAGCGCAGTTCCGGGCTCATCTCTACCAGGCTCGAGCTCATGAGTGACAGCACCATGCCCGCCATCGACGACGTCCGGACCAGCGGGTTCAGCACGTCCGGTTCATCCGGCAACGCCACCACTGCGGTCCCCCCGGGTGTGGGAGTCGTCACGTCCGCGGATCGCTCATCCTCGCCGCGATCCTGGCAACCACCCATGGCCAGCGCCAGTACGAGGCCGACCAGCACACCGAATCCACCACCCCACCGCATGACATCGCGCATCAAATCACTCCCAGACTGAGGTTCGGGATGATGCTAGAGTTCGCCAACGCCCCGGTCAAGACATCACGCCCCGGAACACCCGAGGCCGCCCACAGCGGTGAGCGGCCTCGGTGTTCTCGGGCCTGACCCGAATCGGTGGTATGGATCCTATTTCACGAGGGTCATCTTGAACGTGCTCGTGCTACGGGACTGACGGGCACGGACGAAGTAGACCCCGCTGGCCTGGCCGCGACCTGAGTCGTCACGCCCATCCCAGGTGAACTCCCGCCAGCCCGGCTGGCTGTGTCCACGATGCAGCTGGCGGACCATGCGGCCGCGCACATCGAAGACCCCCACCTCCAGATGACTGTCTCCCGGCGCCACATACAGGCGCAGGGTGGTCACGGGGTTGAACGGGTTGGGATGCGGAGGCAACACCGTGAAGGCGGCCGGTACGTCTTCGTCCTCCACCCCGACGATACTCACCTGCACCGCCAGGCCGTCGCGCTCGGGCGTGGCCTGGAACATGGGCCAGGGAATCAGGGTCGGATCGTAAGTCCCCGGCAGATCCCACACATGGAGTTCCAGGTCCCAGCTGCCGTAGACCAGATCCACATCGCCATCTTCGTCCAGATCGCAGATCACCGGCGTGGAGCGACAATGCCCACCCAGAGCAATGGGGAATCCAGCCATGATCTCGCCATGGGAATCATAGGCCGTGATCAGGTCCGGTGTCTCGGTTTCGTCGCTGCCGATGGGCTGGACGATGTCGGCCAGACCGTCACCGTTGAGGTCGCCGACGACCGGGCTGCCCTCGGAGTTGGCCGGCAAGCTCACCGGCCAGCCGGGCATGATGTCGCCCGAGGTGCCACCGGCCACGTCGGTATCCACGACCACCAGATCCAGGCGATGCGTACCGGCGTTCACCGGCCAGACGATCTCGAAATCCTGATCATCGTCGAAGTTGCCCACAGCCGGGCTGGGGCCAGGGCTGTCGTCAGGAGTCGTGGCGCCGTAATGGATGGGGAATCCATCGTAGCTCTCACCCTCGTTCCCCACGACATGCAAGCGGTTGCCGGTGGTGAAGAAGATCACTTCCCGGCTGCCGTCACGGTCGACATCGGCCACCGCCGGGCTGCAGAGGACCCGCTCGTTGCCGGTTTCCACCGGGAAGCCCCGGGCCTGCACACCGTCGAAACGATAGGCCAGCAGAGCGTTCTCGCCCGACCAGACCTGGGTACCCCAGATCATCTCGCAAGCGCCGTCGCCATCGAGATCATGGAGCGCCGTCGACGACAGAGGCCAGCTGTCAGGGCGGTCGAGGAAGATGCCGTCCGTGCTGGGGTTGTTGTCGCCGTCGCGCAACTCGGTGCCGTCGTGGTGCCAGACGAATAGACGGCCGGCCGTATCGAGCACGATGATCTCGGGATCACCGTCGCCGTCCACGTCGCCCACCGACGGGGTGGCCCAGTTCCAGGAGGACTGCATGTCGCGAGGCCAGCCTTCCATGAGCTGGCCGTCGGCATGGTAGATCATGATCCGAGACGTACCGGATCGATCGGCGGCCACGATCTCCAGTCCCGGCTCGCCGTCCAGTTCGGCCAGAGCGACACCGGAAGGTCCGAACTGTCCCGCCACACCGGACAAGGGGCCGGTGGTCTGGGCATTGCCGTCACCGTCGAGCAGTTCGCTGCCGTCATGATTCCAGACATACACCTCGTCCGACGCCAGCACGATTTCCAGGTGCCCGTCGCCATCCACATCGCCCACGGCCGAATGGCCGCTGGTCTGCACCGCGAAAGGCAACGGGAAATTGTCCAGCTCCGCCGGCATGGTGGTCTGGGCCGTGATGTCCGAGACCGGGCTCTCCAGATAAAACTCGTCCACGGCCGTGACCCGGTACCAGTAGAACGTGAGCTGATCGAGGCCGCGATCTTCGAAATACGCGAGGTCCTCGACGAGATCGACATTGGCCCTGACGTACGGTCCTTCCTCGGTCTCGGAGCGGTAGATATTGTAGCCGGCTACGGGCTGGTCGGGCACCGGTTCCCAGCGCAACGCGATGGCGTCGGGAGCCCCGGTGGCGTCGGCCACCAGGTCGGTGGGCGGCAACACCTCGCCGAACTCCAGATCAACCTGCGTTCCCCTGCCGTAATTGTCCTGCAGGCGCAGACGGCACGGCTCCGCCATGTCCACATCTTCGAGGGTCAGAGAAAGAACGCCGACGGTGGGCTCTCCCTCCTCGAACGTGTCGAGATTCGAGAGCACCGCATAGCCGTTGTTGACGGTCACGCCCGCAGCCGGATCGATGACCTGGAAGATCATCTGATCCAGCAGTCCGGCGCCGTAATTCTTGACCCGGGGTCGCAGCGCCAGTTGCTCGCCGTCCTCCAGGATGCCGTCGCCGTCGCCATAGGTTGTGTCTTCGAGCACCACTCGCAGCATACGCTGCTCCGGAGCGCAGACATCGACCTGGTGGTAGCTCACCCAGAGGTTGTCGTCATCGTCACTCACTTCCAGTCTCACCATGAAGCTCGAACCGTCGCGTACCGACGCCTCCGGGCGTATGACGAGCGGCTCGGTGGCCGTGATGGAATCGCCGGGAAGACAGTCAGGCAAGCTCACCGTTCCGGCCAGGATCACCAGATCCGGATCGTCGCTGCTGGCATTCAGCGTCAGCCCCGTGGCGCCGGCGCCGCCCACATCGGTGAAGCTGGCGTACAACGAGACGCCTTCGCCGGATTCCACGCGGCCGTTGTTGTTGGCCGCGCTGTCATCGAGGGTCATGCCGTCGAGTTCGAGGTACGAGTCCGTGCCCGTCACCGCGATGCTGCTCACGGTCTGCGTCACGCCGAGGCCCGAAACCGTCATGTTCATGGCGCCAGCGGTGCTCGGGATCACCGTCAGCGTCACCGAGCCGTCGGGGCCGGTGACACCGAAGGCGTAGGTCTCGTCATCCTTGCGCAGGCAGACATCGATGCCGCTGCGTGGGACGCCGGTCACCCGCACCTCCACGGTGATCTGGTTCTCACCCGCGACCACGCTGGCGGGTGCGGTGATCTCGGGAACCTCGGGCACGCCGCTCCAGGTGGCCACCGCCGGATCGCCAAGCAGCACGGCGTTGAGCTGGGTCCAGCGGTCCACCGTGTTGCGGTCGGTGTTGCCCACGTAGGCCAGGCGCGCGGCGTTGAACGCCACCGCCGTGCGGGGCTTGCCCAGGCAGAGGAGGTTGTTGAAGCACAGTTCCTGGTACGCGAAGGAGTTCGAGGGGAAAGCCTCGCGCGCCGCCCCCAGGGACATGATGGCGCCGCCCTGCGGGTTCTGGACGAACCGTTCCAGCAGACAGGAAACATCGTAGGCGCCCGAAGCGCAGTTCAGGGCGAAGAGCACGAAGTAGTTGGGGTTGGTCAGGGCCGCGGCATCGGCCACGGTGAAGTTGGCGTTACCCACGGACATGTTGAAGAAGTGGCCGTGACCGAACTGGCAGACCTGGCTGTAGTCTCCGGAATTCAACTCCGTGATGATGTTGGCCAGGGTGAGCTGGCCGTCCGCCGGATAGGTTTCCTGATTCTCGTAGAGCCGGTGGTACTCCATGTCGGTGCACGGCTCGAAGTAGTTGTTGATGAGACGGTCGGCATACTCGGCGCCATCGAGGGTGACCGCATCGCCCGCGTGCCAGTCCGAGGGGAACAGCACCTCGGCCGCGAACAGGGCCTTGTTGGGCCATTCATCCGAGGGAACAGCGCCCTCGAACTGCATGACCTTGTCCACGAACTGCTGGGCGCCCAGAGCATCGCGCACCGGGGCCCGCCCCACGGCCAGTTCCGGCGCCAGGTCGGCCTGATCGCCTGGGTCGAAGGTGCTCACATAGGGCTCGCCGTACCAGCCGTCACCATCGGCCGCCCAGCTTCCGTCCAGCCCGGCGTAGTAGATATCGGTGGGGACGTCGGTGTGGCCGCCATACGGGTAGAAATTGCTACGGATGGTCCGCGTGGGCACCACATCGGTATCACCGCCGATGAGCAGAAACTCGACGCCCCATTTGCTATAGGCGTCCTTCAGGAAGAAACGAATGGTCTCCTGCAGATCGGAACCGGCGCGATAGTTCGCCTCGATCCAGTCCGTGGTCACCACCAGACCGGGCAAGCCCAGGTCGGTGCGGTAGTCTACCAGGCGCTGGAATTCAGCCTCCAGATCGCTGCGGGTGATGATGAGGTAGCGCACCGCCGATCCAGCCAGGTCGGGCATGGGTGCCGGCGAATGCGGCTCGCCCGCCTTGGCCACGAGCACCCCATCCTGCCGCGGATAGGCCGACACGCTCTGAGGGTTGGCCACCACCCGGCTCAGGATGGTCTCGATCTCGTCCCGCTCTCCAGCCACCTGCCGCTCACGCTGCACCAGGGGCTCGGGCGTGAAGTCCGAATCCGTGACGACGTGCACGGCGTAACGTTCGAGAACCTCCAGGCGTGTCAGATCACCCTCGGTCACCACGCGGAACGGGTGCAGGTTGACCGAGAGCATGCGATAGCCACGCCAGGCATGCAGGCCGCCGAACTGTCCCCAGGTCACGGGGAAGCTCGTGGCCGAGGCCTCGAGGTGATGCTGGACCAATGTTCCTCCGCTGCTGCCCTGCAACGGTTCAACCATCGCCAGTTTGCCGGGCAGGATCTCGGAACGAACGCTGAGCGGTTCGATCCGGATATCGACCACGGGAGCATCCGCGGGTACGAGCAAGAGCAGGTCCAGACCGGGAAGGTCAGCCTGGTCTGTGACGCCCAGCGGGCGACCGCCGTCCAGTTCGAGATGGTAGGCACCGTCACTATCCTCGACCCAGCGATAGTCGGCCGGAGAGATCTCGCCTTCGTGCAGCGAAGCCGCCGGCGAAACACTGACCATGACGAGGAAGAAGAAGGCTACTGTGAGCAGGCGGGGGGTCATGCAGATCCTCCTGAGCGGTGCATGGGCCCCTGGAGTCCAGGGGCGCAAAGCCCTGGTCCAGAATGGTCTGATCCAGGGCTCTTCATATGGTCATGATTGTATCACAAATCGCCCGAAGCGTCAATTCGGGTTGAGTTCAGATGAGATGGCATCGGAGGCCGCGATGACGCGGGTTTCGCCAGGTGCGAGGCTGGCGATCAGCGGTTGTGAAGACTGGATGTTCCTGCCCTGCAAGTGATTGGCCAGATTCAGGGCCTCCACCGGCACCACGAGCAAGCGGCGCGAATGGGTGTGATTGCGCAGGACAAGGCGGGTTCCGCGCACCGCCCAGCTGGTGCCATGCCGTTGCAACTGTGTCACCTCATGGTCGACCAGGTACAGGGGACGGTCGTCGTCCAGGCTCTGCAGCAGAACCCCCAGCTCCTTGCGACCCAGCTCGGGGACTTCCTGTTCCAGGTGCGCAAAATTGATGCGATGGGCCTCCAGGACCGCCGGCTCACCCCGCTCCCAGGCCTCCCGTACCCCTTTCAGCGCAGCCTCGGTGATGGCGTGGGCATCGTGCTGCTGCACGGGTTCGAAGAGGCAATTTCGATCGAGATAGCTGCGGTCGCGGCGCCACCAGCGGGTGAACGTTCGGTGCAAGACCTTGCGAATGCGCCCCTGCATTCCCCGCCAGCTGGCCTTGCGCTGCTGGCGCTGACCTTGAATGGTCCGCAGGTCTCGTCGACACCACATATCCTCGTGATGGTCATCCCAGACATAGTCGGGCGCGATGATCGATTGCGGCGGGCCGCCAAACAGATTGCTGAACGCAGACAGGTTACCGTCGAACTCCCGTTCCACGTCTTCCCGAGCCCGCCACGGACCCAGTTCCCAGGCGCGTTCACTGTCCGGGAAAATCAGAATCTGCGCCGAGGCCGCCATTTCCACCGCCGCCACACCTCGAGTGCGGTCCATGCGGCGGCGGGGATCGTAGTGCCAGCGACCATGCAGTTCGGGATGCCAGACCCCGTCCAGGCGAGCGGCCAGCACCGCATCCCACAGACCGGGCCGTTCGTAGCCAGGCGGCACGTCCGGCAGGATATGCTCTCGCCAGCCCATGGTGGAGTCGTCCCCGCCAGCACCGTACGCGAGGGACGCCAGGATGTAGTTGGGCTGCATCACCGCCGGCAGACCATCGCGGCCCACATGGGCTTTCAAAACGGCAGCCAGTTCGGCCACCATGGCGCTGTCTTCCAGGGTGGAATGCCAGTAGACATCAGGGAAATGCCCGGGTGCCAGAGCTTCGCGGTCCATGGCGGCGATGGCCGACGAATCGGGCAGGAACCCGCACAGCCCCCAGTCGTCGCTCTCGATACACACGGCGCGAGCGCGGCACCATTCCACCAGACCGGGGCTCCGCCCCCAGACCATACCCACGGCCAGGCCCAGACTCAGACCACCCAGGATCAGCATTGTGATGAACCAGCGTCTCAAGCCGTAGCCTTTCCTTGCCAGCGAGCCCACCAGCAGTGGCCGTAGGATATACCGAATCGGGCGATGGAATCCATGAGTTCCGCCACCTCGCTGCCCGGCGCCGGATCGCCACCAGCCAGCATGGACAGCACGCGGTCGGCGTCGGCCGGCCAACCGTTGGGTTGGGTGCCGAACTGCCATGATCCGGGCCAGTTCCAGCCCCGGCAGGCCGTCTCGAAGGCGGCGGCCGGCAGCAGGGCCTCGTGCTCTCCCGGTTGCAACTCGGCGAGGAGGTTCTGCAACCGGCGATAATTGTCGGCCGACGCCGGAGCCTGCAGGGGTTCATCCTCCAGGATCCAGAGCGTCCCGCCCGGACTCAACAGATCAGCCCAGACCACGGGTCCTTCGAGGCTGACGGCAGGCCACACGTGACGCAGGAGGTTTGCCGCCACCACCACCCCGAATGGCCCCCGGACTCCGGGCCGGATCGCGTCGCTCACCACGTGAGGATGGACACCACGCCAGGGTCCGGCATGGTCGATGGTCCAGGGTCGCTGGCCGAGTTCACGCAAAACGTCGGTGAACGCACCATGGCCACTGCCGAGCTCGAGGACGCCGGTCGTGCCGAGCCGATCGAGGTCGTCAGAAAAGGTCCCGGGAAGTGGGGAGAACGGCATCCCTGTCCGCCTGGTCGGGGCCCTCGCCGTCGGGTTCGTGGTCGGAGTCGGGCTCGGGAACCAGCTCGAGATCCGCGCCGGCTGCCTTTTTCACCACCGGCCGAGCCCGCCGAGCGGTCTGCAGGTCGATGACCTCGGCCACACCGCGGCCCGACAGGCCGGAGCGTTCAACCAGTCCGTCGTCGAACCCCAGCGCATAAGTGAGCTCGGAGAAGAGATCCCAACCCGCCCGCCGATTCTTGAGATGCTGCAACGCTCCCAGCTGCGCCGCTCCCATCCAGGCCGCCATGGCCGGCAATCCCAGCCACGCCGCTCCGAGGAAATCGCTCAGGGCGAAGAGGCCCGATCCCGCCGTCACCAGCAGCAAGGCCGACACCGCGCGGGCCGGGGTGAAGCCCAGGCGCAACAGGCGATGATGCAGATGGTTGTCGTCGGCCAGGAAGATGGACGTGCGCCGACGGTAGCGGCGCATGATGGTGGTCGCCGTATCCCACACCGGCACCGCCATGGGGGCCAGCAGGATGAGCACGGGCACCGAGGCGGTCTGGCTGAGGTTGAGCATGAGGGTGGCCATGACCAGGCCCATCCACATGCTGCCCGAATCACCCAGAAAGATCTTGCGGCTGCTCACATTCCAGTAAAGGAAGGCCATCGTTGACCCCGCGAGGGTCGTGGCCAGGATCGCCGAGGTGGCCTGCCCCACGGCCAGAGCCAGCACGGCCAGCAGCAGCGTGGCCAGCACACTGATGCCGCTGGCCAGGCCGTCGAGTCCATCGATGAGGTTCATGGAGTTGATGAAGCCCAGGAACCAGAAGAGCGTGAAGGGCCAGGACCAGCCGCCCAGAGCCACGGTGCCGGCAAACGGAAGCGTGATGGTCTCGAAGCGCTGCCCCACCAGCATGAGGCCCACGATGATGGCCAGCTGCCCGTAGAGCTTCTTCTCCGCGTGGATTCCGAACCGGTCATCTCCGACACCCAGCGCCAGGATCACCAGACCGGCCCCGATGATGATGGCCAGCCAGCCCCAGGGCAATGCCATGGGCAGCACGAAGTGATCCAGGAAGTAGAGAGCGCAGAAGAAGGAAATGAATATGGCCATGCCCCCGGTGCGGGGCACCGGTTCACGATGCGGGCGGCGCACGCCCGGGTGATCGACGATCTCCGTGAGGAAACCGAGATTCCTGAAGTGAGGCTGCACGAGCCAGGACATGACAAACGCCACGCCAAAACTCACCAGCGGCACAAGACCTTGTTCCACAGCTCCTCCGTCGCCTGATTCCGATCCATCGGGGCCAGCCGAAAGCTGCCCGAAACTATCGCACGTCATGCGGTTGGGCAACTGGTATTAACATCCCGCCTGGTCGAGAACCTGCCGATACACCGCCAAGGTGGTGGCCGCAGTCCGTTGCCAGGACCATTCTCCACAACGCCGTCGTCCCCGGTCCACGAGGTCTTCCCGTAGGGACAGATCGTCCGCCAGACGGTGCAATGCCTGCACCATGGCCAACTGAGAACCCGGGTCCACCAGCAAGGCTGCATCTCCCGCGACCTCCGCCATGGCGCCCCGATCACTGGTCAGAACCGGCAAATCGGCGCTCATGGCCTCGAGGATGGGGAAGCCGAAACCCTCATGCAAGCTGGGGAACAGCAAGGCCCGCGCCAACCCGTATTGACGCCAGAGTTCGTCGGGACCGCAGTAGTCCAGAACCTCCACGCGTCCTGACCGGCGCAGGGGTTCGAGGAGGTTGCGAATCCCGCTGTCCTGCCATCCTCGGCCACCCACGAGGGTCAACCGGGGAACCTCGCGTCCGGCGGCATCACGATCGGCACAGAACGCCTTGTAGGCAAGCAGGAGTCCCTCGAGATTCTTGCGAGGTTCAAGGGTTCCCACGAACAGGAAAGGAGCCTCGGCCTCCCGACCGGCTCCGGGAGCCTGGCGCCCCTCCAGCCAGCCAGGCCGGCCGAACGGGGTGGTCAACACCGGTGCATCCAGCCCCGGGAACGTGTCTCGTACATCCTGGGCGGTGGTGTCCGAGTTGCACACCACCGCTGCGGCGCCTTGCAGGCTGCGGGGTACCAGGGCCCGATAATAGGCCCGGCGAGGCTGTTCCACCGTATCGGGAAAATGAAGATAACCCAGGTCGTGCACCGTCACCACCGTGGGGCACGGCGAGCTCAGCGGCGCCACGAACTGCATGGTGTGCAGCAGACCGGCGTCGAGACGACGCAGGAGCCGGGGCAGCCTGGTCTGGGTCCAGAGAGCCTTGCGCAGGGTCCCCCCACGGGCTCCAGGGCAAGGAATGAGCTGCCAGCCGGAGCGCCCGTCCAGGTGAGCGAGCATCTCCGGATGGGTGCACAGCACGGCCATATCAAGGCCGTGATCAGCTTCCGCCAGCGCCGCCGTCCAGTCCAGAATGGCCCGTCCGACCCCCGTGGGCTGGGGACGAAGGAGCAGGGCGTCGAGCACCACCAGGGGACGATTCATGCATCCTCCTCGGCCGACGGCACCACACCGGCGGGGATATGCGCCGCCAGCCAGAGCCCCGCCAGGACCCACAGATGCGGCAGATTATACTGAGAGAACACCA
>Ga0209692_10003385_pt1 | contig 15570 bp, 13 predicted proteins | sample tdDd472_FD_187129 | JGI IMG/M metagenome (GOLD analysis project Ga0209692, IMG submission 187129) | Marine sediment microbial communities from the Atlantic coast under amendment with organic carbon and nitrate - tdDd47.2 (SPAdes)... | ecosystem: Environmental > Aquatic > Marine > Coastal >...
GGGGATCGCCGCGCGGCTCAATGACCGGGGTCGGGCGCTGGCCGATACCGACTGGCATATCGATCGCCTTTACAATGGGTTGCGTGACGATGTGACGATGGTGCGCACGCCGATCCACCGTTATGTCATCGATGTGAACCGCCCACCCGGCGGCGAGAGCCTGTATCCCGGCCAGAACACCACCGATCTGTGCCCGCTGACCGATTTCGACGGAAACCCGATCTATCGCACCGGGCAGGCGCCGGGCGCGGAGGAGATCGCAGACCGGCGCGCCCGCTGGCACGCGCCCTACCACGCCGCCTTATCCACAGAACTGGAGCGGATACGGCAGCGACATGGCTGCGCCATTCTTTACGATTGTCATTCCATCCGGTCGGTTGTTCCACGGCTTTTTGCCGGTCAATTGCCGGATTTCAACATTGGCACAAATGATTCCGCGACCAGCTCTTCCGCTGTGGAGAAAACCGTGGAAAACATCTGCCGCGCCGCACCCGGATTCAGTCTGGTGGTGAACGGACGGTTCAAGGGCGGCTGGACAACCCGCCACTACGGCCGCCCCGAGGCGGGTTTCCACGCGATCCAGATGGAACTGGCGCAATCCACCTACATGGAGGAGGCGCCACCCTGGGCCTGGGACGGTGCGAAAGCCACGCGATTGCGCATCCATTTGTCCAGAATCCTCAACACCTTGTACGATCTTGTTGCAACAGGAGCGCTGACATGACCGACCCCCGCCACAATGCCCGCGACGTCTTTCCGCCCACGGGGACGGAGATTACCGCCAAATCCTGGCTCACCGAGGCGCCGCTGCGGATGTTGATGAACAACCTGCACCCGGATGTCGCCGAGAACCCGCACGAGTTGGTCGTCTATGGCGGCATTGGCCGCGCCGCCCGCACATGGGCCGATTTCGACCGCATCGTCGAGACCCTGCGCCGGCTCGAGGCGGATCAGACCCTGCTGGTGCAATCGGGCAAGCCGGTGGGCGTGTTCCGCACCCATGCCGATGCCCCCCGCGTGCTGATCGCAAATTCCAACCTGGTGCCGCACTGGGCCACATGGGACCATTTCAACGACCTCGATAAGAAGGGGCTGATGATGTACGGCCAGATGACCGCGGGGTCGTGGATCTACATCGGCAGCCAGGGCATCGTGCAAGGCACCTACGAGACCTTCGTCGAGGCCGGTCGCCAGCACTATGACGGGGACCTCACCGGCAAATGGATCCTCACCGCCGGTCTCGGTGGCATGGGCGGCGCCCAGCCGCTGGCGGCGGTCATGGCCGGGGCCAGTTGCCTGGCGGTGGAGTGCGATGAAACCCGCGCCGATTTCCGCCTGCGCACCGGCTATGTCGACGTCAAGACCCGCGATCTCGACGAGGCGCTGGCGCTGATCTACCAGTGGACGCAGGAGGGGGCGGCGAAATCCGTGGCGCTGATCGGCAATGCCGCCGATGTCTTTCCCGAGCTTGCCGCAAGGATGAAGGCCGGCGGCCAGCGCCCCGATATCGTCACCGACCAGACCAGCGCGCATGACCCGATCCACGGTTACCTGCCGCAGGGCTGGACCGTCGCGGAATGGCGCGCCAAACAGGAAAGCGACCCCAAGGCGGTGGAGCGCGCCGCCCGCGCCAGCATCAGGTCCCATGTGGCGGCGATGGTCGCGTTCTGGAATGCGGGCGTGCCCACCGTGGACTACGGCAACAACATCCGCCAGGTCGCGCTGGATGAGGGGCTGAAGGATGCCTTTGCCTTTCCCGGTTTCGTTCCCGCCTACATCCGCCCGCTGTTCTGTCGCGGTGTCGGTCCGTTCCGCTGGTGCGCGCTGTCGGGCGATCCCGAGGATATCCACAGGACCGACGCAAAGGTGAAGGAGCTGATCGACGATCCGCATCTGCACAACTGGCTCGACATGGCGCGCGCGCGGATCGCCTTTCAGGGGCTGCCGGCACGGATCTGCTGGGTCGGGTTGGGCCAGCGGCACAGGCTGGGGCTGGCCTTCAACGAGATGGTGCGCAACGGCGAGCTCAAGGCGCCGGTGGTGATCGGCCGCGATCACCTCGATTCCGGCTCGGTCGCCTCGCCCAACCGCGAGACCGAGGCGATGCAGGACGGCTCCGACGCGGTCAGCGACTGGCCGTTGCTGAATGCGCTGCTCAACACCGCGTCGGGCGCGACCTGGGTTTCGCTGCATCATGGCGGCGGCGTCGGCATGGGGTTTTCGCAGCATTCCGGCATGGTGATCTGCTGCGACGGGAGCGAGGATGCCGACCGGCGCATCGCGCGGGTGCTGTGGAACGATCCGGCCAGTGGCGTGATGCGCCACGCCGATGCAGGCTACGATGTCGCCCTTGACTGCGCGCGTGAACACGGGCTCGATCTGCCGGGCATCCTCGGCTGATCCGCGCAAGTATCGTTCAACTGGCCTTTCGACTGCGGGGCGGGGGCGGTTTCCGGTTGCAAATCCGCCGCCCGCTCCCGATTGTTGAACCCCGTGCCCTGCGCGCCCGGAGAAGGCCTGCGCAGGTGGTTCGCGCCCGCTGCGGACCCGGGCCAGGACAGGAGAGCGATGCCAATACACCCCACCATACGCGACGTGACCGAACGGATCGCAAACCGAAGCAAACCTACCCGCGCCGCCTATCTCGACCGGATGAAGGCCGCGCGTGACCAGGGGCCGGCGCGGTCGCATCTGTCCTGCTCGGGCCAGGCGCATGCCTATGCCGGGGCGGGCGCGGATCAGCAGGCGCTGGCGACAGGCAGCGCCGGCAATCTCGGCATCATCACCGCCTATAACGACATGCTTTCGGCGCATCGCCCGTTCGAGCATTTCCCCGAGCTGATCCGCGACGCCGCGCGCGACGCAGGCGGCACGGCGCAGGTGGCCGGCGGGGTGCCGGCGATGTGCGATGGCGTCACCCAGGGCGCGGCGGGCATGGAACTCAGCCTGTTTTCCCGCGATGTGATCGCCATGGCCGCCGCCGTCGCGCTCAGCCACAACGTATTCGACGCCGCCGTGTTCCTTGGCGTCTGCGACAAGATCGTGCCGGGGCTGGTGATCGCGGCGCAGAGCTTTGGTCACCTGCCCGCCGTCTTCCTGCCCGCTGGTCCGATGACCAGTGGCCTTCCCAACGACGAAAAAGCAAAGGTCCGCCAGCAGTTCGCCGCCGGCGAGGTCGGGCGCGAGGCGCTGATGGCCGCCGAGATGGCCTCGTACCACGGGGCGGGCACCTGCACCTTTTACGGCACCGCCAATTCCAACCAGATGCTGATGGAGTTCATGGGGCTGCACCTGCCGGGGGCGAGCTTCGTCAACCCCGACACGCCGCTGCGCGATGCGCTGACGCGCGCCGGGGCGCAGCGGGCGCTGGCACTGAGCGCGCTGGGCGATGAATATACCCCGGTCTGCCGCATCCTCGACGCGCGCGCCTTCGTCAACGGCATCGTCGGGCTGAATGCCACCGGCGGATCGACCAACCACCTGATCCACCTGGTCGCCATGGCCCGCGCCGGGGGGATCGTGCTGGACTGGGAGGATTTTTCCGATCTCTCCGAGGTCACGCCGCTGGTCGCGCGGGTCTATCCCAACGGCCTCGCGGACGTGAACCATTTCCACGCCGCCGGCGGGCTTGGCTATGTCATCGGCACCCTGCTGGAGGCGGGCCTGCTGCACCCCGATGTCGAAACCGTCGCCGGGCGGGGGCTGCACCGCTACACGCAGGAGCCCAAACTGACTGACGGCGACCTGACCTGGCAGGCGGGCGCAAGCGAGAGCCTGAACGACAGGATCCTGCGCCCGGCCTCCGACCCGTTCCAGCCCAGCGGCGGGTTGCGGCGGCTGGCCGGATCGCTCGGCACCGGGGTGATGAAGGTCTCGGCCGTGGCGCCCGAACATCACGTCGTTGAGGCGCCCGCGCGCGTCTTTGACGATCAGGAGGCGGTCAAGGCGGCCTTCAAGGCCGGCGAACTGACTGGCGACGTCGTGGTCGTCGTCCGGTTCCAGGGGCCGCGCGCCAACGGCATGCCCGAGTTGCACAGTCTGACGCCGGTTCTGTCCATTCTGCAGGGCCGGGGGCAAAGGGTCGCGCTGGTGACCGACGGGCGCATGTCCGGGGCCTCGGGCAAGGTGCCAGCGGCGATTCATCTCTGCCCCGAGGCGCTTGACGGCGGTCCGATCGCGCGGTTGCGCGATGGCGATCTCTTGCGGGTCGATGCGGTGTCGGGGCGGCTGGACATCCTGTCCGAGGGGGTGCTGGACCGCGCCCCGGCAACGGCCGATCTTTCGCTCAATGCGGCCGGGACGGGGCGCGAGCTGTTCGCGGCCTTCCGCGACGCGGTCTCGCCCGCCACCGCAGGAGCCACGGTTTTCGGGGGCTTCGATGGCGATTGATCCCGCCGCTGCCAGTCGGCGCATGCGCGAATTGGCGGCGCTGGCCCCGGTGATCCCGGTGCTGGTGATCGAGGATGCCGCAAGGGCGAGGCCCCTGGTCGAGGCGCTGGTGGCGGGCGGGCTGCCGGTGCTGGAGGTGACGCTGCGCACCCCGGCCGCGCCAGAGGTCATTCGCGAGATGTCCCGGGTCCCGGGGGCCATTGTCGGCGCCGGCACCGTGATCACACCGGCCGACGTGCGGATCGCACAAGCGGCGGGGGCCCGATTCGCCGTCTCCCCCGGCGCGACCGATGCGTTGCTCGATGCCTGCGAAGCGGCGGGGCTGCCGCTCCTGCCCGGCGCGGCCACGGCGAGCGAGGCGATGGCGCTTCTGGCGCGCGGCTACGACATGCTGAAGTTCTTTCCCGCCGAGGCAGTGGGCGGCGCGGCGGCGCTTGCAGCGCTGGGCGCGCCGCTGCCGCAGATTTCCTTCTGCCCGACCGGAGGGGTCAGCCCGGCAAACGCGCCCGACTACCTCGCCTTGCCCACGGTTCCCTGCGTCGGCGGCAGCTGGGTGGCCCCGAAACCACAGGTCGCCGCCGGCGACTGGGACGCGATCCGTGCCCTCGCCGAACACGCCCGCACCCTCGTTCCCTGACCGGCGGGGGCGGCGCAAACGATCTACAATCCGTGGAAAACTGGAGGCGAGTAGGAGAATCGAACTCCTGTACACGGATTTGCAATCCGCTGCGTCACCACTCCGCCAACTCGCCTGCCGATGGTGCGTATCTGGCTCTATCCGATCCGTTCAGACGCTGCAAGTGCCCATGCGGCGTGAAATCGCGCCGCGGGCCGTTGCCGGGGGGACGGGGATATGGCAAAAGCCCTTCGAGGGACTGAACAACCGAGTTTAGCAATGACAGACTTTGCCGCCCGCCGCCGGATGATGGTCGATACGCAGATCCGCCCATCGGATGTCACGAAATACCCGATCATCGACGCCTTGCTGGCGGTCCCGCGCGAGATCTTCGTGCCGGATGCACAGCGCGACGTCGCCTACGCGGGCGAGGATCTGGACCTGGGCGGGGGCCGCGTCCTGCTGGAGCCGCGGACGCTGTCCAAGACGCTCGATGCGCTCGACATCGGCCCGGACGAACTGCTGTTGGATGTGGGCAGCGCCCTGGGCTACTCGGCCGCCGTGGCGGCCCGGCTTGCGCAAGCGGTGGTTGCGGTGGAAGAGGACGAGGCGATGGCCGCCGAGGCGCAGGACCTGCTGTCCGAGGCCGGGGCCGACAACGTGATCGTGCACCAGGGACCGCTCGCCGCGGGCGCGGCGGAACACGGGCCCTACGACGTTATACTCGTCGAGGGCGGCGTCGAGGCGGTGCCGGCCGCGCTGCTGGATCAGCTCAAGGACGGCGGTCGCATCGCCTGCCTCATGCTCGATGGCGCGGTGGGCGAGCTTCGCATCGGCTACAAGTCCGGCGGCGAAATGTCGTGGCGGTTCGAGTTCAATGCCGCAGCGCCGGTGTTGCCAGGGTTTGAAAAGCAGCGGGCGTTCGCGCTCTGATTAGCCGGGCCGGATCCGGCGATTGACACAAGGCCCGGGTATCCGGGGCATCGGAGACAGGGTTATGCGCAAGGCAGCATTCAAAGGCATTCTCGGAGCGGTCGTGGTCGCGGGGGGGCTCGCGCTGTCGGCGCTTGCGCCGCGGACGGCGCAGGCCGAGAATATCGTCGATGCCCTGATCGGGGCCTATAACACCAGTGGGCTGCTGGAACAGAACCGGGCCCTGCTGCGGGCCGCCGACGAGGATGTGGCCACGGTCGCGGCGCAATTGCGCCCGGTGATTTCCTGGACCACGCAGATCAGCCGAACGCTTCTCGACGGGACATCCAACACCATCGCGTACAGCAGTCCCTCGACCGATCTCTTCACCGGGCTGACGATCAGCCAGATTCTTTATGACGGCGGCGTCATCGCGCTGAGCAAGCAGGGGGCGCAGGAATCCGTTCTGGCCACGCGCCAGCAGCTTTTGAACATCGAACAGCAGATCCTGTTCCGCGCCGCCTCGGCCTATCTCAACGTGGTGCTGCAATCGGAAAACGTGCGGCTGCGCCAGAACAACGTGCGGCTGCTGGGCGAGGAACTGCGCGCCGCGCAGGACCGGTTCGATGTGGGCGAAGTGACCCGCACCGACGTGGCGCTGGCCCAGGCGCAGCTTGCTGCGGCACGGTCGGGTCTGTCCACCGCGCGCGGCAATCTGATCGCCGCGCAGGCAGAGTATGCCGCGGCGGTGGGCCGCAAGCCCGGCGCCCTGGCCGGACAGCCCCGCCTGCCCAGGGCCGCGGCCTCGCTCGATGCGGCAACCGCTATCGCCGTGCGCAACCATCCGGCCATCCTTGCGGCGCAGCATCAGGTGAAGGCCACTGAACTTGCGGCGCAGAGCAAGGCCAAGACGATGGGGCCGTCCGTCGCGCTGTCGGGGAGTTTCGGCCTGACCGACGACGCGGACACTATTGATCGTTCCACATCCGCCTCGGTGTCGCTCACGATGACCCAGCCGATCTACCAGGGCGGCGGTCTGGCGGCACAATACCGCCGGGCGCTGGCCACCCGGGATGCGGCCAAATCGAGCCTGCTGACCGTGCAGCAGGACGTGATTCAGGGCGTGGCGAACGCCTTTACCCGGCTGGAGGTCGCCCGCGCCAGCCTGATTTCCTCGGCCGAACAGGTGCGCGCCGCGCGCGTGGCTTTTGAAGGGGTGCGCGAAGAGGCGACGCTGGGCGCCCGCACCACGCTCGACGTTCTGTCGGCCGAGCAGGATCTTCTGGACGCGCTGACCAACCAGATCTCGTCGCGCTCCGAAGAGGGGGTGGCGAGCTATCAGTTGCTGCAGGCGCAGGGGCTGCTGACCGCCGAGCGGCTGGGCCTCGCGGTGCAGATCTATGACCCCACGCTCTATTACAACCTGGTCAAGACCGCGCCGTCCCGGGTCAGCAAGCGCAGCAAGGATCTTGATCGCGTGCTCAAGGCGCTGGGCAAAAACTGAGAATTCTCGCTTCCGGTTGTTTGAATCCCGGGCAGGGGGTACACTCCCTCCCGAGGCGAGAGTGGAATATAGAAATGTCGGACCCCGTCACGAATGCTCAGATCGAGGACGTGCTGTCCTCGATTCGTCGTCTGGTTAGCGACGACAACCGGTCTGCCGGCGCCGCCGCGCAGCCCGAATCGACCAGGGAAGGGACGGCTACGCCTCCCCCGAAAGCCAACCGCCTGGTGCTGACGCCGGCGCTGCGGGTCAGTGACAGTGGCGTCGCACGCCCGGACGACGGTACGGAGGCGACGGGCAGCGGCCCGGCGCCCTGGGCTTCTCCGGGCACGACCCTGTTCGATGCGCTGGGCGGCGCACGGTCCGGCGGCGAAGTCCCGAACGAGGGGGCCAGGGTCGAGAATGCCGGCGTGGAAGAGGATGCCAGCTGGGAAGAGGTCGCGCCGTCAGTGCCCGCTGACCAGCCGGAGGACCGGGATCTGTCGCCGCAAGACGACAGCCTGCCGGACACGTCGGACGATGCCGAACCCGACGCCGCAGACGGGGGAGAGAGAATGCCCGGGCAGGACGACGACCCCCTCGATGCCGACGAGGAGGTCGGAGCCCCTGAGACGCCGCCGGCCTTCCATTCCACCCGCGCCGAGAACCTGAGCGCCAAGATCGAGGCGCTGGAGGCCGTCATCGGCCGCACCCGTGACCAGTGGGAACCGGACGGGACCAGCGACGATGCCTATGCCGGAACGCCGGTCGAGGGAATCGGCTGGCAGGATCTGGACGAGGAAAACCCCGAAGACTCCGACGATGCACCCGACGATCTGGCCGCCGACGAGGCGGTGATCGACGAGGACAGCCTGCGCGAACTGGTGGCCGAGATCGTGCGCCAGGAGTTGCAGGGCGCGCTGGGAGAGCGGATCACGCGCAACGTGCGCAAGCTGGTCCGCCGCGAGATCCACCGCGTGCTGGCCTCGCAAGACCTCGACTAGCGGCCCACCGTAGTGGCCAGCGCCAGCAGCGCCTCAACGTCCAGATGTCTTTCCAGATGGTCTGCCAGCGCGTCCAGCGTCGCCTCGACGCCCGCGTCATAGGCGGCCTCCGACCGATGCCCCATCCCGGCCAGGAATTCGGCGCGAAAGCCATCCGATGCGAACAGCCCGTGCAGGTAGCTGCCCCGCACCCGCCCGTCGGGCGAGGCCGCGCCCTCGATCCGGCCCTCGACCGAGAGCCAGCCGCGCGCCCGGTCCGGCCCCTCCGTGCGCCCGAGGTGAATCTCGTAGCCGGTGACAGGCGCGCCGCCGGGCAGGGCGGTCGCCCTACGCTGGGTCACCTTCTTGTCGCCCTGCATCACCGTTTCCACGTCCAGCAGGCCCAGACCCGGGTCAGTGCCCGGAGGCCCCTCCAGCCCCCCGGGATCGGAGATCGAACGCCCCAGCATCTGGTAGCCGCCGCACAGCCCCAGCACATGCCCGCCCCGGCGCAGGTGCGCGCGCAGGTCGATGTCCCAGCCCTGCGCCCGCAGAAAGGCCAGATCGGCGCGTGTCGCCTTGCTGCCGGGGATCAGCACCAGGTCGGCATCCCCGGGAAGGGGGCGGCCCGGCGGCACGATCTGAACCGCGACCGAGGGTTCGGCGACCAGCGGGTCGAGATCGTCGAAATTCGCCATTCGCGGCAGTTGCGGCACGGCGACCTTGCAGGCGCTGCCCTGTTCAGCGCCGCGCGAGGCGATATCCATCATGTCCTCGGCCGGCAGCCGCCAGGCGTCGTGAAACCAGGGCACCACCCCTAGGCAGGGCCAGCCGGTGCGCCGGGCGATATCGTCGCGGCCCGCGTCGAACAGGGAAAGGTCACCGCGAAAGCGATTGATCGCGAACCCGGCGATCATGGCCCGGTCGTCGGCGTCGAGCACCGCCTGGGTGCCGACGATCTGGGCGATCACGCCGCCCCGGTCGATATCGCCCACCAACACCACCGGTACCCCCGCCGCGCGGGCAAAGCCCATATTGGCAATGTCGCCGCGCCGCAGGTTGGTCTCCGCCGGGCTTCCGGCGCCCTCGACCACCATCAGGTCGGCGCTGGCGGCGAGCCGATGAAAGCTGTCCAGCACCACCTCCAGCAGCGCCCCCTTGTCGCGCTGATAGCGCGCCGCGTCCCGGGTGCTTCGGCGATGGCCCTGCACCACCAGCTGCGCGCCGGTTTCGCTCTCGGGTTTCAACAGCACCGGATTCATGTCGCTGTGCGGCGCGCGCCCCGCCGCGCGGGCCTGCAGCGCCTGGGCGCGACCGATCTCGCCGCCATCGGCAGTGACGGCGGCGTTGTTCGACATGTTCTGCGGCTTGAACGGTGCGACCGAGAGTCCGCGGCGCGCGGCGGCGCGGCACAGCCCCGCCACCAGCAGCGACTTTCCGACATTGCTGCCGGTGCCCTGGATCATCACGGCGCGTGCTATGGTTCCGCCTCCGGACCGGCACCCTGCCAGACGTCAGGCGCAAAAAAACGCGCCCCGGGGGACGCGCTTTTCAGGATCGGGGGGAAAGCAGTCAGGCGGCCTCGGCCTGCTGCGCGGCATGGCGGCGTTCGCTCTCTTCGCGCGACAGCGCGACCGAGGTGCGCACACCCTTGCCGACAAAGTCCATCAGGCCGGTCACGACGCGTTCGTTCGGGTCGATCCCGGCGCAGCTCAGCACTTCGCGGCCGTCGCGCGACCGCGCCCAGCGGGCGATCTGCTCCGGGCCGTTGCCATATTTCTTGTCATCGGCGATGGCATCGTCGAGGGCGGCCAGAACAACGGCCGCGAACAGTTTACGTGCACGATTGCCTTGCTCGTTATTGAAGGCAGTGCCGTCAACGAAATCTTTCATCCCGTTTTCCTTGTTTTTCTTGCTCTTGCAATTTTCGGCGTGGCGTTGCTTATGACCGATCGAGACCGATTCTGGCACCCCAAAAACGCATGCCTGCAATGCGTATCGCGCATGGCTTTCTGCAGGTGCAACACGACATTTCGTTGTCTTGCCAGTCCCAACCCCGCCAGATATAGGGTTCGCATTCCGAGCATCAACCTCGCGTCAAGGATTTTATCATGCCCAAGATCAACGGAAACGAGATCCGCCCCGGCAACGTGCTGGAGCATAACGGCGGATTGTGGGCGGCCGTTAAGGTGGACCACGTCAAGCCCGGCAAGGGCGGCGCCTTCGCGCAGGTCGAAATGCGCAACCTGCGCAACGGCTCCAAGCTGAACGAACGGTTTCGCAGCGCCGACAAGGTCGAACGCGTGCGGCTGGAACAGAAGGACATGCAGTTCCTCTATGAAACCGACGGCATGCTGGTGTTCATGGATACCGAGACCTACGACCAGGTCGAACTGCCCGCCGAGATCCTCGGCGATCGCCGCCCGTTCCTGCAGGACGGCATGACCATCCTGGTCGAATTCCACGACGCCGAGGCGCTCAATGCCACCCTGCCGCAGAAGGTCACCTGCCGGATCAGCGAGACCGAGCCGGTGGTCAAGGGCCAGACCGCCGCCAACAGCTTCAAGCCGGCGATCCTGGACAACGGGGTCAAGGTGATGGTGCCGCCCTTCGTCGGCCAGGACGAGGACATCATCGTCAACACTGAAACCATGGAATACGCCGAACGCGCCTGACCCGAAGGGCGCGATTCGATCTGCCCGCGCGGCCGTGCGTGCCGCGTGGGCATTTTTGTTTCTTCCACCGACGGAATATGCGAAGCCCCGCGTATTAACGCTGAGGTGCTTGGCGCGCCCCGCGCGAACAGGGGGCGCGGCCAGGCACCCGAAATTCGTTGTAGGAAATCAGTTATGACCAGAATCAGATATGCCCTCTGGGGCATTCTCGCCGTCCTGAGCGCCGCCTGGCTGCTCGCCAACCTGCCGCTCCCCGATACCCTGAGCTTCATCGCTGTTCGCAATCTCCTGGTGCAATACTCCGGGGTGCTGGCAATCGGCGCCATGAGCGTGGCGATGATCCTCGCCACCCGCGCAAAGTGGCTGGAGCCGTGGTTGAACGGGCTCGACAAATCCTATCGGCTGCACAAATGGCTGGGCATCACCGCGCTGGTGGTGTCGGTGACCCACTGGATCGCGGCCAAGGGGCCGAAATGGCTGGTCCAATGGGGCCTGATGGAGCGTCCCAAGCGCGGCGGGCCGCCGGCCGACGCGGCGGAACCGGGCGCGATACAGGCGGTCTTCAACAGCTTGCGCGACACGGCGGAAGGCCTGGGCGAATGGGCCTTTTACGCGGTGGTCGCGCTGATCCTGTTGGCGCTGATCAAGCGGTTTCCCTACAAGTATTTCGTCTCCACCCACAGGCTGATCGCCGTCGCCTACCTCGTGCTGGTGTTTCACGGCGCCGTGCTGATGCATTTCGACGCCTGGAGCCAGCCGGTCGGCATCGTTACCGCGCTCTTGATGCTCGGCGGCGTGATCTCGGCGGCACTTGCTCTCAGCCGCCAGATCGGGCGTCGCCACAAGGTGCCGGGCCGGATCGAGGCGGTGCGCTCGTTCCCCTCGATGCGCATCACCGAGGTCGAGGTCAAGCTGGACGAAGGCTGGGCCGGGCATGACGCCGGCCAGTTCGCCTTCGTCACCTTCGACCGCGGTGAGGGCAAACACCCCTTTACCATCGCTTCGGCCTGGGATCCGGCGACCCGGTGCATCACCTTCATCACCAAGGCGCTGGGCGATTACACCCGCTTCCTGCCCGAGCAACTCATGGTGGGCGGCGCGGCCACGGTCGAGGGCCCCTATGGCCGCTTTACCTTCGATGACAGCAAGGACCGCCAGATCTGGATCGGCGGCGGCATCGGCATCACCCCGTTCATCGCCCGGATGAAGCAACTGGCGATGTCGCCCGGAGCCAAGCAGATCGACCTGATCCACAGCGTGGCAGAGATCGCGCCCGAGGCGCTGGACCTGCTCAAGGCGGATGCCGAGGCGGCAGAGGTCAACCTGCACCTGATGATCGACAGCCGCGACGGGGCGCTGACCGGTGATCGTCTGCGCCAGATGGTTCCGGATTGGACATCCGCAAGCGTCTGGTTCTGCGGCCCGGCGGGGTTCGGTCAGGCCATGCGCAGGGATCTGGTGTCGCATGGTCTGTCGGCCGGGGATTTCCACCAGGAGTTGTTCAACATGCGCTGATCTCGGCGTAGGATGGGCCATGACAACCGATAAGGGGTCGGCGCGCGGGCGCTGGCCCCTTTTGCTGTCCGACGCTCGGCCAAGGCCCGCAAGCGCGGTGATTCCAATGGCGCGAGTTCAGTCCAGGCGCAGCCGCGCCACGCCGGCGGTCATCTCGCCCTTGGTCCGGTCCAGACGCAGATAGGCGATGCCATGCCCGCCCGACTGGGTGTAAAGCGTGCCGGCAGGCTTGCCACCGGCCAGGATCTCGGTCCCCACCGGCGCGGCGCCCTCGACCTGGACGCGGCGCAACCCCTTGCGCAGCTCGGTCTTGTGCTTCATCCGCGCGGTGACCTCCTGTCCCACGTAGCAGCCCTTGCGGAAATCGACACCGTTCAGCGCCTCGAAACCGGATTCGAGGATATAGCTGTCGGGCGTCAGCTCGATCCCGGTTTCGGGGATGCAATGGGCGACCCGGATCGCGTCCCAGTCGGTGCCGTCGTCGGCCTCGGGCGCGGTGGTATAGGCGCGCCAGCCCATGTCGGGGTGGCGCGGGTCGGGCCGGGCGCCCTCGGGCGCCGGTCCGGTGCCACGCTGTAGATGCAACCCGCTGGGCGAAATCGTGACCTTGGCGCGCAGCTTGTACTGGCTCAGCCGCCGGACCAGATCGTCGGCCAGCGCCTCGGCCACGTCGAGCAGCACGCCATCTCCGTCGCGGGCGAGGAAGAAGTCGGCGATATACTTGCCCTGCGGCGTCAGCAGCGCGGCATAGACCAGCCCGTCGCCAAGCCTGGCCGTGTCGTTGGTGATCAACCCCTGGAGAAACTCCTCGGTCTCCGGCCCCGAGAGGCGGAGAATGCGGCGCGCGGTCATGACGGGCTCCTTGCTTTCCTACGCGGTTGATATAGGAAACAGGGCCAGTTTGAACAGGGAAAGCCGCGCGTGCCAGCCCCGATCAGTGTCATCATCCCCACCCTCGACGCCGAGGGCGAGTTGCCCGGTTGCCTCGCGACGCTGGGCGAGGGGCTGGTCGCCGGGCTGATCCGGGAGTTGGTGGTCAGCGACGGCGGCTCCTCCGATGCCACCCGTGATATCGCCGAGGCCGCCGGGGCCGTGGTGGTCACCGGCCCGCCCTCGCGCGGGGGGCAGTTGCGCCGGGGCGTGGCGGCGGCGCGGGGGGGCTGGCTGCTGGTGCTGCACGCCGACACCCAGCTGGCGCCCGGCTGGACCCGGGCGGTGGCCGACCACCTGGAGCGGCCGGGGGCGAGGCCCGCCTATTTTCGGCTGACCTTCCGGGCGCGCGGCGCGATGCCCGCGCTGGTGGCGGGCTGGGCCAACCTGCGCGCGCGCCTCTTCGCGCTGCCCTACGGCGACCAGGGGCTGTTGTTGCGGCGGACGGCGTATGACCGCGCCGGCGGTTATCCCGACCAGAAGCTGATGGAGGACGTGGCGCTGGTCCGCGCGCTCGGGCGCCCGCTCGTGGCGCTGCCCGCCGAGGCCCGCACCAGCGCCGCCCGCTACCAGCGCACCGGCTGGCTGCGACGGGGTGCGCGCAACCTCTGGACCCTGCTGCGCTATGTCATGGGCGCGGACCCGGCGGACCTGGCGGCGCGGTATCGGCGCTAGGGGGGCGCTGCCCCCGGCGCCTCTTTCAGGTCAGGGTTGAGGTGCAAGGGGGTGACTTGCGCCTGAATTGTGGGCAAGCTCGTCCCTATCGGAAATGGAAAAGGGGGAGAACGGTCGAGGCGAACTGACCGGAGGGAGGTTTCGCGCGGCGTTCTTGTGGCGATGTTCGAGGGTGATTGGCGCAGTTATTTAGTGAATGGTTTTGGGGCGCTAGGATTTGTTGCCGTCTTGTTCTGGATTGGTTGGGGTTATGTAGAGTTACGAACTCAACAGACGGTATCAGAGTACTACACCAGTCAATACGAAACAGCCGGTTCAAATCATAAAGAAAAAAGTCCCTGTTCTGAGGTGTCTGAAAAAGAGCTGATTGATTGCCTGAGAAACGGTATCGAAGCTCGTGAAGAGAGGAGCAGAGAGCAACGCGACCTTCAAGCCCAAGAATGGATGGCATTTTGGGCTGCATGGATGACGTTCGCTTCCGGGATGGCAGCGATCGCTACGGTTTTTGGGCTTTGGCTTTTGAGGCTTACATGGAAGGAGACAAAGAGAACGGCTGACGTTACACGGGAAATTGGTAGAGACCAAACCCGGGCCTACGTAGAAGTCGCCTCGGTACAATTCTACTGGGGAACCGAACGCGGCGACAGCCCAAGATTCCGCCTCTTGCTCGACAACTATGGGGAAACGCCCGCAAAATGGTTTCAGTTGAGGCAAGCTTATGGGGTGTTCGAGCACAGCGATGGAAGTCCGAGCTACACCAGTTTTAGTGAGTTGACGCTCCCAACTAAGTTCGGACAAACGTGGAACGGGATAAGGCCGCGTGGAGAGGCAATGGGCACATCTGGCCCTCCTGTGGTTGATCTGAATGAAATCAAAAAGTGCTGGCGTGACCCCCCAAACATTAATGGGATGCCCCCCGACAATACCCACGGAATCATGGTTTTTGGAGAAATCAGGTACTGCACGATATTCAATGAGATATATGTGTCCCAGTTCCTTTTCGGTGCGGGGTCACTCGAAGCGTACGAGGCAGAAGAAATAGTCGAGCGAGAGCGGATCGAAAAAAGCGGGATTACCTACACTCACTCGACTAGTTTCGAGAAACCGAAGAAGTTGACCAGAATCGCCATTGGGTTGGACCTTTTCAGGCCCGAACAAGGTTCCGACTAACACTAACGTCTTAATCACCGCTCGGCCCTCTCGGGTTTGGTGTGCTTGCCACATAAGTCCGAGTATTTCCGGCCAGAAAAAGACCGGGGCGTGACGATTGTCAGCTGGCAATCCGCTGGAGCACGCGGCGCAGCCAGCCCTGGCGCGGGGCCTTTTCCTTGACCGGGGCGGGGACGGTCAGCGGGCGGCCGCGTTCATCGACCAGCATCTTGCCGTCCTGGA
>Ga0209692_10003390_pt1 | contig 15556 bp, 14 predicted proteins | sample tdDd472_FD_187129 | JGI IMG/M metagenome (GOLD analysis project Ga0209692, IMG submission 187129) | Marine sediment microbial communities from the Atlantic coast under amendment with organic carbon and nitrate - tdDd47.2 (SPAdes)... | ecosystem: Environmental > Aquatic > Marine > Coastal >...
GCTCTGGGCTGCACGTGATGAAAGAATTAAGAAAGTAGTAGATTTCTTCGGACCAACAGATTTGCTTTCAGAATGGACAAAAGAAATTACATATGAAGCATTGAGTGGAAATATTGTAGAATTACCAGGACTGGATTATCTTAATGACAATATTATACTACCTTTGAAAAATAAGATCTTATCAATTTCTGATGCCCGGCACGAATTGATTAAACGATCTGCAGTCTACTTTTTAAATGATATCACACCTTTGCAAGTTCATCATGGAACTGCGGATGAAATCGTTCCTGTTACTCAAGCAGAACGATTGATCGAAATGGCCATTGAATTGGAATTGCCTATTGAGGAATTTCAATATTTTCTTCATGAATATAGTGGGCATGATGAAACTACTTTCATTAAAGGGATAGATGAGATGAGGGATTTTATTCTGTCTGATTAATTTTTTCTTTTGATTTTTAATGCTTCATTAATATCTTCTGACCTATCGTTTAATTGGGCCTTATAGGGGTTGAGTGTGAAAAACTTATATATTCTTTTATTTACAATCATTATTTTGATATCCAATCTTTTTGCAGATGTTAAAAATTTCTATGGAGATGTTTTAACTGAAACTGGCACAAATTATAAGTATAAAGGTTCAGTGACTTCCGGTGATGAATTGGCTGTGAAAAAGAATATTTGTTATGATGAAAATGGTAAAGCAATCATCACTGAAAAAACAGAATACAATGAAACTACTTGTGAAATTATTAATATGCTTATCCAGGATTTTCAGACAGGAAAAGTTGAAATGATTCTTGATAAAGGTGATTCGTACCTTGTGAAATATAAAAAAAACCATGATGCAGAATTCAAAGAAAAAGAAATCATAAAAGATGGAATAATCATTCATCCAACAGTTCTCGCAATGTATATGCAGAAAAATATGGATGCAATTTTATATGGAAAAGGTGTAGATGTATCGCTTCTTTTACCAAACAAATTGTGCACGATTGATTTCTCTATTACAAGAACCGGAGTTAAAGAAATTGAAAATCAACCATGTCACGAAGTTGTACTTGAACCCAGTTCACTGCTTATAAAACAATTTGTAAACCCAATATATTTTTATGTGAAAAAAGATGATCCCAGTGTGCTTGTAAAATATGAAGGTGTTGTGGCACCAACTGACCTTGAAGGTAATTCGCAAAAAGGCCATATCATGTTTTCATTCAACTAACGCTTCTTTAGGCACTTTTAACTCAAAACTCTTAGTTCTCAACTCAAAACTCTCAACTCAAAACTCTAGATTACTTCTCAAATATTCATATCATTCCATTTATTGATCACTTTACGAAGACTTTTTTCGTAATTTGGATGAATCTTTGATGAATCTTTGATCAGTTTGCGAACATCATCGCGTATATTATGTTTTTCGAAATTACATTTATGTTTGCCATCGTGGAGGTCATTGTCTCGTGCATATCTACGTATTTGTTTTTTTGAAAATCTCAGTAATGGTCGAATGATTTGGATTTTTTTTTCAAACATAGTGTCAAAGGGAACCAAAGACTTAAAATGACCAGAGGTGATCATATTCATCAATCCTGTTTCAAGATAATCATCCAGAATATGACCAAATGCAATGGAATCGAAGCCATTCTCAATTGTGTATATACAGAGTTGTTTTCGTCTTTCGCGAGCACAAGTATAACAGTGAAAATCAACATTTATCGGAACTTTACCTGTTAAAATAGTGAAATCCATATCCAGTTTTTTGAAATGCTCTTCAAGATAATCCAATCTTTCATCGCCGAGCATCACTTCATCGATTTTTACATAGACTGCTTCTAGTTTGATCCCATCATTTCGCTTATCACAGTAATGTTTTAGCCAATGCGACATTACCATGCTGTCAATACCACCGGAAACCGCTATGGCAATTTTATCATTGGCCTGAATTAATTTATTATGATATATAAAATTATTAAGTACTTTGTGAGTCTTCATTTTTATCCGTTTGCTAATTTATATGTTATAACATCGCCATCCTGAACAATATATTTTTTGCCTTCAATAAAAAGATGTCCGTGTTCACGCAATGAGGCGTCGGATTTCTCTGCTTCTACGTTTTTCCAATGCCGAACTTCAGCTTTGATAAATCTTTCGGGAAATGAAGTGTGAATGACTTCTGATGCCTGATCAATATGTGTGTTCTTTTTTACAGTCCAGGCCTGACACATATTGGATTCAACAGTATAAAAGGTGAGTAAATTCAAAAGCATATATCCGGCTGTTATTAGTCGTTTTAATCCTACTTCTTCTATCCCGAATTCTTTCATGTACATTCGTTTTTCCTGACCTTCCAGTTGGGCCAATTCCAATTCCAGATTGGCTGATAGAGTTATGAAGTAATTGCCTGATTTGACTGCGAATTCCTCGAATTTATTGACAATTTCCGATTTCTCACCTCCGACAACTTCATCCTCAGAAATATTACCAACGATCAAAATTGGTTTATTGGATAATAACCCTAATTCACGGATCATTGAATCTTCTTCGGGATGTGCATGATATGCTTTAGCAGGTTTACCATTGGAAAGTAAAGTGTAAATTTCTTCCAGTACCATCAATTGCTTTTTGTATTTTGAATCACCTGTTTTTGCCTGACGTGAGACTTTTTGCATTCTGGATTTAACAATTTCCAAATCTTTGGCCAGTAATTCTTTTTCAATAACCAAATAATCTCTTTCGGGATTGATGTCATCATATTTATGACTGACGTTTTTATCATTGAAACATCGTACAATATGAATGATTGCATCTACTGCCTGAATATTGCTCAGAAATTGGTTTCCCAGACCTTCACCTTTGGAAGCACCTTCTACCAGTCCGGCAATATCAACAAATTGCAAGGTTGTATGGATCGTTTTTTCAGGATTATAGATTTTTGTTAGTAATTCCAATCGCTTATCAGGCACCTCAACAACACCAACATGTGGTTCAATTGTACAAAAAGGATAGTTGTCCATTGGTACATTCATCTTTGTTAAAGCATTGAATAATGTCGATTTTCCAACATTTGGCAATCCTACAAACCCACATTTAAAACCCATGATTCCCCCTAATCTGTTGATTATCAATTCCTACTAAATTAAGGTAAATGAAAGCAAAAAGAAACTTTGAATTTTTTTATTTTTTTTCTTGCGCTGTATACGAAATTTCTATAATTTTACGGGCTTCTTGAATGATGAAGAAAAATAACTACGGAGGTGTAGTTCAATTGGTTAGAGCACTGGCCTGTCACGCCAGAAGTTGCGAGTTCGAGTCTCGTCACCCCCGCATCATAAAAGGTCCCAAAATACTGGGACTTTTCTCTTCTTGCATGATGAAGAAAAATAACCATGGAGGTGTAGTTCAATTGGTTAGAGCACTGGCCTGTCACGCCAGAAGTTGCGAGTTCGAGTCTCGTCACCCCCGCATTAAAAAGTCCCACAAAGTTGGGACTTTTTTTGTTTCTAGCTATGAAAAACTGTTCTATTAATTCATTAATATCCATAAAAATTTGTAATAATATCAATTAATTTGCAGATAGATAATATCATTATTTTTAAAGTATATTTTACTTAAAGTAGTTGATGTGTAAATATAGTAGGGTGTAATTTTCAATTTTTCATAAATAATAATTTGCAATTGTGTTAATTTAGTTTAAGTTTTTATAAAATTTTTTAGGGCACTATTAAATCTAATGGATCAACAATGAGGGAATTATGCTAATCAAAATTTTTGCTATTCTAATTATTGTATTATTTTTAATCATTCCCATTTTTTTAATACGCACTATTTTTATTTGGTATAAAAAGTTTAAACACAGAAAATCACATATGAGAAAATCAAGAATGAATTTTAGTATATTAAAAGGTGTAATCCAAAAATATTAATAATTCTGTCAAATCTAGTTTAATTCTACGTCTTCAACATCCTTCACACTAATATGAAATTTTAGGAAATAGACCAAACCGATTGATGTCATGGATAAATATCCTACTGCATGCATGATTACAGCCAATACTTGTGCTTCGGTAAGTGCAACTCCCAGAAATACCAAAATATTAATAGCAGCAAGGTGATAGGTGCCAACATAGCCAGGAGCAGCCGGAACTGCAAATGCTATTGATGTAGCGATGAAAATCAAAACAACTTGTGAAAGGGAAAAAGATATACCTAGACACATTCCCAACAACCAGTACTGCGCAATAGTAATGAGCCAGATAATCAAAGACTGGATTGTAATTAATCTAATGTGTGGAGTTTTAAAAAGTGTGGTTAATCCCTCTACAAGATTAACAAGGTTATGAAATAACTTTTTATCATTAAACTTTTCATTAAATTTTTGCCATAGGGTTGTTACAAAGTTCTTTTGAGTATTAATCACAAGGATAACAATAGTAAATATTACTAGTATTGCAATTCCTGCAATTCCTGCTTTTCTTATACCTTCTGGAAAATCAGGAAACAGTATTACTCCCAGACCTATAAAAAATGCAAAAACTAATGTGTCTAGTAAACGTTCATTTACTATGGTTCCAAAGGCAGCAGTTGAAGGGATGTTTTCATTTTTACCAAGAGTGTAGGCTCGGAGAACTTCACCCATTTTTAATGGAAAAACATTGTTGCCGAAATAGCCAATCATCTCCATTTTGAATAATTGCCAAACTGTAATTTTTTTGATTGGCATTACCAAATACTTCCAACGCCATGCACGTAAGTAGACTGTAAATAACACTACAAACATTGAGGCAAAAAAGTACCAGAGATTGACAGATAAAAAAGCATCAGCAAATTCACGAAAATCAAAATCTCGAAATCCCAACCATATACCCAAGGCACTGATGATGATAGAGAATATTGTTTTGTAATTTAAAAATCGATTGGTCTTCAAACTTGTATGTAATCTCATGGGCGTAAATCTATAAAATCTTCTTCGTGAATATTTTTAACTTCAAATAATACTTTTTCATCGATCTTGTGGCTATAATATTCCAGGAATTCAATCACGATACTTGTTTCCTGAAAATCTACATATTCCACTGCTCTGATCTCTTTTTCAGCAGGATCAATTGTTACTATCATATTTTTAAAAAAACTGTTGTCATCAATGGATTTCAGGTCAATTTTCATCAGGTTTGTATCTGCTACTTCTTCGATTTGTTGAACCTGATATTCTGACATATTGCCATTGAGAACATTGTATATTAATCGCAAACTGGAACTGGGATCAAATTCTTCCACTACAATTTGAAAATTTACTTTGTCAATACTCCACAACCAGGCACCATCAAATAGAATCTGTGAACTTGGATAATTTACACGGAAAATATCTTTTGTATGAAGATAAAATTGTCCAATGTCTTCCTGAACCACTTCACTGCGAGCAAAATTCTGGATGATTTTGTATTCCATCTGAAAGGGAATCTGTTCGAGGTAATTGGCTGAAATTGTATCTAGAATTGATCCATCTTCAGCAAACCCTGTTGAGATTGTAAATGTTAGTAAAAGTAATGTATAAATAATTTTTTTCATTTTGATCCAATCTTTTTTCAATAAAAAGAACCTAACGAAGGTTCTGGAATATATTTGTGTGATTCATCACTTATGTTGATTTGTCTTTAACCTTTTATTAACCAATAGGTTTCACTTCGAAGATCATGCTTCGACAGGCTCAGTATGACAAGGTAGAAACCTTCTAATTGGTCATATGACCTTATTCACATCACCGTACATTAGGTCGAGGTAGTCTTCATCAACCAAAACATCACGAGCTTTGCTACCAGTGTGTGGACCAACGATTCCATCTCGTTCCAATTGATCGATCAATCTGCCGGCTCTAGCATAGCCGATACGTAACCGTCGTTGAAGCAGGCTTACAGAACCTTGCATATGGTTAACAACAATACGCACAGCATCATCGTAAAGAGAATCTTTTTCATCACTATCAAAGTAATCATCACGTTCAGATGGTTCATCTTCGATTACTTTAGGAAGTTTTGCACTTTCACATTTGGGTTGTGCCTGAATATGAGCCAGAATATCATCAAGTTCGTCGTTTGTAATATAAGCACTATGTAATCTCATAGGTTCAGGATGTTGTGGTGTAGTAAGGAGCATGTCTCCGCGTCCCAATAATTTTTCTGCACCATTTTGATCCAAAATTGTACGAGAATCAATTTTTGATGTTACCTGGAAGGCCATTCTTGCTGGAAAATTTGCTTTGATAACACCGGTTATCACATCAACTGATGGACGTTGTGTCGCTACAATCAGATGAATTCCAATGGCGCGGGCTTTTTGTGCCAGACGAGCAATTGGCTCTTCAACTTCTTTCGCTGATGTCATCATCAGATCAGCCAATTCATCGATAACAACTACAATATAGGGCAGTTTTTCATCATTAATTCTACCTAGCATAATTTTTTCATTGTATTCTTCAATATTTCTTACTGAAGCATTGGCTAGTATTTCGTAGCGTAGATCCATTTCAATACAAACAGATTTTAAAAGGATAACAGCACTATCGGCTTCTGTAACAATATATTCATCAAGGTTTCCACAGGTAATCAGGTGATAGCCAATCAGTTTTTTGTAGGCAGCCAATTCCAGTTTTTTTGGATCGATCATGACGAATTTTACTTCATCAGGTTTTGCTTTGTAAAGGATTGAAGCGATCATCATATTCACCGCCACTGATTTACCGGAGCCTGTTGCTCCCGCTACCAGCAAGTGAGGCATTTTTCGCAGGTCAGCAGTATAAACTTCTCCTGTACTGGTTTTTCCCAATGCAAGAGACATTACATTATCGGAATTTTTAAATTTTGGTGATTCCAATATGGATTTAATATAGATGGTTTCCATCTTATCATTTGGAATTTCTATACCCACTACAGAAGTGCCTGGAATCGGAGCGACAATCCTTACACGAATTGCTTCTAAAACTCTGGCCAAATCATCAGCCAATCGGGTGATTTTTCCGACACGAATTCCTGCTGCTGGTTCCACTTTGAAAGTTGTGATCAATGGGCCTGGAGCGACGGCTACAACTTCCCCTTGTACTTTGAAAGTATCCAGTTCCCGCTCAAGAATATTGGATTTTTTATCCAATTCTTCTTTGGAAACTAAAGGGACTTTTGATGTATTTTCATCTAAAAATTTTGTTGGTGGTGTTGTGTATTTACCACGAGGTTTTTTCGGTGTTTTTCGGCTGAATGCGGGTTCTGAAACAGATTCATTCTCAGGCATTTGCTGGGGTTGCGGTTCAGGTTTAGGTTTTTGAACTGGTTTAAGTTTTTTCCGTTTTGGTTTGCTGATTTCAACAGTTGGAGTATTTGAATAAACAGGTTTTTTTCTTTTGAAAGTTGGAAGTTTGAAATCCAACTTGAAAATCTTGTTTATCAATTCCAAATACCCAATTGTAAGGAAAAGTCTGATAATTACTAAAAGTAATCCAATAACAATCAGAATTGTCCCTGTTAGTCCAGTGAAATCGTACATGGCTTTTGCCATTATTCCTGCTGCTAGTCCGGAATTGCGGAAATCATGGTTGAACATTTGTGGATTCATCACGGTTGGTAATGCAATCAGCATAGAAATAAGAAAAGCAGAAAGAATGGATGCGATAGTTCCTGGTAGGATTTTTTTCAGGTTTTTACCAAGAAAAATCCAAATACCCCAGAGCATTATCAAAATAGGGAAGATGTAAGCACTGATCCCGATGAAAGTCTTGATCATGAAATGCGAGACATAAATCCCGATGATTCCCATCCAATTGTCGAGCACAACATTGTTGGAAATTGTTGGCTCTTCTGCCGGATTGTAAGATACCAGGCATAGAAAAACCAACAATCCCATGATTGTGGATAATATTCCGACAATTTCTTTCTGCTTCAGCGACATGTTACACCAATGGTGGTTTAACGATTTCCGCTTGTAGATTTTTTCTACGAGTTTGAATCAGGATTTTTGTACCGGATTTTCTGTAGGGAAATGCTACATAGCCAAGGCCGATTCCAATTCCCAGTGATGGTGAATGGGTTCCACTGGCTACAAATCCGATTTCCTGTTCTTTTTCGTTCAATATTTTGTAATGATGACGTGGGATTCCTTTGTCGATCATTTTGAATGCGATGTGTTTGCGTTTCAATCCTTCTTCTTTCACTTTTACAAGTGCATCTTTGCCGATGAAAGATTCTTTGTCCATTTTTACAACCCAACCAAGGCTTGCTTCCAATGGATTTGTGTCTTGATCAATGTCATTGCCATAAAGTGACATTTTCTTTTCTATACGCAATGTATCACGGGCACCGAGTCCGATTGGCAAAATACTAAATTCTTCTCCGGCTTTCATCACTGCATCCCAGACCACAGGAGCATCTTCTGCTTTTAAGTAAAGTTCGAAGCCCTTTTCCCCAGTATATCCGGTAGCCGAAATGATCATTTTTTTACCTGCCAGTTCTTCTTCTACAAAAGAGAACATTTTCATTTCATTGAGATTTACTTTTGTCAGTTTCTGTAAAGTCGCAATGGAATCAGGACCCTGGACTGCCAACAATCCGGTTTCATCTGATTCATTGGTAAGTGTTACACCTTCCAGTAAATGGTCAGATGCCCAGTTGAAATCTTTTTCCATGTTTGATGCATTGACAACCATGTAAAAATGGTCATCAGCAATTTTGTAAATAATGAGATCGTCCACAATTCCACCTTCAGGATATAGCATCATAGAATAATGGGCTTTTCCCGGAGTCAATGTTGTGACATCATTTACAGTCAATTCATTAAGAAATTTTTCTGCTTTTGCACCTTTGACACGAAATTCTCCCATGTGTGAAACGTCAAACATTCCCACACTTTCGCGTACTTTGAGGTGCTCTTCCATGATTCCTGAATACTGGATTGGCATAAAATATCCTGCAAAAGGAACCATCTTCGCATTCAGGTTTACATGTGCATCATACAGAGTTGTTTTTTTTGTATCAGCCATTTCTCTCTCCTTATTAAATCATGTTTAAGGCTGTTTTGATGTATTGTTCCAAAGTGGCAGCATTTCCAAGATTTGCCACAGCTTTGGTGACAGATTTCTCTGCTGTAATTTTGTTGTATCCCAGTGAAACCAAAGCACGAATCGCTTCATCCACAACTTGTGTTTTTGTTGAAATTAATGCTGTAGGTGCCATTGCATCTCCGGTATTCAATTTTGGTAATTTTTCTGCCAATTCCACGATAATTCGCTGGGCAGTTTTTTTACCAATTCCAGGTATAAGTGTCAGGGCTTTGACATCCTCATTTATGATGCGTTGTTTGAATTCATTGACACTAGCACCAGACAAAATGGAAATGCCGGTACGGGCACCAATTCCCGAAACATCGATGAGCAAGCGAAATAAATCTCTCTCAGGATCACTTGCAAAACCATAGAGGCTCTGATCATCTTCACGGACTTTAAAATGCGTGAGCAATTTTACTGAGTCGCCGGGTTGTCCGATGTTTTCATAGGTTGACAGGGGAATGAAAATTTTGTAGCCAATTCCCTGAACATCTACAATTGCAGTAGTAGGTTCCTTGGTTATGATTTTTCCACTGATATATTCGTACATATTATAATCCTGTCAACTTAAAGTGATTGTAATGACAAATTGCTGCTGCCAGGGCATCACTGCTGTCAAGGGAAAGCATGTTTGGTGAAATTTTCAATAGGTTTGCTACCATAAATTTCACCTGGTCTTTGGAAGCCGAACCATTTCCGGTCAAGGAAGATTTGATCTTCTTGGGTGGGTATTCTCCGATTTCCAAATGATGTTTGGCAGCTGCCAAAATCACCATTCCTCGTGCATGTCCCAATTTCAAAGCGATGCTGACATTCTGAGCATAAATCGACTGCTCAATAGCAACTGCATCAGGTTTATATTTTGAAATAACTTTTTCGATTTCGTCGTAAATTGTCACCAGTCTGTCGGGAAATTTCATATCAGGAGTTGTATCAATTGTGCCTGAATCTACATAACGGATATCCTTGCCAATTTTTTCAATGATCCCACACCCGGTATGTTTCAATCCGGGATCAACTCCCAGAATGATTTGTCCTGACAAATTATTCTTCCAATTGCTCGATTATTTCTTCAGGAATATCAAAATTTGCAAAGACTTCAGAAACATCGTCATTGTCTTCCAAGAAATCGATCAATTTAAGAAGTTTTTTTGCTACATCTACAGAATCAATTTTAATTTCATTTTTTGGAAGTTTGTCAATGACAGATTCCTGAACTTCGATATTCTGTTTTTCCAGTTCATTACGTACTGTCATCAAATCAGAAGGTTCAGTGTAAATTACATGAACTTCGTCTTCGGTTACAACATCTTCAGCTCCGGCTTCGGTTGCAGCCATGAAAATGTCATCTTCAGAAATGTTTTCCGATGAAACTACGATTTTACCTTTTGTTTCAAACATCCATGCAACAGATCCTGTTGTTCCCAGGTTTCCACCATACTTGTCAAGTAAATGACGTACTTCAGCAACAGTACGTTTTTTATTATCAGTTGTAGCATTTATTAGAATCGCAACGCCACCAGGTCCATAACCTTCGTAGCAATATTCTTCGTAGTTTACACCTTCCAGTTCGCCAGTTCCTTTTTGAATTGCTCTTTCGATATTCTTTTTTGGCATATTGGCATCTTTGGCACCCTGAACTGCTGTTTTTAGTCTTGGATTTGCTTCTTCATCGCCACCACCCATTTTGGCTGCGATTTGGATTTCTTTGATCAATTTTGTAAAAATTTTTCCTCTGGCTGCATCTTTTGCACCTTTTTTTCTTTTAATGGTACTCCATTTGGAATGTCCAGACATATTAAAATCCTTTCTATTTATCTTTTCTATTTGTTGGCTGTGATTCTTTCCTTCACCTTGATCCTTGAAGGAATGATCCAGGCACTATTAAATTGCCTGTTTTTTGCATCTTGAAGTAGTTGCTCAGCATTGTTTCTATCTTTGCAATTTCCTATACGAATTTTGTAATAAGGAGAATTGAAAATTGATAGGACCTCCTCATTTGGGAATTGATCATTTGCAAGATTTTTAATGCTATCTGCTTCATAAAAATTTTTCGTGGAAAACAATTGTATCTTCCAACCCTGCATCTTGATTTCACGAAATTCATTTTCTGAAACACTACCATAAGTGTAGCCGTGTACATCGGAAATGATTTCATAAATATCCGATGTATTCAGAATTGAAACCGGAGGCTCGTTCAGTGTCAATGGATCAAAATCCTCGTTCTGTTTTGCAATGACCTGTGCATTGAGATAAGTCACCGAGAAAATTGATATTAATATTAATAATTTTTTCATAATTCTATCCATAATAGTTATATACAGAAAAATATAAGCAATTTTGAGTAATTTCGAAAAGGGTTTTAAGAGGGATTTAATAAATAAATAGATAAGAAATAGGCCACAGATTATACTGATTGACAAAGATAATTTTTCTTGTTATTATTACAATTTGTAATTATCTGAGAAATCTGAGGCACAAAGTCTTACACTTCCTCGCAAAATTCGTTGTAAACCCAACCCTGTTTCCCATCGATCAGTTCAATCTTGAACCAATTGCCATCGGTATCGAGAATGGAAAAAAGTGTACCTTCATGGATGTTAAAGAGAGTTGTAGATTCTCCATCAGGAGCAGCGAATACATCTATCCTTTCTTCGAGAACAACACCTTTTGTTGTAAGTTCTTCCTTCTGGTGTTTTTGCCAGGTTGGATAAAATGTTACCAACGCCAGAACCATAGAAATGATAATGATATTTCGTGATGATTTGAAATTGTATTTCGCTATAATTACAGAAATGAAAAATACCAAAACTGCAAACAGGATGAATGAACTAAATAAAATCGACCAAACTTTGATGGAGAAAAGATTGATGAAATTGTTATGCAGTTTCACAATAAAACTTTCCCGTGGTACTTGAATTCTATCTTGTACTTTTACATTTACAAGTTTGAGATTAAAAGCAATATTCTCATCATCTGGCATTAGGATTTTTGCTTTTTCATAGTAGAGAATTGCCTTGCCGATTTCATCAATTTTGTAATATGCATTGCCAAGGTTGTAGTAAAGTGTTCCGCTAACTTTGCCATTGGTGAGGATTTCTTCATAAATCTTGATCGCTTCAGAATAATTTTCCTGTTGATAATAATCGTTTGCTTTGCCAAAAAGATATTCCACATCCTGAGCATAGATGAAAGTTGCCAGAATTGATAAAATTGCAATGGTTTTGAATAGATTTTTCATTATATCACCTTGCTGAGTTTGGTCAGTAAATCTTTACATTTTGCTTTCAGGTCACTTTCGCTGGTTGAACCTAGAGCTCCGGGCGAATATTTGAAAAGTTCCATGTTTTCCAGGAAGGTAAAGGTTTCTTTGGTCAGGTCATCATCTACATTTTTCTGTTTCAATGCTTCTTTGATGTCCATTGGACTGAGTCCTGCTTCCTGAAGGTTTAATCTGTCTGAAATGAATCCTTTCAAAACACTATCAAGAATTTCCATTGATTCTGATGTCTGCAATTCTATTACGCTGTTAAGGCGATCCTGTGCTTTTTTCATCGCTTTGTTCTTACGGACAAGAACTGGATTGCTACCTATGGTTTTTTGATGGGTTTTGATAGCAATGGCAATTATGAAAAGCAAGAGTGAAATCAAATTGATAACAATGAAAGTTCCGTTTTGGTAAAATCGAGTGTTTGCCTTCCGCCAGTTGACTTTTCCCTTCACAATATAGCGAATGTCCTGATCCAGTATTTTAATTTCTTCTTTGTTGAGACCGGAATTATAAGAGACCATATTTTTGTCTTCATTTACTGTAACATCAAATTTATGTGATCTGAGAGTTTGATATTTTTGTTTTGTTGGATCAAAGTAAGTGAAATCGATGGATGGAATTGTCAAGGTTCCTGCTTTGTGAGGAATTAATACATATTCATATGTGGCTGATCCACGGACTTTTGTTTTTTTCTGATTTACTTTATTCACTTTTGGGGGAAAAACTTCAACGTAATCCGGCAAAACCGGTTGTGGAAAATCCACTGCATTGATATTACCAAATCCGGTGACATTATATTTCAGCGTAATAGCTTTGTCTCTGGAGATTTCCATTGTGTCAATGTCACCTGTGACACGGACATTTTCCATTACAGGAGGCATAATGTCTGGATCGTGAAATGTTGGTAATGGTTTCACATCGATGGAAAGGGGAGATGCAATGACGCGTTTTACTGTAGTTCTGTCGAACATTGAAGTACCAAAAAACGAATCATCGAAAAAGGAATCAAATTGTGAGTTGGAATTCCGTTTTTTCTTCGGTAAAACCACTTCGCATTGGGTGATCATAGGATCTATTTCCAGTTTCCCACTTTCTGTTGGAAAAAGTGCAATTCGCTTAATAACCGCTGAATAAAATTCTTCACCATCAATCACGATTTTTGAAGATTGTGGATTTTTGATTTCCTTCAATTCTTCTACCCAAAATCCTTTGGCTTCCGGCAATTTTTCTGTTCCGTAATTTGTGATCTGCATGTTATAAACTAGTTTATATTCAATAATTACCTGTTCACCAAGATAGACGGATTTTTTTGAAGGAACTGCATCCAGAAAAATGCGGCCTTTGCCAGATGTTTCTATTTTTCCTTGCTGAGTCTGTGCATTTTGATTGTTTTGGTTATTTTGATTTCCGGAAGAGTAGCGGCCTTTTGTTACTTTTGCCACTACACGATCTGCACTATATTTTTTCTTTTTGTATTGGACAGAAAAACCATTGATTATCAATTCACCTTCGGCCTTTGGTTGTAGTTGCCAGGTGTAGGATATTTTTGATGTCATTTTGCCATTGACAAATTGGAAGTTGCTGGACTGAAATGGTCCATTGATCACTAGAAAGTTTTTTCCCTGAGGTTCAGGTAAATGTTTGATCTTATTGGTTCCGTCAACATCGACTGTATAGGAAAGGATATCATTGAGTGTAATGTTTGATGAATTAACACTTGCAGATATTGTAATATCATCAGCAATTGCCAGTGAAAGTAATATTGAAATCGTCAGTAAAAGTTTCCATAAGTTCTGTATGTTCATTTTACCAATCCTTTTCTTTCTTTGAACCGCTGGTTTTCACTTTTACACGTTTTTTCATCATATCTTTTTGGTTTTGTTTCAGACTGTTGAGCAATTGGGCTGCTTCCTGCTTTTTCATTTCCTGTTTTTTCTGTTCCTCACTTTGAGGTTGTGGCTGTTGCTGCTGTTGATCTTTTTTTTGTTCTTCCTGCTTCTGCTGATCCTGTTGTTGCTGTTCTTTTTTCTCGTCTTCTTTCTTTTCCTGATCCTGCTTATCTTTTTGGTCTTGTTGCTGATCTTTATTCTGTTGATCTTGTTGGTCTTGCGTATTCTGGTCTTTTTTATCCTGTTTATCCTGTTTGTCCTGATTTTGCTGGTCTTGCTTCTGTTGATCCTTTTTCTGATCTTTGTTCTGATCCTGATTGTTCTGGTTTTGTTGATTTTGTTGCTGCTGCTGTTGTTGCTGAAGCATTCTTTTGGCTAATTCGTAGTTGTGTTTCGCTTCGTAATCCTGTGGATTGAGTTCCAGGGCTTTACGGAAAAACTTCAGGGCTTCATCAGGTTTTTGAGATTGGAGCAAAATATTGCCAAGGTTGTAGTAGGCTGCGGATTTTTCAATATCGGTTTTTGCTGCGATGGATTTTTCAAATTCCTTCATTGCTTCTTCGATATTGTTGCTTTTGTAAAGTGCCACACCTTTGCCGAAATGTGCTTGCGACCATTCCGGATGTTCATTGATGACACGGTCATATTCTTTGATTGCTTCCTGGTAATCGCCTTTTTCTATCATTTTTACCGGTTTATCTTTGGAAAAGGCAAAAACTGAGAGCATTAGTATCGAAAGTGAAATTCTGAATAACATTTTTATCATTCCGTCTCCTCATTTTTCTTATTCTTGTCCTGAATAAAAAATTCCAGTAATAGTAAAAACAGTCCAATTGCCAGAAATATCTGGTAGCGGTTTTCAAAATCACTGAATTCATGAGTTTTAAAGTCTTTTTGTTCCATGCCTCGAATCTTTTCATACATATTGTTAAAGGCATTATTATCTTTGTTCAGGTTGAAATATTTTCCATTGGTTGCTGAGGCAAATTCTTTCATAGTATTCTCCTGAAGTGCTGTTGTTACTACTTTGCCTGATCGATCTTTTTTGTATGAAATGTTGCCGTCATTGGCTACAACCGGAATTGGTGCTCCAGTATAACTTCCGACGCCGATTGAGTAGATCACAATTCCCAAATCTTTGGCTTTTGCAATTACTTCATCGATTTTTCCTTCATGATCTTCACCATCGGAAATGACAACGATAACTTTGTGCTTTTTATCATCACCTTTGAATGCATCGATTCCACGCTGAACAGCATCAGCCATGGCAGTTCCCTGCACACCGATAATGTCGCTGGAAATCGCATCGAGGAA
>Ga0209692_10003391_pt1 | contig 15553 bp, 28 predicted proteins | sample tdDd472_FD_187129 | JGI IMG/M metagenome (GOLD analysis project Ga0209692, IMG submission 187129) | Marine sediment microbial communities from the Atlantic coast under amendment with organic carbon and nitrate - tdDd47.2 (SPAdes)... | ecosystem: Environmental > Aquatic > Marine > Coastal >...
ATGGGTTTCGATTTTAAGCTGGAAGAAGAATATCAACAAGTAGACCCCCTGCAATAAACTACCTGTTTGGTCACATATGTCAAGATGAAAAATAGATTCAAATAACCATACAAGGGTGACCGGAGGTAATAATTTGCTGTTTACAGAACGCCCCGGTATCACTATCAATCAGACAACTATTTTTCGCGCACAGCCCATGGCGAAGAAGACGGCCGTCATTCAGGCCTGAGGTTCTGAAAGGGTGGAGTCAAACCATAACTTTTAGATTTATGAAAGTGGTGTAGAAAACAACCGACAAACCCTCAATTCAAGACAGATGACTTCCGGACGATAAAGATATCGAAAAAACGACATAAAGAAGGGCGAGATGACATCATCTCGCCCTTCTTTATTATGTGTCTGCAGCTCGAGAGCTGATCAGTCTTTTTTCTTTTCCTCAGCAGGGGCTTCCTCAGCAGGGGCTTCCTCAGCAGGGGCTTCCTCGGCAGGGGCTTCCTCGGCAGGGGCTTCCTCGGCAGGGGTCTCTTCTACAACCGGCTCAACAGGCTTCACTGCTTTCTTGGCCGGAGCCTTCTTCTTTTTCGGCTTGGCAGTAAATTCCTCTTCCACCAGTTCTATAACTGACAGGGAGGCGTTGTCACCGGAACGATGACCAAGCTTGATAATTCTCGTATAACCGCCGGGGCGCTCGGTATAGCGCGGTGCAATCGTATCGAACAGCTTGGCGACGACTTTCTTGTCGCGAACAACCTGCATGACGAGACGGCGGGAATGCAGATCGCCACGTCTTGCCATGGTGATCAGCTTTTCTGCCATCTTGCGCAGTTCCTTGGCACGTGCATCCGTGGTGGTAATTTTCTCGAGGTCGAAAAACGAGGTCACCATGTTGCGCATCATGGCCTTGCGATGACTGGTGTTGCGGCCCAGCCGATTACCGGATTTCATATGACGCATTGTTATCTGATCCTTTCTCTATATAACCTTCCGGCAGGGCAGCACCCTAGAGTTCTTCTTCGCTCTTTTCGATCATCTTCAGATATTCCGGATCCGGGAACCCTTCCAGCGCCATGCCGAGGGTCAACCCCATCTCAGAGAGAATATCCTTGATCTCGTTAAGTGACTTGCGACCGAAATTCTGTGTTTTCAGCATTTCCGCCTCGGACTTCTGTACGAGTTCGCCGATCAGACGGATATCGGCATTCTTCAGGCAGTTGGCACTGCGCACCGAAAGCTCGAGTTCGTCCACCCGACGGTAGAGGTTCTCGTTGACCGGTGGCTTGCCACCTTCTGTCTCTTCCGGCTCGTCCGGCTCGAGAGCTTCGTCGAAGTTAATGAACAGCTGAACCTGCTCCTTGACGATTTTTGCGGCGTATGCCAAGGCATCGTCAGGCTTGGCGCTGCCATCAGTATAAATTTCCAGAACCAGCTTGTCGTAGTCGGTAACCTGCCCGACGCGGGCATTGCTGACCGTGAAATTGACTTTCTTGATCGGCGCGAAAATCGCATCGATCGGAATCGTACCGACCGGAGCCTTTTCGTCACGATTGCGCTCTGCAGCACCGTAACCCTTGCCCATGGCGACAAGCATGTCCATTTCGACATCAGCTTCCTTGCCACAGGTTGCAATGTAGTGGTCAGGGTTCAGGATCACCACGTTCGAGTCAGTGACAATGTCGCCGGCGGTGATGACGCCAACACCTTTTTTGACAATGCGGACATTGCGGGCTTCGTGGCCGTGCAACTCGATCAGAACCCCTTTGAGGTTCAGGATGATGTCCGTCACGTCTTCCGTCACACCAGGGATCGTGGAAAACTCATGTAGCACGCCTTTGACGCGAACAGATGTGATCGCCGCTCCCTGAAGCGAGGAGAGCAGAACCCGGCGCAGGGCATTTCCCATGGTTGTGCCGAAACCACGTTCAAACGGTTCTGCGGTGAATTTACCGTAGGTTTCCGTCAGTGTATCAGCATCAACCTGGAGACGCTTGGGTTTGATCAGTTCTCTCCAGTTTTTATACATGCGAATCCTCCGTTATGAGGTTGCGTTAAAGTTTTAAACCGCCAGGATATCTAACGATTACTTCGAGTAAAGTTCGACGATCAGATGTTCCTGGAAGCTCGGGGTCGTCATCTCTGCGCGTACCGGCAAAGTCTTGACTGTCCCCTGGTATGCCTCGCGGGTCAATTCGACCCATGACGGGATACCGCGGCGCATAACACCATCGAGAGCCTCGTTGATACGAATAATCTTGCGACTCTTTTCGCGCAGCTCAACAACATCACCCGGACGTACCAGATACGACGGTATATTCACCTTACGGCCATTGACGGTAAAGTGCGTGTGACGAACCAGCTGCCGGGCCTCACTGCGTGATGTCGCAAAACCCATACGGTAGACCATGCTGTCCAGGCGGCGCTCAAGCAGGACCAGGAGATTCTCGCCGGTCACGCCCTTCATTCGGTCAGCTCTGACGAAGTAGTCGCGGAACTGCTTTTCAAGAAGACCGTAAGTCCGCTTGACCCGCTGCTTTTCGCGCAGCTGTGTACCATAGTCAGAAACCTTGATACGACCCTGGCCGTGTTGGCCCGGAGCGTAATTGCGACGTTCCAAGGCGCATTTATCGGTGTAACACCGGTCACCTTTGAGGAACAGCTTCATATTTTCCCGCCGGCACATGCGGCAAACGGGTCCAGTGTGTCTCGCCAACGTTCGTTCTCCTTATAACTGGTTAGACTCTTCTACGCTTCGGCGGGCGGCATCCGTTATGGGGAATCGGAGTGACGTCCTTGATCATTGTGATCGTCAGGCCAACAGCCTGCAGGGCCCGCAAAGCGGACTCACGACCGGAACCGGGACCCTTGACCCAGACCTCAACACTACGCAGGCCATGCTCCTTGGCTTTATTTGCCGCATCTTCAGCTGCCATCTGGGCAGCAAAAGGAGTACTCTTACGACTCCCTCGGAAACCTTTCGACCCCGAAGTACACCAGGAGATGACATTACCGGCTACGTCGGTAATGGTAATAATAGTATTGTTGAATGTCGCCTGAATATGGGCAATTCCATTCGATATATTCTTCTTTTCACCCTTTTTGCGTACACGTTTGCCAGGCTTGGCCATGGTTCCTCCTGTTACTTCTTCTTCCCGGCGACAGTCTTGCGCGGGCCCTTACGGGTTCTGGCATTTGTCTTGGTCTTCTGTCCACGCACCGGCAAACCTCTACGATGGCGCAGACCACGATAGCAGCCGAGGTCCATGAGTCGCTTGACGTTCATCGTCACTTCACGACGCAAATCACCCTCAACCTTGCAGTCATTGTCAATAACCTTACGGATTTTGGCTACTTCATCCTCAGTCAAATTGTCCGAACGGGTGTTGCAGTCAACACCTGCCTTGGACAGAATTTCCTTGGAAGCAGAACGCCCGACACCGTAGATGTAGGTCAGGGCAATTTCAATCCGTTTGTTTCTGGGTAAATCGATACCAGCAATACGAGCCAATGTCCGATCCTCCTAATACCTTAGCCTTGTCTCTGTTTATGCTTGGGGTTTTCGCAGATAACTCTGACGACTCCCTTGCGCTTGATTACCTTGCACTTGTCACAAATTGTTTTTACTGATGCTCGGACTTTCATGTTTCTTCCCTTTAAACTGTCGCTTGAATCGCGAAGGGTTTCACCTTCACTGTTTAAACCCGCGTCAGGATCTCCGGGCCATTATCAGTAATGGCTACTGTATGTTCAAAATGGGCTGAACGTTTACCATCCTGTGTTACTGCCGTCCAGCCGTCTTCCAGTATCTTCACGCCGGGCACTCCGGCATTAATCATCGGTTCAAGCGCCAGGGTCATGCCAGCCTTGAGTCGCGGCCCCTGCCCTGCCTCGCCATAATTCGGGATCTGCGGAGCTTCATGCAACTTGCTGCCTATGCCATGTCCGACAAATTCCCTGACTACACTGAAACCCTTCGGTTCGACCCAGGCCTGTACAGCATGTGAAACATCTGACAGTCTGCCATTCGGGACCGATTTTTCTATGGCCCGCTCGAGTGATTCACGGGTCGCCGTAACCAGGCGCTGTGTCTCATCATCAAGCTCACCAACAGCGAACGTCACTGCCGAATCGCCGTAAAAACCCTTGTAGAGCACCCCGAAGTCTATACTCAGGATATCCCCATCCTGCAGCGGATCATTGTCCGGGAAGCCATGGACAACCCGGTCGTTCGGCGAGGAACAGATGGAGTATGGAAAACCACCGTATCCTTTGAACGCCGGCTTGGCACCGTGGCGTTGACATTCCTTTTCCGCCAACCGATCCAGTTCGGCAGTTGTGACACCGGGCCTGATTCGACTTTTGAGCAGGGCCAGCGTCTCAGCAACGATCCGCCCTGCAGCGCGCATCTTGTCCAGCTCCGCCGAGCTCTTTAAGACAATCACGTTAACTCGCCTGCAGCAGCGACAGCATCTTTTCCTGGACCTGGGGAATCGGCTGCATTCCGTCAAGTTCCATCAGCACATCAGCGTCCCGGTAATAACTGATCAGCGGGGACGTTTGATCTGCATAAACCTGCAGTCGGTTGCGAATCGTCACTTCCTGGTCGTCATCGCGCTGGAAGAGGCTGCCGCCACAGGCGTCACAGATAGCACCCTCACACGGCGGGTCAAATTTGACGTGGTAGCCTCGACCACACTCTTTGCAGGTCCTGCGGCCGGTCAGACGTTCGACCAATGCTTCGGCGTCGACATCAAGAGAGATCACACGATCCAGAGCCTTGTCCATCTCTTCCAGACTGGTTTGCAGAGCATCTGCCTGGGCAACTGTACGCGGGAACCCATCGAGGATAAAACCGTTGATACAGTCAGCTTCCTGAAGACGGTCACGGACTATGCCGACCACGACCTCATCAGGGACCAGTCCGCCGGCGTCCATGTACTGCTTGGCCTTGAGACCCATCGGAGTACCGTCCTTCACAGCAGCACGAAGAATGTCTCCGGTCGAGATCTGCGGAATGGAAAACCTTTCCGTCAGCATCTTGGCCTGGGTTCCTTTTCCGGCCCCAGGAGGTCCTAGCAGTATCAGTTTCATCCCAATACCCTTGATTATCCGCGCCGGCTCTTGATACTCACGCCCTTCATGAAACCTTCATATGAGCGGGAGATAAGATGTGCTTCGATCTGGGAAGCCGTATCGAGGCCAACACCGACGACGATCAGCAGTGATGTCCCGCCAAAGAAGAAGGGAACATTGAACTGCCCGATCAGCAGCGTCGGCAGAACGCAGACTAGCGAAATGTATATGGCCCCGGCAAAAGTCAGACGCCCCAGAACGGTATCCAGGTAGTCAGAGGTTGCCTTACCAGGTCTGACACCCGGAACATAACCACCCTGGCGCTTGATATTATCTGCGACATCCACAGGGTTGAAGGTTACAGCCGTGTAGAAGTAACAGAAAAAGATAATAAAAGCGACGTAAAAGACGTTGTAGAGCCAATGGGCCGGCGTCATCATTGAGGCAAATGTCTGCACCCAGGGTACGTCGACGAAATTCGCCACGGTACTCGGGAACATAATGATCGAACTGGCGAAGATCGGCGGGATAACACCACTCATATTAATCTTCAGCGGCAGATGACTGCTCTGGCCACCCAGGTTGCGTGCTCCGACCACTCTCTTCGCGTAATGGATCGGTACACGGCGCTGGCCGCGTTCCATAAAGATAATCGCCCAGATGACCGCAATCATGACGACCAGAATCGCCAACAGGATCGTAAAGGTCATGGCGCCGGTTTTCAACAGGCGGATACTATTGACCAAGGCTGACGGAATCATTGCCACAATACCGGCAAAGATTATCAGTGAGATGCCGTTACCGATACCGCGCTCAGTAATCTGTTCTCCGAGCCACATGATGAAAGCGGTTCCGGCAGTCAGAGTGATTACCGTCAGGACGATAAAGCCAATCCCCTGGATAGCGACAACCGGCTCGCCAGCCGGACCACGCATGGTCTGCAGGCCAACCGCGATCCCGGCACCCTGGATAATCGAGAGGAGAACCGTACCATAACGGGTCCACTTGGTCATCGTTTTGCGGCCCTGCTCACCTTCCTTGGCAAGACGCTCAACCGGTTCGAACACGACCGTGAGCAGCTGCATGATGATCGATGCACTGATATAAGGCATGATCCCCAGGGCAAAAACCGTCATACGCTCCAGTGCTCCGCCGGTAAATGCACTGACCAGACCGAGCAGAGTACCTTGGGTGCCTTCGAAGAACTGGGCCAGCACGACACGGTCAACACCAGGCAACGGCACATGGCAACCGACCCGGTAAACCGCGAGCATACCCAGGGTAAAGAGGATACGTCGACGCAGTTCAGGGATATTGAAGATGTTCTGGATGATGGCCAACAATTTAAATAACCTCGACAGTCCCGCCGGCGGCTTCGATCTTGGCCTGGGCGGACTTGCTGAATTTCTGAGCCTTGACCGTTAAAGCCTTGGTCAATTCACCGTCTCCGAGAATCTTGACGCCATCTTTAAGCTGACCAATCAGGCCGGCCTTGCCGAGAGCTTCGAGGTCCACAACGGATCCTGCATCAAAGAGTTCCAGGTCGCGCAGGTTGACCAGACAGTAAACTGTCCGGCTGAGCGGTGTAAAACCACGCTTGGGAAGACGTCTCTGCAAAGGCATCTGGCCGCCCTCGAATCCGGGCTTGACGCCTCCACCGGAACGGGAGTTCTGGCCCTTATGGCCCTTGCCGGACGTTTTACCGGTTCCGGAGCCATGGCCTCGGCCAATGCGCTTCTTGCTATGCGTTGAACCGTATGACGGTTGCAGATTACTTAAATCCATGGTGTTATCCTTCATTATTCCTCAACGGTGACCATGTGGCTGACCTTGTTGATCATGCCGCGAATTTCCGGAGTGTCCTGCCGCACAACTGTCTGGTGCAGTCGACGCAGACCAAGTCCATTGAGCACCTTGGTGAAGTATTGATCACGGTTGATGCCGCTGCGCTTGAGAGTTATCTTGATTTCAGCCATTGTTCGCTCCCGTCTCAGGCTTGTTCTTCTGATTTGTTTGCCCCGAGTCCACGCCGGGCGAGGATTTCTTCCGGACTGCGTAACTGCTGCAGTGCCCGAAGGGTTGCCTTGACCACGTTGTGCGGGTTATTCGAACCGAGACACTTGGAAAGAATATCGCTGATGCCGGCAACTTCGAGAATTGCACGAGCAGCACCACCGGCTATGACCCCGGTACCTTCGGAAGCAGGCTTCAGCAGGACTTTTCCGGCTCCGTATTTGCCGATCACATCATAAGGGATCGTTGTCCCCTGGATCGGCACGCTGATCATGCTTTTCTTGGCCTTTTCAACACCCTTGCGAATTGCCTCGGGAACCTCTTTGGCCTTGCCAAGCCCATATCCAACATTGCCGCTGCCATCACCAACCACAACCAGGGCAGAGAAGCTGAATCGACGACCACCTTTGACAACCTTGGCCGTACGATTGATGTGGATAACGCGATCTACTAAATTTGTTTCGTTGTTGTCAACGCGTTGCAACGCTCTTCTCCTTTGCCGCTCAGAAAGTCAGGCCGGCTTCGCGAGCCGCATCGGCCAAGGCCTTGACACGGCCGTGATACAAAAAGCCGTTGCGGTCGAAAACCACCTGTTTGATGTCTTGTGCCAGAGCCTTTTCGGCAATCTGTTTGCCAACCAGTTTGGCAGCTTCCACATTACCGCTGTACTTGACGCTGTCAGCAGCATCCTTGGCAGCAGTCGAAGCGGCTGCCAGAGTTTTGCCGTTCACATCCTCGATAATCTGGACATAGATATGTTTGGAGCTACGGAAAACGCACAAACGCGGACGTTCAACGCTACCGGTAACCTTCTTGCGGACTCTTGCCTGGCGCTTTTTGCGGGCCAGCCGCCGTTCTTTTGAGACATTCACGGTTTTCACCTCATCCTATTCAACTTAAGCTGCACCGGTCTTGCCGGCTTTGCGCATAATCCGCTCATCGGAGTACTTGATGCCCTTACCCTTGTACGGCTCCGGCTGACGGAAGGAACGAATTTTGGCGGCAGTGGCACCAACCAGCTCCTTGTCGATACCCGAAACAGTGATGGTGTTGGCCTTGGCGTCAATTTCTGCATCGATACCTTTGGGCAACGGATATTCAATCGGGTGAGAATAACCAAGTGACAGGTTCAGGGTCGAGCCCTTCATTTCGGCACGATAACCGACACCGTTAATCTCCAGGACCTTCTTGAAACCGGTCGTCACACCGTCCACCATGTTGGCGAGCAGGGAACGAGTCAGCCCCTGCAGGGCATTTGCCTTTTCATCACAGGCAGAGACCAGCAACTGGTCTGCTTCCACCTTGACTTCGACTCGATCGTGAACGGTCCGTTCGAGGCGACCCTTCGGACCTTCGACCTTGATATTCTTGCCATCCAGGGAGATCTTGACTCCCGAGACGATACTTATAGGTTGCTTGCCGATGCGCGACATCTTTATCGACTCCTTAAGAAATCAGCAGTTACTTAGTCATTACCAAATGGTGCAAAGGACTTCGCCGCCGATCTTTGCATCACGGGCGGTTACGTCATCCATCACACCTTGCGAGGTCGAAAGAATTGCAGCACCCAGACCGCTCTTGACACGGGGGATTTCATCATGCCCCACGTACACCCTGCGACCGGGCTTCGACACACGGGTAATCTCATGAATGACGGCTTTGTTGTTATCATCATATTTCAGGTAAACGCGCAGGACCCCTTGCAGGTCATCGCTGGTCACCTTGAAATTTTTGATGTAGCCAAGGTTCTTCAATACTTCGGCAACGGCGACCTTCACATTAGATGAAGGGATATCCAGTTTCGGATGTTGCGCCATGCCTGCGTTGCGGATGCGGGTCAGCATGTCCGCGATCGGATCTGTCATAGCCATGGATACTGCTCCTTATTCCCCGATTACCAGCTGGACTTGATTACGCCCGGAAGTTTACCTTCGGACGCCAGCTTGCGCAGACAGATTCTGCACATATCAAATTTACGATAGTACGCACGAGGCCGACCACAGATCGGACAGCGGTTATACTTCCTCACCTTAAACTTCTGAGGCCTTGCGGCCTTATTGCGCATTGATTTCTTTGCCACGAGTTTCCTCCGCTATGCAGCTACATTCTGTTTCCGGAAAGGCATCCCCATTCCGGCAAGCAGGGCACGTCCCTCTTCATCAGTGCGCGCCGAAGTGACTATCGTCACGTTCATACCCTTGATCTTGTCAATCTGCTCGATATCAATCTCAGGGAAGATCAACTGCTCACGAATCCCCAGGGTGTAATTGCCGCGGCCATCGAAAGCCTTGGGAGAAACACCTTTGAAGTCCCTGACGCGGGGCAACGCGACGTTGATCAGTCGATCAAGAAATTCATAAGCCCGGTCGCGGCGCAATGTCACCATGACACCGATCGGCATCTCTTCACGCAACTTGAACTGGGCAATCGACTTCTTGGCACGCGTGATCACAGCCTTCTGACCGGTAATGCGTGACATTTCCTCTACGGCCGACTCCAGAATCTTCACATTCTGAATGGCTTCGCCGAGGCCCATGTTAACGACCACTTTTTCAACGCGTGGGACTTCCATCACGTTCTTGAGCTGCAGTTCCTGCTTCAACTTCCCAACCAGCTCGTTCTGATATATTTCTTTGAGCCTTGCCATGAAAAACTCCGTTAATTATTCACGATCTCGTTGCACTTCTTGCAGAAGCGTACCTTGCTGCCATCATCAAGCACCTTGATCCCTGTACGTGCAGGCTTGCTGCAGCCCGGGCAGAGGAGTTGGACATTCGAGATAGCGACCGACGCTTCCTTCTCAATGATCCCACCCTCTTTATTGGCCTGGCTTGGGCGAGTGTGACGCTTGACCACGTTCAGATTCTCTACGAGAACCCGGTTTTTTTCCGGCAGAACACGCAGGACCTTGCCGCTCTTGCCTTTATCTTTCCCGGCGACAATCATCACCAGGTCATCTTTTTTTACATGGAGTTTTATGACTGCCATGGCGTTTATACTCCCAGCTTTAAAGGACCTCAGGGGCCAGTGACACAATTTTCATAAACCGCTTGGCGCGAAGCTCGCGGGCGACAGGTCCGAAGATACGGGTACCGACCGGCTCTCCAGTTGCGCTAACCACAACTGCGGAATTATTGTCGAAACGGATATAAGTGCCGTCAGGGCGGTTCACTTCTTTCGCGGTACGCACAATCACGGCCCGGACAACCTCACCCTTCTTCACCTTGGAATTGGGCATCGCCTCTTTCACGGAACAGACGATAATGTCACCGATACCTGCATACTTGCGCTTGGACCCGCCAAGGACCTTAATGCAGTAAAGCTTCCGGGCTCCGGAATTATCCGCGACAGTAAGTGTAGTCTGCATCTGAATCATGGCCAGTATCTCCTAAACGATGACGTTTTTCTCGAGAATTTCACGAACCCGCCAGCGCTTATCCTTTGACAGAGGGCGGGTTTCCACAATCAGGACCTTGTCGCCGGCAGCACAGGCGTTCTGCTCATCATGTACCTTGTAAGTGACGCGCCGCTTGATGTACTTTTTGTACACCGCGTGCTTGACCATATTGTCGACCTTGACAACTACGGTCTTGTCCATCTTGTCGCTTACGACAATCCCGATTCTTTCTTTACTTTTTCCGCGTTCTTTTATCATTGCCGTCCTCGTATGATCGGATTAGCTGCGCTTCTCAGCAATCACGGTTTTGATCCTGGCAATCTCCCTGCGCACCTGTGAGATGCGTGAGGTGTTTTCCAGATGTCCGGTGTGCAGTTGGAACTTCAGGTTGAATATCTCCTGGTTCAGTTCTGCAACCTCTGCATTAAGTTCTTCAGCTGTCTTGCTGCGCATTTCCTCAGCCTTCATGTCCGGCCTCCTCACGCACCACGATTTTGGTTCTCATTGGCAGTTTGTGGGCACCAAGGCGAAAGGCTTCACGCGCGGTCTCCTCGGTAACTCCCTGCATTTCATAAAGGATCATGCCCGGACGGATGACGCAGACCCAGCTGTCCGGTGCCCCCTTGCCTTTACCCATACGGGTCTCGGCAGGCTTGCGGGTCAGTGATTTATCAGGGAACGCACGGATCCAGATCTGACCGCCACGCTTGATATAGCGGGTCATGGCACGACGTGCAGCTTCAATCTGACGCGATGAGAGCCAGCCGCACTCGATGGCCTGCAGGCCGTAATCCCCGAAGTTCAGATCTGTACCACCAGGCGCAGCGCCTGCCATACGACCTTTGAACTGTTTTCTATGCTTAACCTTCTTGGGCATTAACATGGTAAATAAACTCCTGACCTGTTACTTATTGCTCCTGGCCCTTATCGCCCAGGATCTCTCCCTTGAATATAAGGACCTTGACACCGATGATGCCATAGGTGGTCTTGGCTTCCGCAAACCCGTAGTCGATATCGGCACGCAGGGTGTGCAAGGGTACGCGACCCTCACGGTACCATTCGCGTCGACTCATCTCAGCACCGCCCAGACGGCCGGAGCATTCGATCTTGATCCCTTCGGCACCAAACTTCAGAGACTGGCTGACAGCCTTTTTCATGGCCCGACGAAAAGCGACTCTTCGTACCAGCTGGAGAGCGACATTCTCGGCGACCAGTTGGGCATCAATCTCAGGCTTGCGAACCTCCTGGATATTGATGAAGACCTCTTTGTCAGTTAACTTGGCGAGCTCTTTTTTGAGCATTTCGACCTCAGAGCCCTTCTTGCCGATAATGATCCCGGGACGGGCGGCAAAGATGTTAATCTTGGCCTTGCCGGCAGCACGCTCGATTTCAACCTTTGAGATACCTGCATGATGCAGGCGTTCTTTCAAATAATTACGCAGCTTGAGATCTTCATGCAGCAGCTTTGCGTAATCTTTCTCAGCGTACCAGTTGGATTCCCATGTGCGAATTACGCCTAAGCGAAATCCTATCGGATGAACTTTCTGACCCAAAACAAACCTCCTCGAGGGTTACTTCTCGTCCAGGACCACGGTAATGTGGCTGGTCGGCTTACGAATTTTGGTTGCCCGGCCTTGTGCGCGCGGCATAAAGCGCTTCAGAACAGGACCCTGGTCAACTAACACCGCCTTGACAAACAGCCGGTCAACATCTGCAACACCCTTCTGCTCGGCGTTGGCAACGGCCGAACGCATAACCTTGGCAACAACATCTGCCGGGCGTTGAGGAGAAAACCTCAGAATGTTAAGGGCTTCCTGTACATCCTTGCCGCGGACCATGTCGACGACCAGGCGTGTTTTCTGAGGCGACAGGCGCGCATATTTCAATTTCGCACTAGCTTCCATGTGCTGGTACTCCCTCAGCTACAATAAAGACTTATTTTCTCTTGTTCGAGCCATGACCGTAGTAGGTCCGGGTCGGAGCAAATTCACCAAGTTTGTGACCGACCATGTTCTCGGTCACGAATACCGGGATGAACTTTTTGCCATTGTGAACGGCAAATGTCATACCGACAAAGTCAGGAAGAATCGTGGAACGCCGTGACCAGGTCTTGATCACTTTATGGGAACCACTTTCAGTATTTTCGACTTTACGCATCAAACTGACTTCTACGTAAGGGCCTTTTTTAATCGATCTCGCCACGGTCGTCTCCTATTCTCGTTACTTGGTCCGGCGGCGGACGATAAAGCGATCAGTCCGCTTGTTGGAACGTGTCTTGTACCCTTTGGTCGGGACACCCCAAGGCGTTACAGGGTGGCGGCCACCGGAGCTCTTACCTTCACCACCGCCGTGGGGATGGTCAACCGGGTTCATGGCTACACCACGCGATTGTGGGCGTTTGCCAAGCCAACGGTTACGTCCGGCTTTGCCGAGCTTGATATTTTCATGATCCGTGTTGCCGACCTGACCAACGGTTGCGCAGCAGTCCTGCAACACCAGTCGAACCTCACCGGAAGGAAGTCGCAGCTGAGCGTACTTGCCTTCCTTGGCAGCGATCATCGCGTAAGTTCCGGCGCTTCGAGCCAACTGGCCACCCTTGCCGATTCTCAGCTCAACGTTATGCACCCAGGTACCAAGCGGAATCGCACGGATCGGCAGGGAATTGCCGGGAACGATATCGGCGCTCTCACTGGCGACGATAACGTCACCGACCTTGATGCCAACCGGAGCCAGGATATAACGCTTCTCGCCGTCCAGGTAATTCAGCAGGGCGATACGTGCCGAACGGTTCGGGTCATATTCAATCGATACAACCTTGGCCGAGACCTCACGCTTGTCACGCTTGAAGTCTATAATCCTGTACTTGCGCTTGTGGCCACCACCTGTGTGTCGCTTGGTAATCCGGCCCGTGTTGTTACGACCGCCGGATTTCTTTAGTGGTGCCAACAGTGACTTTTCCGGAGTTGATGTCGTGATTTCCTCGAAATTCGAGGCGGTCATGTGACGTCGACCCGCAGATGTCGGCTTAAACTTTTTGATCCCCATTATTGTTACTCCGTCAGATGGATATCAGACTTACTAAACACCGAAGAAATCGATGGTGCCTTCCGCCAGGGTCACGTATGCTTTTTTGACATTGGAACGCTTGCCAAAGTTGCGACCGGTGCGCTTGACCTTGCCGGCAACGATCATGGTGCGGACTTCCTGCACCTTGACGTTGAAGGCACGTTCAACAGCCTGCCTGATTTCGACCTTATTGCTATTCATGGCAACTTCGAATGCCACCACGTTGCCAGTCTCTTTCATCAGGTTGGACTTTTCCGTAATCAGGGGTTTCCTGATAATCTGATGCAAAGGTTTCATTTTGCCAGGACTCCTTCGATCTGGTCGATCGCAGCTTCGGTCATGACCAGGTTAGGATACTTCAGGATGTCATAGACGTTGACGCCCTCGGCACGCAGCACTTTGATGAAAGGCAGGTTGCGTGCTGACAACTCGAGATTCGTGTTCTCACCGTCAACCACGATCAGGGCCTTTTTCAATTCAAAGCGGTCGAGAACCTCGGCAAACCCCTTGGTGCTGATTTGCTCCAGGTCGAGACCATTGACAACGGTCATACATTCTTCCTTGTAACGGGCAGAAAGAGCAGAGCGCAGTGCGGACTGCTTGACCTTGCGGTTCAATTTGAATTTGTAGTCACGAGGTGCCGGCCCGAAGACCACACCACCGCCAACATGGTTCGGCGCAGTCGGCGTACCCTGACGGGCATTACCGGTGCCCTTCTGCTTATAAGGCTTTTTGCCGCCACCGCGAACTTCGCTGCGACCTTTGACCTTGGCAGTACCCTGACGTCTTGCTGCAAGCTGGTAACGAACCATATCGTGCAACAGGTATTCCTTGACGTTGGCGTTGAAAACTTCTTCAACCAGATCCCGCTCGGATACCTGCTTGCGGTTTATGTCATATACAACAATTTTTGCCATAACTAAACTCCGGCACTCATACTGGTAATTGTCACTTGGCCTTGAAGGTCTTGCGCAGCATCACCAGACCATGGTTAGGCCCGGGGATGGCGCCCTTGATCAGAACCAGGTTCTGCTCAGGACGAACTTCAACGATTTCCAGACCCTGCTGGGTGACGCGGGCATTGCCCATCTGACCCGGCATCTTCTTGCCCTTATGGACACGTGCCGGCCAGGCGCTCATTCCGATTGAACCAGGTGCCCGGTGGAACCTGGAGCCGTGCGTAGCACGCCCGCCAGAGAAGCCCCAACGCTTAATGACCCCCTGGAAGCCTTTACCTTTGCTGGTTCCGGTCACGTCAATGACGTCACCTGGCTTAAAAACCGCGTCGCAGGTAATCTGATCACCAACCTGATAGTCATCAACATTCTCGGCACCCAGCTCGCGCAGGTAAGCAAAAGCCCCCTGGTCTGCCTTTTTGAAGTGCCCCATCATAGGTTTGGAGGCACGATGGGTTTTCTTGGCTGAGAAACCAACCTGCAAAGCGTTATAACCATCAGCGGATTCCGTCTTTTTCTGCAAGACGGTACAGGGGCCTGCCTCCACCACGGTCACCGGTACACGGCAGCCATCGGCTACGAAGACCTGGGTCATGCCCAGTTTTTTACCTAAAATTCCCTGAATCATCACTTTACCTTTAATTCGCTATTACAGCTTAATCTCGACGTCGACACCGGCAGAGAGGTCCAGCTTCATTAAAGCATCAACCGTTTGCTGGGTCGGCTCGACGATATCAAGCAGACGCTTGTGTGTCCGCATTTCAAACTGCTCGCGGCTCTTTTTATCAACATGCGGGCCACGCAGCACGCAATACTTGTTGATCACTGTCGGCAACGGAATCGGACCGGCCACTCTGGCTCCGGTACGCTTGGCAGTGTCGACAATCTCATTGACCGACTGGTCAAGCAGCTTGTGATCATATGCCTTGAGGCGGATACGAATCTTTTGATTCTGCATGATCTCGTCCTTTAATTACTCGACAATATCGCTGACGACACCGGCGCCAACCGTACGACCACCTTCGCGGATTGCGAAACGCAGCTCTTTGTCCAT
>Ga0209692_10003392_pt1 | contig 15551 bp, 14 predicted proteins | sample tdDd472_FD_187129 | JGI IMG/M metagenome (GOLD analysis project Ga0209692, IMG submission 187129) | Marine sediment microbial communities from the Atlantic coast under amendment with organic carbon and nitrate - tdDd47.2 (SPAdes)... | ecosystem: Environmental > Aquatic > Marine > Coastal >...
TGATTTTTTCATGATGTGTAACTGTTTTTATAGCAAGATTTTCATCCCTTCCCATCATAGCAGTATAACCTACTATATCCGTAAACATAATTGCTGATAACTTACGAATAGATTTCAAGAGACTATTTTTTTATAGGTTAAAAATAATAAAGAGAAGTGTATTGTTCGTTGTTTTTATTGAAAGTTAATTTTCTATAACGTACATGCATTGTAGTGATATCTGTTATAGATATAACTATTTGTGAATAACTGTCAGTCATAAATTGATACACTCTTTTACTTAGTGAAAAACTTTAAGACATCATATATAATTTCACTTTACTGACAACTGTCAGTCATTAAAGTTTAAGTTTATTCAAAAATTCATTACCCCAAATTCTTTTTATAACTTCTTTACCATATTTTTTGAAATAATCTACCTTGTTCTGATTACCAATGGCTTGATAAGATTCAATTAAGCCTTTAAGAATTGGAATATTATCAGGATGTTGTTTTAACGCAATAGAATATTTTTCGATAGATCTTTCATAGTCTTTGTTTTGAAACGATTGTTTTGCTGAATTCATGATTGATTCTATCGATTTTAGATAACTTTCAAAATAGTCATCAGTAATGTCCTTTGCCTTTGTAGTGATAAAACTGCATGGTAACTCTCGGGTAACTTTAACTGTAGTTGATCCCATCAAGATTCTACTTAATCCAGTTCTTCCAGAAGTGCCAATTAGTAACAGATCAATATCGTTTCCTTTTATGAATTTCAATATCTCCTGATGATCAACTCCTTCAATTGTAACTTTTTTGTAAGAAACATCCTTCATATCTAGTTGCTCAAGAAAAACATGGAACTCCTCATCTTGTGTTGATTTTAATAGTTTCTTTTCTTGAATATAATCTATTTCAATCCACATAGGGGAATAACTAACAGAAGGGTAGACATGTAGTATAGATAATTCAGCCTCAAAGCTTTGTGCAAGCGATATGGCATTATGGAGAGCTCTTAAAGAAGCATCAGAAAAGTCAACAGGGCATAATATTTTCTTTATACTTCTTATTGGTTCAGGTTTGACGACCCATATGGGGATCTGATTTTTCCTAATAAGCTTCTCAACAGTTGTCCCAAGCTTGTATGATTCATTTTCTGTTTTTTTTACTGAACCGGCTACAATGACATTATAGTCGTTAATTTGAGCTTCTTCAATTATTTTTTCAAAAGGAACCCCATGTTCAATAATACTGTCTCTTAAATCGATTTCTTTAGCTCTAATATCGGAAGCTATTTTATCTAATTTTGAGCTAACGGATTCGTCAATAAATTTATCCAATTTTGAGGACATGTGATGATCCGTAATGACATGCATTAATGTAATTTGTGAATTAAATTTTTTAGCTAATCTGATAGAATTTTCAATTACATAGCTTGATGATTCACTAAAATCTATGGTTACAAGTATATTTTGAAGGAATTTCATAGGCTAAAATATTATCTAACATAACTAATGATTAATCTATATCATGCAATTTATTTAAGTTATAACATTTTCTTCTTATTTGTAGCATCTTTATAGGATTTAGCAATTGAATGGGCCGCTAAGGGTGAGGTCAGGTATATAAATACTATTATTAGGATCGACTTTAATGTAACATCCCACAAATTAAAATATATCATAACGCCCACTATAACAAGCAATAACCCTAGGGAAGTAGCTTTGGTTGTTGCGTGAATCCTGCTATAAAGGTCTTTGAACTTTAGCAGACCAACGGCGGCTATCAGAATTAGCAAAGCACCTATCACTATTAATATAGAAATAAATATATCATTCATCTTTCTTGTTATTTAGTCTTAAGTAGGTAGATATGGCTACCGTACTTATAAAGGAGATTAGTGAGATAATAATCGCGATATCTATATACACACTTTTATTAATGACGATACTATAAATTAGAATAAAACCCATAGTAATTGAGGCTATAAGGTCCATTGCGGCAATGCGGTCGTACATACTCGGCCCCTTCACTAAACGAATAAATGCCAGTAGTAGCGCTAATAACATACATATAACACCAATTAAAACAGCTATCTCCAATACTCCGTCAGTCATAGGTTACGATATTAGTCTAATTATTTTATCTTGCATCTCTTCGATATCAGAGACTACATTCCCTTCCATATTGTTATATAAACAATGTACAAGCAATTTCTTTTTGTCATGGGCAATCTCTACACTTAATGTTCCTGGTGTCATAGATAAAAGGTTACAGAGTAATAGAATGCCCAAATCAGAATGGACTCTTATTGGTATGCATACAAAATTTGGATTGGTATGTAGTTTGGGAGTTAATATATCATAGGCGATATAGATATTTGCCTGTACCAACTTTAAAAGATAATACAAGAGGAAAGAAAAAACCAGGTATATTTTCTTTAATGCCTTCATTTTATCTGACTTAATACTGCTTCAATGTAAACGTTTGGTTCCATCAATTGGTTTGCGGCAATTAGTGTTAATTCGAAAAAGCGTGCTGCCAATACTCCCAGCACAATGCTTACAGTTGCCAATAGAACTGACGGAAAAACATCGCTAAAACTGATTTTGATATCTGGTATACTAGGTTTTTCAAGTTGTTTCTTCAAAAAGGCTTCATTCCATATTTTTATCATCGAATAAAGTGTCAGCAGACTTGTCAGAACAGCTACTGCAGTAATTATATAGTGCTTGTCTTCAATGCCGGCCTTAATAAGAATAAATTTGGCAAAAAAACCGGATAAAGGAGGAATACCTGCCAAAGCAAAAGCCGGAATGATAAATAGTACAGCCACAAATGGCCGTTCCTTAAACAGACCACCTAAATCTTTTAGATAAAACGTTCCTTTTATTTTACTGACAATACCAACTACTAAAAATGTGTTAGTCTTGGCTATCATGTTATGTATGGTGAAAAATATTGCCCCTGCGATTGCCAAAGGGGTATAAATTCCCAATCCCATAATCATATAGCCAACCTGGCTGATGATATGGTACGACAATATACGCCTGGCGTCGTATTGAATAGTTGCTGCCATTCCTCCGATTACCATTGTAAATCCTGCGGATATTAATAATAAATTATGCCAGAAATACGCGTCCTGAACAAAAAATAAAGTGAAAAAGCGGATTAAGGCATACACACCAACTTTTGTCAATAATCCTGCAAAAAGTGATGTAACAGTTATGTTTGCAGTATGATATGACGCCGGTAACCAAAAGAATAAAGGAAATATGGCCGCTTTTATTCCCAAAGCCATAAAAAATAACATGGCAGACGTATTCATCAGAATAGCCTGTTGATCGTTGTTTAATATCCGGGCAAGGTGGGCCATATTCAGCGTTCCTGTTTTGCCATATAGCAAACCCAGACCGGCAAGGAATAAAAGGGAAGCAATAAGGTTTAATGCCATGTATTTAATTCCCCCTTCCAGTTGTGCTTTTTTCGTTCCCATGGTTATTAATACAAAAGAGGATAATAGCATGACTTCTAACCAAACGTAGAAGTTAAATACATCGCCGGTTATAAAAGCACCGTTGACACCCATTGTTAGGGCGAAAAAGAAAATGTAAAATTTAGAGAACTTAAAATTGTCGCCAATAAAACGGTAGGCGTAAATAGAAATTGCAAACACAATAAATGAGGAGGCCAATAACATCAAAGCACTCAAATAGTCAATCACCAGTGAAATACCATAAGGTGCCTGCCATCCACCCATTTGCAACACAAGTACATCGTTTTGCCTGACTTGGATGAAAAGGTATATCGTAACCAGTAATAATAGAAAACTACCGGCAATACCAATCCATTTGGCATAAGCTGTAGACCTTATAAATATTAAGATAATTATAAGGGTAAAAGGCAGTAATATGGGTAGTGCAATTTCATTCATTGTTTAAGCATCCGTATTTTTTAATTGATCCACGTCATCCGTGGAGGTGGCACTGAAAAACTTATATTGTAATGCGAGCGTGAAAATGACTATACCGAAACCAATTACAATAGCGGTTAGAATCAATGCCTGGGGTAATGGATCCGCTAACAAATTCAAGTTAGATTCAAGCCCATCTCTAAAAGCAGGTTTGCCATGGACGATACCTGCCGAAAGGAAAACAAGTAGGTTTGTGGCATTACTTAAAAAGATTATACCAATGATAAACTTCAGAAGGTTTCGCCGCAAAATCAAGTAAACACCGCTGGCATATAAAAGTCCTGTTAATGCTGATAATAGTATCTCCATTATTTATTAATTGAAAGCGTGAATAAAAATAGGAGAGTCACCCCCATTACTGTGAGAAAGATCCCAATGTCGAATAATAGTGGTGTGCCTAGTTTTATTTCTCCCATAATTGATGTATTTAGCGATAGCCAGATCCCCTTCATTAGTGGTGCCCCAGAGAGTAAACTTGGTAAAAAGCTTAATAGAGCACATATCAGGCCCGCTCCCATATAATGTTCTGGTCGTACCCTTAGCTGTTGTTTAATCTGCCGGCTTGTAAATGCCAGGCTGTTGTATACGATATATAAGGCTGCCAATAGTCCACCGATGAACCCTCCTCCCGGATAGTTATGCCCCCTGATCAGGGCAATAAATGCGAATGACAGAAATAGTATTTTTAGATATTTCGCAGCGATTTGTAATATGATAGAATTCATTTCTTTGGTTTTTTAATGTTTAACAGTGTAGAAACACCCAGCGCGGCAATGACAAGTACAGTTATTTCACCAAGCGTATCCAAGGCCCTAAAATCTACTAGAATGACATTGACTATATTCTTACCATAAGCCAATAAGGCACTATTGTCGACGAAATAATCTGAAATAGAAGGGCTAAGGTCCACATTAATGGCTTTTAAAGAAAGAAGGGTCATAATGCCACCAAAACAGAGTGCAATAGTGGCATCCCGAATTTTTGTAGATTTACTGGATAGCTTTGTAAATTTAGGTAATCCCCTCAATACTAACACAAACATCACTACCATTAAGGTTTCAACAATAATTTGTGTTATCGCTAAATCAATTGCACTGTAATACAGATATATTAACGAAATACCATAGCCCGTTACCGCCATTGCAGTAACTGTAAAAATACCATTCTTGGAGAATACACTCAGCAAGGCGGACAGTGATATTATAACGACCAAACCAGAGATGTAAAAGGGGTGAAACGTGAACGAGGAGCTAATTTCCCAACCCCTGGTTATGTACAATTGAAAGGATAGAAGTAAGGACGTAAAAATAATAATGGTAATAATGTAATAACGGTTATATCCGTGCTGAATAAAATGAGTATTCTTAGTGGAAAAGGCAATGAATTTATCCAATCCGGCCGAAAATGCATTGGTAAAATTAATGGCGAATAGTCGGTTATTTATCCTCTGCCAAACAGTAATGATCTTCTTATTCCTATAGATAATGATGAAAAGCATGATGCCCATCAGAACTGTAAACGTACTAAGCAATAGGACCTGGTTAAATCCATGCCATAATTTCAATTTAATCTGTATGTCATCCGCCCGGATAATACTTAATGCAGGTTCTATAAATGGGGTGAGTAAATTGGGAAAAAGTCCGAATCCCAAACTTAACAAAGCCAGAATGCCCGGGCTGAATAAAAGCATGAGGTAATTGTTTTTGGATAAGCTTGTTTTTGATTTGCCGAGAAATACTTTAAACAACAACAGAAATGAAATAGCAACCATAAAGATATTCGATGTTACCCCAAGCACTACCAGAAGTGAAGAGATCCAGGGTGAATCGAACTTAGCTTCATAAATCAGCTCCTTGCCAATAAAACCGAGCATTGGGGGCATGCCTGCCATGGATAATAAGGCGATCATTGTAATAATGAATCCCATCGGAGTCGACCTGATTAATCCACCCAATCGATCAATTCCCCTTGTACCAGTAAGTTTTGTAATAAAACCAGCGAGCATAAAAAGAGCTGCTTTATAAAAGGCATGGACAAACAAGAAGACTAAAGCGGCTTTTACGGATAGTTTAGTATCAATACCAAGTAATAAAGTAAGAATACCAAGTGCACTAATCGTTGTATAAGCCAAAATTAGTTTAATATCAATTTGAGTGATTGCTAAATAAGAACCGGTCAGCATGGTAAGTGCACCTATAACCGGAACAATATGTGTCCACTCAGGCGTGCCGCCAAATATCGGATATAAACGTGCCAGTAAAAACACGCCGGCTTTTACCATGGTTGCAGAATGTAAGTAGGCACTCACAGGGGTAGGTGCTTGCATGGCTCCAAGTAACCAAAAATGAAAAGGAAACTGAGCTGATTTTGTGAATACGCCTATCAATATTAAAATCAATGCAGGTAAATATCTGCTATCGTTCCGGATTAGTTGGGCTTTATCCACCCAATCTGTCACTGAATAACTATCAACAATACTGCCAATTAGTATGATGGCGATAAACAAACACAAGCCTCCAAAACCTGTTACAAACAGGGACTGGAAAGCAGCTTTTCGCGCTTGTTCTTTCTCGTTAAAAAAACTGATTAATAGAAATGATAAAATACTTGTTAATTCCCAAAAGATAAACAGCAGTACAAGATTGGAAGACAGGACCAAGCCTAACATGGAACCACTAAAAAGGGTGAGGTAAAAATAAAACTTCATGGTTCCCGGGTAGCTTTTCATATAAGTATTGGCATAGATGAATACCAGAAAACCAATAAAAGTGATGAGTAAGCAGAATACCAAACTTAAGCCATCAAGGGTGAACTCAAGGTTCAGACCCAGATCAGGCATCCAATCAACCGATGATCTAATAGTATTTCCAGTAGAAATGGTTGGTAATTGACCTATAAAGTACACAAAAACAACCAGCTGGACGAATGCAACAATAAGAGCGGTCTGTTTTGATATTTTTTTAGGTATCAAAAACAGAGCAAAAGCCAATGCCAAATATAGAATTAGGATTATGTTCATACATCATAATCTAAATGCCATTTGTATTTAAAATAGCAATAAATAATTAGCTTTCTATTTTTAGTTCAAGGGCTTTTTAATCAAACACCTATGTGCTCATATTGTTGATGTCTTTTAGTTAGAATTATTATTTATTTCGATCTTATTATTAACTACTTTCCCAGTGTATTGGGTTTGGTAGCATTTTTTTTATGATAGGAGGATGAATAATTTCCAAGATAACGCTTGGTGAGACAGATTACTTAAGGTGTTTAAAATGATAATGTTTCATTTTTTGCATCGTCATCATTGAGCTGCTTGCGATCCTGCCAAAGTAAGTCACCGTATTAGCTCTCGTCCAAATTCAGTAAAGCTTGAAAAAATATAAAGGTCAATCGGCTTTGTATGGTCATTGTGTCGATATTATCATTTAGGCTGATAACTGAATCCCATTTTATTTGAATCCAGAAACCAGATAAATTAGGTGTTTTAAAGATCTGCCAAGGCAATCCAGTTTCCATAGTAAAAAAGCGCAAGGATGATCTTATATTCTATTGACTATGCACTATTTATACATTAATTTGCACTTAAAGAGAAGAGTTAATGTCACTAAGGGAGAGCATATTACTAATTAAATGTGCTTTAACTGATTATACATCTCAAAGCCCTTTCGTTAAGTATGGGCATACCAGCGTTATTTGATATTTAAATGGTATAAAAAAAGAAAATCATGGGAAAGGTTGATATGCAAATGAAAAATAGGCGTGATTTCCACAAAAACAGGAAAGCTGATAAAAGGACAAAGCAAGAGGCAAATATGGAGGTTGACCAATTATCTGAATATATTGAAAACAATTATTGGGAAATTGAAAAATCAAACATTGGCAGAAAGCGATTTGTTTCTTATTTCCCTTCGTTTTAAAGATTCCTATTTGTGAGAAAATATTAATAACCAGAGTTCGACGTAAAATTTTGAATTCAGAACGCTTATAAATAGTAAGTTTCAAGTGTAAATGATGATAGAATAGCGGGCTATTTTGAATCATTTAGAAGCAGAAAATTGATGTTTATAAGTGGTTTTGCCAAGGGTTTGCTTAAAAACCAGATTGATGGCGTTAAATTTTATCGCAATAGTTCACTATTCCTCTAAAATTGTGCCTTGTAAATCAGAGTTATACAACAATATGAATCATAAAATTTAAATCGAATTCAGGTTAATAATTACACAGAACTTAGACTGATCTTACTTAATTAGTCTTTGCATGAAATCGTCAAATAGTGGTTTTTATGAGACTTAAAAACCACTTAAGGAAATATGTGGTTTAAGCGGTGAGTCCTGGCATCTAATCAAGTAATTGGATTGTAATCAATTAATTCTTCATTATAGTATTTAAGCATTGGCCAACTGGCCTTCGATGCCGACACTACCAACAGTAATAAAGAACAGGTTCTCTAAAAGAGTTAAAGATAAACCAATAATTAAGGTTCACATGATTGCGTTTAAAATTTAACATCTGGTGAATAGGCACAACAAAAACATCTTATAGTTGAAATAATTCAAAGAATAAATTCAAATTTTCCAGATCATATAATCGGAATAGATTATTCTGGTTTTCTCATAAATTTATATTTTCTCATCAATAGCGTCCTAAACGTTTTTATTCATGCCTCGATATGTCTTGTTGCGATACGGCCTCAGCAGGTGAGTCAAAAAACAAGGTTTAATTGACGCTTAAGAATTGTTTTCTGTTTGTGCCTTTTCGAGGTGCGAGAAAGGGTGAGTTTAAAACAATTTCAGTCATTAACTGTAGTTTTTTGAACGAAGCTGGTGGAGCCTAGACTTTTTTTGCTTGCGTTTTTTGTGTCATGACAAAAAATGAAGTCGGGTTTGGGCGGATAGCCCAATTGATAGAGTAATTAGGACAATATTGTTTTCACATCTATAACATTAAACTTGATAACATACTTTGCGTTTTAAAGAATATTTTTTGTTATCATTATACCATTGAAGCTAACATAGGAAGCGATAGCTATGTTCTTTCCTCAGATATTTTTATCCGGCTCCTGTTATGTCCAAAATACTTTGCTTGCTTTGGTACGCTTTACTGTTTGATTTCAGGAATACACTTTAAAAGTCCATAAATATCTTATCTTTATAACAGTTAATTCTTTATAATTCATGCTCATGACAACATCAAACCACAAACTCGATCGCATAGCTATCTCCGTTAAATCACATATGCTACTTAGCGAGTTATTGAGAGAAAATCCTATCCTGGAAGAAATAATGCGAAACGCAAGAAATGAAACCGAGGTGTTAGTTGGCGTTCGAAATTGGGTGTTAGATGAAATAAAGAAGAATCAGGATGCCTATCATTTTTATAAACGAGAAGCAAATGGCAGAAAGGTATTTGAGAAATTAAGCTGGAAAGATTTTGCAGCCATCCGAATATTAGATTACATCGATAATGCAGGTCGGGAGTTTGAGGATCTAAATCTAAGGGGAGAGATGGCTATAAGTAATCCGATTCACCTGATTTGGCTCGCGGTAACAAATGGAACCGGTGGAGCCAAGCCCTTTTTTTTTAAGGATATGTTAATGCTGTTCAAGCAATTCAGAGGTGAATATAAAAGGACGATTCCATCAAAAGAACAAGTAGAGCTTTGGATGGACAGATGGTGCTCCGGTCTTGACCCAAGGATTGTTAAACTGAGAGAAGAAAATAAGGAACGGATATTAAAAATTATTATCCGTATCATTGATACGGGGGAAGTTAGCGACAGTCGATTCTTTTTTTCAAAGGAATTATCTAAAGAACAAAAATATCTGAAAGCACTGGATTGGTGGGATAATCATTTGTTCCATTTACGATTTGCTGTGCGTTCGCCGGACTTATTAAACGAATTACTTGACAATTCGCTCGATCCCGATACAATGAAAGTTTTGTATGACGCAGAAGCTAAGGGAATTCCCTTTTTTGTGAACCCTTATTACCTTTCTTTATTACACGTGCGGGTTCCATATTTTGCGGTTGGTGCCGATTTGGCTATTAGGCATTACGTTATTTACAGTCAGAAACTGATTGATGAATACGGCAATATTATAGCCTGGGAAAAGGAAGATAAAGTGAAACCCGGAGAACCCAATGCGGCGGGTTGGTACTTGCCGAGCGATCATAATATTCACAGACGGTACCCCGAAGTGGCAATTCTTATACCGGATACCATGGGGCGAGCGTGCGGTGGATTATGTGCATCGTGTCAGCGGATGTATGATTTTCAAAGAGGTAACCTGAATTTTAATCTGGATAAGTTAAAACCCAAGCAAACCTGGGATGAAAAGTTGGATACCTTGTTGAATTATTTTGAAAAGGATTCTCAACTACGCGATATATTAATTACTGGTGGTGATGCATTGATGAGTTCTGACAAATCACTTAAAAAAATACTGGACAGAGTTTACCAGATGGCGGCCAATAAAGTAGAAGCTAATCGGACTAAATCCGATGGTGAGAAATATGCCCATTTCCTACGCGTTAGGCTGGGCAGCCGATTACCAGTGTATATGCCCCAACGCATTACACCTGAGCTGGTAAAGATATTGGGTGACTTTAAAACGAAGGCATCCAAAATAGGCATCCAACAGTTTTTTATGCAAACCCATTTTGAATCGCCAATGGAAGTAACACCCGAAGCACGTCATGCCATAAAGCTATTGAACTCAGCGGGATGGACTGTAACGAATCAGCATGTGTTCACCACAGCTGCTTCCAGAAGGGGTCATGCTGCCAAGCTTCGAAAAGTTTTAAACGAAATAGGCATTATCAATTACTATACCTTTAGTGTAAAAGGGTATATGGAGAATAGTTTCAACTTTGCCACTAACGAAAGAGCCGTGCAAGAACAGATGGAAGAAAAGGTGATTGGTAAAATTCCGGAAAAGTATTATTCGATAATAAAAGAGTTTCCTAACAATGCCGGCTCTATTGAAGAAGATATGGCCAAGCTGATGCAAAAGAGTGGTTTACCTTTTTTAGGCACCGACAGAAATGTACTTAATTTACCGGGTGTTGGTAAAAGCCTTACCTTCCGCACCATTGGAATAACGCGTTATGGTCGAAGAATTCTGGAGTTTGAACTGGATCATACCAGAAATCATAGCCCTGTGATGAAGCAAATGGACAAGGTGATCATTATTGAATCTAAATCGATTAGTGAATACCAACGCCAGCTGGAAGACCTGGGAGAAGAGTTTAAAGATTATGAAAGCATATGGGGTTACTCTATTGGAGAAACTGAACAACGCATTCCGATATATGATTATCCAGATTATGATTATCAAGTCACACAAAATTACACAAATCTGAAAGAGGTCGCTATTGCTAAATAGGTTACACACCTGTTTAGCATTATAGATTTTAAAAAATCAGATATTCATTGGTTTTCATTAGACGCGAATTCGGTTTAGTAAACAACGTTTTCTCTGTTTTTTTTAAACACACAATAGTTACATTAACTGTTTTGTGAGGCCATTCGGGTCTTAGAATCCGATTGTGTGTATGTGTATTGTCGCTTTTTGTATAAATACCAACTTCCCCATAAAGAAAAAATGAAAACAAAAGCAAGCACCATATGAGTACCTATATTAAAAGGTTCGCATTATATTGAATCCTGAATATAAAAGTATTGTTTAGACCAGGCAACAGTTGTCCAGTAAAGGCTAATACCAAAAACCATCCATGAAGTTATAAAGCCCAAATATCTTTGTCGCTAAAGACCAATAATTGCTACTATAAATAGAGGAACACCAATGATGACATCTGCTAATCCAATCCCTCTGTTTATCACAACAATAACAGAATCAATTGTATTTTTTTTTTCTTGTAACCCCCATTCGGCAACTGTGTCATAAGCGACAACAGCTCCACCTTGCCCAACTACAAACATAATGAGGTTTAAAATATGAAAGCCTATTATAAATTTTACTCCCAATTTAATTTGGTTTTGTTTATCTGATTTCTTTTTCATGATTTTGAGTACTATTAAAAGGTCATTATTTGTAAATAATTCAAATCCTGTTAATATGTGCGTTTGATGAGATTATATATAGATTTTATATTAATCTTACTGTCTGATTTTTTGTAACAGATCCACATTGATCATACATCCTTAGAATAAACTAAACAACATTAGAGAGGCTGGTAATGTATTATATATTACGCTTTATAATTGTTTAAATTTCTTCTTGACATTTGATGATGAAGGTAATATTTTGATGTAACTGATAATATAGATATTTTTTATCTGTAAACTAATCAGTGACAAATAGATCACCCATGAAAGAAACCTTGTCATCGGATGATAAATTTCTTGCTATTGTCAATCAAATTATTATTAATATTAATAACGAACAATTTTCGGTAGAAGACCTGGCAAAAGAGGTGGGTTTAAGTCGCTCGATGTTACATCGAAAATTGATTAAACTTATTGGCAAATCGGCCAGTGAATTGATCACTGAAAAAAGATTATCACAAGCTAAAAATCTTTTAGAAAATGATGTATCAACAGTTTCAGAAATTGCGTATAAGGTAGGATTTAATAGTCCCAGTTATTTCAATAAAGTATTCAAGAAAAAATTTTTAATATCTCCAGGTGAGCTAAGGAAAAGTGCGAGCCTTTATCATCATTCAATATTTGCCAATAAAAACGGGAAAATAAATGTATTAGGTCAAAGAAAGAGGAAAACTACCATTACTAAATATCTGTTCGTAACATTAGCCATTGTTACGATAGGGAGCGGACTATATTATATTACATCCGGCCGAACAACAACAATGAAGCCTTCAATTGCCATATTGCCTTTTGACAACCTAAGCATTAATGAAGAAAATCAAGGTTTTGCTGATGGTATTTATGAGGATCTGCACCAACGACTGTCCAGGATTGATGGACTAAAGCTTATTTCGCGCACCTCATCTGAGATATTCAGGAATAAGAGAAATAATACATCACCTGAAATTGCCCAATTACTAGGAGTCAACTATTTACTTGAAGGAACAGCACAGAGAGAAGTCGATGATGTTCGAATAATTGTGAAGTTAATCGATGCACGTAAAGATGAATGCGTCCTAACAAAAAAGTACGACAGCAATGTACATGATGTTTTTAGAAATCAGAGCGAGATAGCGAGAGACATTGCCAATGGGCTATCTATTTATTTAACGGATAACATTAAGCTTGAGATAGCCATGAATTACACCACTAATTTAAAGGCTCTCGAATATTATCAATTGGGCCGTTTTTATCTGAACAAAAGAATAAAAAAGAACATAAACACCAGCCTGATGTATTTCAAGAAAGCTATTAATGAAGATCCGGACTATGCCTTAGCCTATGCCGAGATGGCGAATGCATATTATCTTTTGACATGGTACAGTGGAATAAAAGATAGGGAACAAGGAAGACAGACAGCAGTTGATATGGCAAGGAAAGCCTTAAAAAAGGATAAGCATATTGCTGAAGCCCATGCCGTTTTAGGATCCATTTACCAGGAGTTTGACTGGGATTTTAAGGCTGCTGAAGAGGAGTATCTAAAGGCTATAGCGATCAATCCTAATTACTCAACCTCTTATCAATATTATGCTGAACTATTATCTATAACAGGTAGAAAGGAACTAGCTAGAGAATTTATTAACAAAGGCAAAATGCTCGACCCGTATTCTTTCATTATCAGGAATATTAGCACGGTCCTTTATACGCGTAATGGAGAATTTGAAAAAGCCCTGGAAGAAAATTCGGTATGCAAGGAACTCAATATAGACGCTAACTTCCCTTTTTATAATGAATTGGTAATATATTGGTTTCTGGAGGATGATAAGGCTGCTCTGGAATGTGTCAAGAAATACGGTATTAAAAGAAAACGTTATCATCCCCACCAGGTAGATAGTGTTCATAATATTATGGGAATGAATGGATTAGTTGGACTAGTATTTTCTAAAGGACCTGCATATTATGCCATGATCGGTGAAAATGAAAAGGCGCTTGATCAACTGGAATTGGAATATAATACAGGTTCATTAAAACCATTTCCTTTCGGAGGTATTGCGTTTTCCAAACTCCAGTCTCATCCGAGATTCATTCGCCTTAAAAAGAAAATGGGTTTAGAATTTTAGTTTCTGGCCTGTACTTATATGGCCGATGTGCCTTACTAACGACATATCATAAAAACACAATTGTGATCAAATCAGTTAAGCAAATAAAAGTATCCAACTTACTGTAAATAATCGGTAATAGATTAACAGTTCTGTAATTCCTGACGTTCCTTTACTACACTTTTTGTTTCCTGAAAGATTTTAGTGCAACCAATTTATTGTACCATCTTTTGCTCCAAAAAGCACCTTCATTCCAATCCGCATTTTTCTTGTTAAAAATGAAAGCATTGTGATTGGGTTGTAGACCAGAGGAAACCAATTCAGTCGATATGGTAATATCATCAATCAGCTGATGCCCATCGGCTGCTCTGCCCCATTGAAATACATCGCCATAAGCAAGCGTATCCCTTAAGGATTGGGCTTTTCTGCTTGCACTCAGGTTTCTATCCATCCAATATCTGCCTTTATGCTTTACAACACCGTAAGTATGCAATTCACCATTATACCAGAAACTGACTTGATCAAGTGCACTTTGTTCAACCATGCTATTTTCTATCGCTAATAATCGCTGAGATTGAATTTTATTGATGATCACCGATTCAATGCTATTGTGGATGTCATTAAAGTGAAGAGAATCCAGTACCATATTTGTAGAATCCGTCAATAGCACACTTATAGCTTTTAACTTTTTCAAAGATGCTAAAGGCAATTTGTATGCGTTATATTGCCCTTCTACATTGTTATTTATTGATTTTTTAGCCTTAGAATATTCGGTATAAAGCAAGGTGTTTTCTTCATCATAAAACTTGGTGATAATCTTGTAATGACTTGTTATTTTATAGTTTGTGCCATCAAACGAGTAAGCATGTTTTTGTGCACTTAATTTGAAACATAAAAGTATCTGAATCAGGAATAACAGAAAGGTTGTTTTATTAATGTACATTTTTTCTGCGTTTTGTGAGACAATTTACCCCCATCCTATCTGGTTACTATTAGAGTATCCAATACACACCTTCAAATAATAATTCAATACTATAAAGATTATATTAGGAACTTCCAGAAGCATTGACTGTATGCTGACTGGTCATATTTTTTCTAAAAAAAATTCGGGCAATCGTTTTTTGTTTCTTAATAAGTTATGGTTTATCCCGATGTAAATTATATTTTTAAGGGTTATTAAAAAAAAACGGAAAAGAACTGTTATGTCAAAAATAGAAACCTTAAATCTAATAGGGAGCACCCCAATGGTGCATTTAAAAACACTTGATCCCAAACCGGGTGTGGAGATACATGCAAAACTCGAGTACATGAATCCTACGGGAAGTATGAAAGACCGAATTATTGCTTATATGATTAAGAAAGGTGTTGAGGAAGGGAAAATCAATGAGAACACGACAATTGTTGAGGGAAGTTCCGGTAATACTGGTGCCTCAGTTGCAATGATTGC